>Ga0181565_10002983_pt1 | contig 12954 bp, 8 predicted proteins | sample 101ome_16_FD_129661 | JGI IMG/M metagenome (GOLD analysis project Ga0181565, IMG submission 129661) | Coastal salt marsh microbial communities from the Groves Creek Marsh, Skidaway Island, Georgia - 101401AT metaG (megahit assembly) | ecosystem: Environmental > Aquatic > Marine > Intertidal zone...
GGTTGCATGTCTACGAGGGGCACAGCGTCGAGGAGTCCACCTACCCGATTCGTCTGCTGGCAGGAATGGGCGTACAGCGTCTGATCGTGACCAACGCTGCAGGCGGCATTCACCCGGAATGTGTCCCGGGAACCCTCATGTGGATCACGGACCATATCGCATTCGCCTTCCGAAGGATTCCTGCAGGAAAATCGCCCTCCCCGAGACCGAGCGGTGCGGACCAGACACCCTATGACCCAGCATGGACCGAATCGGCCAAGGATCTGGCTGATTCGCTGGGTGTGGCTACCCGCTCTGGAACCTATCTCTGGACGTTGGGGCCCAGCTATGAGACCAAGGCTGAAATCCGCATGTTTGCCAAGATGGGAGCTGACGCCGTGGGGATGAGCACGGTGCCGGAGGTGGTCGTTGCCCGAACATTCGGGATGCGGGTCTTGGGGTTGTCAACGATTACCAACTTTGCCGCGGGCCTTGGCCAGGAAACCCTCGATCACCAGGAGGTTCTGCAGGTGGGCCGGCAGGTGCGCGATGATTTGCAGCGCCTGATCGTTTCCATCGTCCGAGATATTTCCAACGTCTGAGGGATTTCCATTGTACGAGGGATTTCTATTGCCCGAGGGATTTTTGCTGCTCGAGGGGGCACTATGCGACTATACGGGCATCCCGACGCCACGATGCATCTGATTCTGCCCTTTGCGTTTTTGATGGAGATGTGTGCATATTTGACCGCTCATGCTCCGCAGGTCGTGAGCCTTTTACCCGCAAGCAACCACTATACTCTGACACCGGGTCGGGGCCCGAGGGTACGATGAGCCAGGAAGAGCTGGAATACGAGGACGAGGCATTCGATGACGAGGCCGTCCACGCTGAAGATGACTATGGTGATGGGGATTTCGAGGAAGAGGAAGACTACTACGAAGGGGATGAGCAGGATGCGTATTTCCCACCATCGGACGGGCGTCGGGACAGTCGCCGCGGACGCTACCGGGACGAGGTCTTCTCGAAGCGAGTCCCCGCAGGAAAACGAACCTACTTCTTCGATGTGAAGACTACCCGGTCGGGCGAAGATTACTTCCTGACTATTACCGAGAGTAAAAAAGTTGGAGAGAATCGCTACGAGAAGCACAAATTATTCCTGTACAAGGAGGACTTCGGGAAATTCATTTCTGCTATGCATGATGTAGTGGACTACATCAAGGAGGAATGCCTTCCGGAGTATGAGTTCCGTGGTCTTCCCGAGGTTTCCAAAGTCGAAGGGGAACAGGTTGATGATTGGTCCGATGAAGAAGGCTCGTACTGAGCCTCTCTGATTCGTTTTTCCGGTCATCATGAGCAAACATACCCCTGAGCAGCTTCTGGCCCTGTTTCGGCCGGCTGTTCGCGCCCAAAAGCCGTACCTGGTGCCTGGAGCGCGTCCGGTGTCGGTCAAGCTGAACCAGAACGAGAGCCCCTTCGACCTGCCTCCGGCTCTGAAGCGTGAACTGCTGGAGGCCTTTTTCCAGATTGATTTCAATCGCTACCCCTCCGAACACCCTGTCCGGATCACTCAGGCCATTGAAAGTCAGTGTGGCGTGGAGGCGGGGAGTGTGCTCGTAGGCAACGGCTCAAATGAGCTAACCTACACCTTGGGTATGTGCTTTGTGGGCCAGGGAGATGCGGTCATCACACCGACGCCCATGTTCTCCCTGTATGAGTCCATGGTCCGTTTGCATGGCGGTACGCCCATTCGCGTGGAATGTACCCCGACCTATCAGGTGGACACGGATGCCATCATTGACGCCGTCGAGCACCACCAACCGCCGTTGACCATACTGACCACCCCGAGCAATCCGACAGGGCTGGCCATTCCCAAGAAGGACATCGAGCGTATCGTCCGTGCCGCCGAGGGCTTCGTCGTCATTGACGAAGCCTACAACGAATTCAATCCGGAGGGATCCGTACTGGATCTCCAGATGAAATACCCCAACGTGATCATCCTTCGTACGCTGTCAAAGGCCTTCGGATTGGCCGGCTTGCGCCTCGGTTATCTCGTGGCACGTCCGGAAATCATCGCGGAGATGATGAAGTCCAGGCTGCCCTTCATGGTAGACCGTCTGGCGGAACAGGTGGGCCTCCTTTTGCTGCGCCATGAGGATCTGGTGCGGGATCGCGTTGAACAGATCAAGGTCTACACGGAGGCGCTGCACCGGGAGCTGAGCGCCATGGACGGGGTCGAGGTCCTGCCTACGAACACCAACTTCATCCTTTTCCGCACGGGCCAGGACGCAGCGGATCTGCTTGACAAGCTGGCGAATAACGATGTACTGGTCCGCAACATGGGTGGTTACGAACAGCTTCAGGGATTCCTGCGTGTCACCAGCGGAACACCGTCTGAGAACAAGGCATTTTTGGACGCGTTGACATCCGCTCTCGGGTAAGTATGCCCTACGGGGGATCCAAGCCGCCCGAAACATCCCGCCACCACGCAAAAGAACTCCCTCAGCCCTCATGGACCTGATCCAGGTAGACATCGTCGGATTGTCGACCAGCCCCTCCAGCGGTGGCGCCTATGCCCTCGTCTTGGGCGAAGTGGAAGGTAACCGCCGGCTACCCATCATCATAGGTGCCTTTGAGGCCCAGGCAATTGCCCTTGAGTTGGAAAAAATCCAGCCTCCTCGGCCAATGACCCACGATCTGCTGCGTGATCTGTTCGATTCGGTCTCAGCGGACGTAACGGATATCCTGATTGACGAACTCCGGGAGGGTACGTTCTTCGCCAAGATCCGCTATTCGGTTCATGGTTCGCCCGCCCAGTTGGACTGTCGACCCTCCGATGCTGTTGCCCTGGCCGTTCGGGCGGGGGCACCCATCCTCGTGGCACCTGCCGTTCTGGATGAGGCCGGGATCCCGACGGATGAAGAGGAGGCTCAAGCCGCGGTTGACCCCGGTAATGAACCCGAGGCCTCGACCGCAGAGCCCGCCGCACCGAAGAGCCCTCTGCAACAGCTTGAGGATGACCTGGAGAAGGCCATTGCCGATGAAGACTACGAGCTGGCTGCCCAGCTGCGCGACGACATCACGCGATTAAAAAGCGAACAGAATTGACCCGCCTTCCCTTTTCCTCCCTCTCCTCTTTCTCCCGGCTGTTCCGGGACTACACCGAATCACCCGCCGATCTGGCTCCCTTCTTCAACGGGGACTACCGCGACCCGGTGGCTCTAGCGGAGTCCTGCGCCCGAGCAGCCCAATCGCATGAGGAGCGGACGGCACTGATCGAGGCCATGCGGCGACAGGCTGTGGCGCTCGGTGTGGCCGAGGCCAGCGGTCATCTGATCGACAAGCTGGCAGACCCCACTTCCTCGGCAGTCGTGACAGGGCAGCAGCTTGGACTGCTCGGCGGCCCACTCTACACGGCCTACAAGGCGCTCAGTACCATCCAACTTGCAGAGAAGCTGGAGAAGGAGACGGGCGCACCCGTCGTGCCTGTCTTCTGGCTGGAAGGCGAAGACCACGACTTCGAAGAAATTGCATCGGCGAGCTTCCTTGACGGAGATGATGCCGTTTCCGTGACGTATGCGCCAGCCGACGACTCCGGAACAGGCACGGCCGTGGGCCGCATGACCGTGAGCGAACGCATCGGGGAAGTTCTGGACGAACTGGAGCGGATACTGCCGCCGACCGACTTCAAAGACGACCTGATGGACGTTATCCGAAGGGCCTATGCACCCGGTACGCCCATGATAAAGGCCTTTGTGGCCATGATGGAACACATCCTGGGCCCCGGCCGGATTGCTTACGTATCTCCCGATGATGGCAGGCTCAAAGAGGCCGTCGCTCCCCTCTTCCGGAAAGAGCTTGAAGACTACGCCTCGTCATCGCGTCGTTTGAAGGAGACAAGCGCAACACTCGAGGGCAGGTGGCACGCCCAGGTGCAGACACAGCCCACGAACCTGTTCCTGCATGGTGATGGCCGTCGAACAGCCATCGATGCCGTGGACCACGGCTTCCGGACGCGGGATGGCGAAGACCTGTCCCTGGAGGAGGCGCTTGGACGCCTGGCGTCAGACCCCGGCTCCTTCTCCCCGAACGTGGTCCTGCGTCCCCTCATGCAGGACTGGCTCCTGCCCACGGCCGTCTATGTGGCGGGCCCCGGCGAAGTGGCCTATTTCGCCCAGTTCAAAAGCCTCTATGACTGGGCCGGTCTGCACATGCCGATCATCTACCCGCGTGCCTCCCTGACCTTGATGGAACGACGCGTAGCCCGCATCCTGGAAAAGAATGCGCTGGGGATGCCGGCGTTCGAGCAGCAGGTGGACAAGCTCTTCCGGGAGATGGTACTCTCAGCCATGGACACCGACCTGGACGAGGCGTTCAAGGAGGCCTCCGCCGGCATCCATCAGGCCATCAGCCAGATCAAACCCGTCATAGAAAGCGTGGACCGCTCGCTGGTGAAGTCGGCCGAGGCCACACGGGCCGCCTTCATGAAAGAGTGGAATCAGCTCAAGGGCAAGCTCCTGAAGTCGGAAAAGCAACAACATGACGTGCTGCGTGGCCAGCTGGAGCGTGCATCTTCGGCGCTTTTTCCCAAGGGCATTCCGCAGGAGCGCTACCTCTCCCCCGTATATTTCATGAACAAGTATGGCCTGGATGTCTTTTCCGGCCTGACCGAGCGAATGGACCTGGATACGTCCGAACATCAGATTCTGGACATCTGATTTTCAGTTCCCCCGCCAAACGAGACCTTTTTGACCGACCAATCCTTCATGCGGCATGGCTGATTATCCTTTCCAGGACATTGAACAGAAGTGGCAGCACGTCTGGGAATCCGAGCGTACGTTCCGAACGCCCGCTGACCCGGATACGTCCAAGCCCAAGTACTACGTGCTGGACATGTTTCCCTACCCTTCTGGTGTAGGTCTGCACGTCGGGCACCCCCTGGGATACATTGCCACCGATATCGTGGCCCGCTACAAACGGATGAAGGGCTTCAACGTCCTGCATCCGATGGGCTTTGATGCCTTTGGCTTGCCAGCTGAGCAGTTTGCCGTCGAGCACGGCGTGCACCCACGGGTCACGACGGAAAAGAACATCGACAACATGCTGCGTCAGCTCAAGGCGCTCGGCCTGAGCTATGACTGGGACCGGAAGCTGGCCACGACGGATGTCGACTACTACAAGTGGACGCAGTGGATCTTCCTGCAGCTCTTCAACTCGTGGTATGACGAGGAGGCGGATAAAGCGCGGCCGATCGGAGAGCTGGAGGCGAAATGTGCATCGGAACGAGACGACTGGTCTTTGCTCAATGAGGCGGAACGCGAAGCCGTGCTCTCGGAATACCGCCTGGCCTACCTGGCCGAGGTACCCGTCAACTGGTGCCCGGCTCTGGGGACGGTCTTGGCCAACGAGGAAGTCACGAACGAAGGCCGCAGTGAGCGGGGTAACCATCCGGTCTTCCGTCGCCCGCTGAAGCAGTGGATGCTGCGCATCACCAAATACGGGGATCGGCTGATCAGCGACCTCGACGACGTGGACTGGCCCGAGCCGGTCAAACTCATGCAGCGCAACTGGGTAGGCCGCAGCGAAGGTGCCAATGTGGACTTTGCGGTCGATGGCCATGACGCCACGATCCGGGTGTTCACAACGCGTCCCGACACGCTCTTCGGCGCCACGTACATGGTGCTGGCGCCCGAACATGAGCTGGTGGATGAGGTCACAACCTCAGAGCAGCGCGAGGCCGTGATGGCCTACCGCAAGGAAGCCGCCGGGAAAACGGATGTCGACCGAATGGCCGACTCCAAGACGAAGACGGGCGTCTTTACGGGCGCCTTCGCCATCAACCCGGCAGGCGGCGAGCGCATCCCGATCTGGGTGGCCGACTATGTCCTCATGGGCTACGGCACAGGTGCCATCATGGCCGTTCCCGCCCAGGACGAGCGCGACTGGGAGTTTGCCAAGGTATTCGACCTGCCCGTTATCCGCACCGTTCAGCCACCCGAGGGCTGGGAGGGCGATGCCTACACGGGTGATGGGCCAGCCATCAACTCGGATTTCCTGAACGGCCTGGAAGTGAAGGAAGCCAAGGCCCGCATGATCGCATGGCTGGGAGAGAATGGCCACGGCGAAGGCACGGTCACCTACAAACTGCGCGACTGGCTCTTCAGCCGGCAGCGCTACTGGGGAGAGCCCTTCCCGATCCTGCGCGGCGAAGATGGCAGCGTGCGCGCCGTGCACGAGAGCGAATTGCCCGTCACGCTTCCCCCCATGGAAGACTTCAAGCCGACGGCGTCCGACGATCCGGATGCGCCGCCACGGCCGCCGCTGGCACGCGCCGATGAAGCCTGGCGCATCGTCGAGATCGATGGCAAACGCTATGAGCGCGAGCTGAACACGATGCCCCAATGGGCGGGCTCGTGCTGGTACTACCTCCGCTTCATCGACAACCAGAACGATGACGCCTTTGCCGATTCGTCCCGTGAGTCCTACTGGATGGGTGACAATGGGGTCGATCTGTATATCGGCGGGGTCGAGCACGCCGTACTCCACCTTCTGTATGCCCGTTTCTGGCACAAAGTGCTCTTCGACCTTGGTCATGTGACGACCAAGGAGCCTTTCGGTCGCCTGTTCAACCAGGGCTACATCCAGGCCTACGCCTACCGGGACGAGCGCGGCATTGCCGTGGACGCCACCAAGGTGGTAAACCAGGATGGTCGCCCGGCCATGGACGTCCAGGACCAGAAGGGCCAACAGTATTTCTACGAGGGGCAACCTGTCACGCAGGAGTATGGCAAAATGGGCAAGAGCCTGAAGAATGCCGTCTCCCCGGACGAGATCAACGAGGCGTACGGATGTGATACACTGCGCCTGTATGAGATGTACATGGGGCCACTCGAGGCCTCGAAGCCGTGGAACACCCGTGATATCGTGGGTGTGAACCGGTTCCTGCGCAGGATCTGGCGCAATTTCGTGGATGAAGAGAACGGATCGCTGCTGGTGTCCGATGACTCCCCCACGGATGACCAATTGCGTGCCCTGCACCAGACCATCGAGCGCGTTTCCAGCGACATGGAGCGCCTCTCATTCAACACAGCCATTGCCGGCTTGATCGAGCTCTTGGCCGACTGGGTCTCCCTGGATACCATCCCCCGTGCCCTGGCCGAACCGTTCGTCCTGATGCTGGCTCCCTTGGCGCCGCACATGGCGGAAGAGCTCTGGCAGCGTCTCGGCCACACCGATTCACTGGCATACGAGCCCTGGCCCAAGGCCGATGAGAAGTGGCTGGTTGACGAATCCATCACGTTGGCCGTGCAGGTCAATGGCAAGGTACGCACCACGATTTCGGTCCCAGCAGATGCGTCGAAAGATGCCATCCTGACGGCAGCCAAGGCAGACGGGAATGTGGCCAGGCACATGGAAGGCAAAGACATCCGCCGCGAAATCTACGTCCCGGGCCGCCTGGTCAATATTGTCGTAGGTTGAGCCTGGTGCTGACAGCCTCTGATTCCCTCACGACCATGTCCCAACTTCCCAAGTTCGATGTCGTGGCTTTCGGCTCTCATCCGGATGATGTGGAGCTCGGCTGCGGTGGCACGCTGGCCTCCATGGTGGCCGGCGGCAGACGCGTGGGGATCGTGGACCTGACACGCGGGGAACTGGGCTCGCGTGGTACGCCCGAGGATCGGGAACAGGAAGCCATCGATGCGGCGCGGATCCTGGGTGTCGACCGGCGGGTGAACCTTGGGATTGCCGACGGCAACATCAAGAACAGCAAGAAGAACAGGCTCAAGGTTATTGCGGAGCTCCGGGCAACGCGGCCCGACATCCTGCTCATCCCGGCGCCCGACTGTCGCCACCCGGATCATCCGGCGGGCGCCCGGCTCGTCATCGAAGCCGTGTTCCAGGCCGGATTGATCAGCATCAAGACCGCGGATGCTTCCGGCGCTCCGCAGGAGCCGTGGCGCCCGCCGCACGTGCTGCACTACATGCAGTCCATTGCGTTCGAGCCAACCCTGGTCGTGGATGTCTCCAGTTTCTGGGCAACCCGCAACGAGGCGGTCCGCGCCTTTGCCACCCAGTTCCACACCGGCAATCCCCAGACGGATGTCAATACGGATGGCACGCCTGAGACATTCATTTCCAATCCGGCTTTCATGGACTGGTACGAGGCGCGGGCCCGCACGTACGGTTTCCGCATTGGGGCCACATTTGGGGAGCCTTTCCTCTACCATCATGGTCCGATTGGAACCGACGATTTGGTGGGGATGCTCAGAAAAGAGAAGCCCTTCCGCTAGATCTGCCTACGGGCCTGTGTCGACGCAGTCCGCATCCTGAAGCCATGTGGTGCCGCTATCGACGCCAGGTCAGTACGATTCGGGTAGTACCCGGTCCTACGGGCGGCAGGTCCACCAACGCCATCTGACGCTCGGCGTCGTAGCGCGTACTGCCTTCAACTCCGGAAATACGAATTCCCTGATAGGCATCTCGAGGACCTCGAAGCTGCAAGACGAGACCATCAACCACATTGGGACCGTCGTTGACCAAATCGACATGCATCTCACTTGCCCCCAGAAAGACGATGACCGGGCGCACTTGCCCGCGCTGGACCCACCATGTTACAGCGTCCGAGGGCGTTGTCATCCATGCCCCCTCTGATTCAGCCCGGATCAGAGTTGCCTCGAAATCGGCAGCAGCCTCCGAGCGGGAAGAATACGTTTCCGGATAATAGGGTATCACCTGGTAGCCTTGGGCCTGCTTGATGCGCTCGTAGGTCTCCATGTGAGTGGCCGCTATACCCTCAGAAAGCGGCACGATGAGGGTAGGGTCCGGCAACGCATCAACCTGTTCCCTTGAGAGGGCTTGGGAGGGCACCTGTTCCTCTCCCGGAACGAACAAGGGCATGTCCACGTCGAGGGCCATCATGAGATCCGCCAGATCAAGCCTTTCCCGGTAGTCTGCATGATCCCACCAGTCTACAGGACGGGGAGCCATGACCGGTTGATATCCCTGAAGGAGGTAGTCAGCGTCAAGTTCTTCCATTGCCCGGATGGTGTTGGCATCGTAAAGACCCGCTGGCGGATAAACCCCGTGAATCTTGCCCACACCCAATTGGGTCTGAGCCATACGGATTCGATCCGCTTGGATCTCCATTGGCTGCTCAACCAGCAATTCATCCTCGTCGGCTGTCAAACCAATCTCCCCGATCTCACGCATACGCTCAAGCACCTCGGGAAAGACCCTCACCTCGTTGGAGGAAAGGAAAAAACTCCCTGGAATGCCGAGCTGCTCAAGAATTGCCAACAGGTTGTCCATCCCCTCTGAAAAGGTAAGCGCATCGAAGCCTGCAGCGTTCATGGCTGCAACACTGACTGCCATGGGCTTCCCCTCCGGCCAGGGCGCGAAAGAAACGGAGGTAGCCCGAGCCAGCAATGTGAGCGTGTTGACAACCAAGCGCTGATAGTTCTCCTGCTCCTCACGACGTCGCGGGATATCCTGCGGATTGAATCCAAACCAGACAACACGTCCCGCACCGTACTCATGGTAGAGGATCGACGTCAGGCCAGCATACAGGGGGACATCGGTCGGGGCATATGGGAGGAACCGTCCACCAGCACGGGCCACACCCGGTCGCGAAAGCACCAGGGGCGTTTGTGCCGCTACGTTGAATTGAAAATCCGGGAGGATCCCATCACCCAGCGGTGTGGTGCCATCAATGGAATGCATGAATCCGGAGGGTTGCTGCTTGACATCCACCACCACGTCTGCACCCAGTAAATCATTCGTCCAGGCATTATCTGCCCGCATACCTTCATCGTCAAAGAATCCGATGCGTCCTGAGGCTATCAGGCCTCCGCCATCCTTCACGTAGTTCTCAATCCTGCGCTTGTGCCGATCGGACAATAGCTCAGCTGAGGGCATGATCAGCACAGCCAACTCGGGATCTATCTTTTTGGCCAGATCCCCTTCATCAATCCAGCGAAAAGGGATGCGCAGACCGAGCAGCAGCAGCTCCCATTGCTGCACGGCGACCGGGATGATGTCTTGACCTGCACCGGTGCGCTCTTCCGTATGCACACTCCGGAAAAGCGCGACCTTTTTCTTGCGGTCGTTGGTACTGAAAAAAGGTGTCAAATCTGCAGCAACACTTCTGGAGGGCTGCTCAAACGAGACATAGCGCTGCACGGGCTGACCCATGGCTCCTCCCGAAGAGAGCGCAATAACCAGTGCGATGCCTGCATATGCCATCCAGCGTTTCATACTCCCTCAGGGTGCAGTGACATCTGATTCGATCTCGACTCGGGCCGGCACAAGGTCGATATGATAAATCCGGTACTGCTGCGGCTTGAGCCGTTTGATGACCAGTTCGAGCACGTTGCCGTTATCCACGAGACGATGGGGAGGGGTGCTGATCTCTTTGGACTGGGGGCGCAGGACATTGAAGAGCTCAGACTGAATGCTGACCTCAGCAACCGGACGCCCGAGTACGATACTGATCGTGACTTCCTCTGCATCGACCCCGTTGTCATTGGAGATGTTGACATACAGACGGGACGGACTCCGTTCGTCGACCGAAACGTTGATGGCACGTTTCAAGCGCCACCAGTCGATCACGGAGTCCGCCTCAGCAATCCAGAAATTGCGTGCCTTGGCTCCCCTGATCAGCGAGCGCAGGACGGGCAGGTTGTCCGGCTGACCCATGATGCCGGGATCGACCTGCAGATTGTAGGTTCCCCCATCTGTCTCGACCCTGTCGAGGGAGGCCTCTAGTAAGGCACCGAGGAAGTCGGATGACGAACCCTGAAGCCGACGCATGATATCCTGGTCCGAGTGGTGCGTCGAGCCAATACGTGTCAACGACGAGAACTCGCCCCCAAAAATCCAGGGTGAGACGCGACGCCCCACGGAATCAGCGATGACGTAATCCAGACCGGCATCCTGAAGCCCCTCAAGCGTATGGTCTCCGACCTCACCTCTCCTTGTGGATCGATATCCCCGTATCTGTTTGCCTGTAATCATCTCCAACGCGCGCTTCTTCCGCGCCAGACGCTGTCCTTGGTCGAGCGGCGTACCGTCTCCGTCGTAAAGCAATGAGTCAAGCAAGCCGACCTCTCCAATACGGCGCAGTCGGCGAATCAAATCCGGACGGGACTGTACCTGATCCGGATCCACAAAATAGGTTGCCCGAACACCCTCCTCTTGCAGCACATCTGCCATGCGCTCCACCCCTTCCGCATCCCTCGAATTCCTCATAGTCGTGGACAGCACAAACGCACCATCCCAGCCATCAGGCCACGAGTGCAGCCAGATCATGGGTTTGCGCAGCAGGTAGCTGACAGCGTTGGAGAACACGCTCCCGGTAATTTCCGCATCCTCCCGATCACTCCGTCCGACTCCCAAGGCCTCCCGCTGAGTCCCCAGCCACACAAACCGACCTGCACCGTACGACCCGTACAGTAATCCAGCCGAATTGTCCGGGTTGTCGTCACCGGAAAGGAAGTCCGTCGCAAAATCATACCAGTAGCCGGCCACCTTGGTGCGGCCCGGTTCCTTGACACGCACCTTGACCCCCTGGTTGTACACCTGGACTTTGAGTCGGTATCCCGGAGGCATTCCCGCCGTCAGCGGCGTACCGGAAGCGAGGGTCATACGGCGAATTCCCTCAGGCGTCTCCGGATAGGGAATCTCGTATTCAGGGTCAAAACCAGTCCACCGAAAAAAGGAAACGGCAACCGCATCCTGCTCCCGCTCCCGTCCGTCCAGATTTCGGATCCGAGCCACGATGGGATTGGCGATGGCAAAATCAGAGCGTGGGCGCCCCCCTCCGAGGGAGTCTATCCACACGTAGTCACTCAGGGGAGCGAAGGCAGCCTCAGCCGCACGCGCACGCTGAAGGGCTCGGTACCTGCTGCCTGAGTAGCCTGTTGGCTCCGCTGTCGTGGGCGCCGTATCTCCTGATGGCATCAGTTGTCTGGGTACGTAAATGCCCGGGGGGGTAAAGCCGGGAAACGTGTCGGAGTATACCCGATAATTCCAGCTGCCCCGGTCGGCAAATCCCTGGAATTCGACTCCGAACGTATCCTCGATGAAGTCCCATCCCCTCCAGGAGCCATCTTCGCGATAGATACCGGGCTGCCAGGTGGCAAAAACACTGCCACCTTGGTTCATGAAATCCTGGATACGCGCGATCTGCACATCGCTGAGCGCTCGGGCTGACGGAAGTATGAGCAGGTCATAGCCCTGAAGCCCGCCTGCCTCCAGCATAGCGTCGCTTATATCGGTAAACGAGACCCGTGGCTTGAAATCGATAAGGTACTTGCGCCAATCGAGGAGGGTTTGATCCATCCACGCTGTCGTCGTATCGCCCGCCGAGACAATGCGATGCACGTCCCTCGTGTAATCGCTGTTGAGCAAGGCAATCCGCGGTCTGTTGTCCTGACCTATAAGTGCCGGTGATGCATCCTGAATCCGGAAGGCACCAAGAATGGACTCAAGCAGCAGCAAATAAACCAATATAGCCGACGCAACGGCGGTTACACCGAACGTCAAGAACCAGAAGACATTGATTTTTTCTACTTCCCAGTTACGCATAACCCGGATACAGCGGTCATGAAATGGGCCGACTGGCAGAAATTCGGCCTAGAGCCACGCAAATCCGTCGTCCTGCTCTTCCTCCATCTGCTGCCCCATTTGACTTTCGTCCCGCGGTTGTACGGGCACAAATCCCTCATCCGTGTACTCCCAGAAAAGGGACTTCTGGGGTTCGGGCTGGACCGGGCTCTGTGCGGGAACCAAGGGCTGCTGGGGGGCAGCTTGCGTCGGCATGATGGACGCGGGAGCGGGGGTTTGAGCGGACTGCGCGGCGGGCAAACCAAACGACTGCTGAGAGGCCGAGACGACAACGTGCGTTTGCTCTTGCTGCTGAGCGTGGGGCGCAGCCTGGACATTGGCACCCTGCTTCTCGCGCATCTTATACAGGATGTA
>Ga0181565_10002984_pt1 | contig 12951 bp, 10 predicted proteins | sample 101ome_16_FD_129661 | JGI IMG/M metagenome (GOLD analysis project Ga0181565, IMG submission 129661) | Coastal salt marsh microbial communities from the Groves Creek Marsh, Skidaway Island, Georgia - 101401AT metaG (megahit assembly) | ecosystem: Environmental > Aquatic > Marine > Intertidal...
CGGGCGTTATCTAGCGCGTGGTGGCGAGGCTGTTTCTGTCGAAGGGGCGCATTATGCACGTAATGTGATTGTCGAATGGCCAAATTATAAAACCGCTACCCAAGCCTATCAGAGTGACGAATATCAGCGTGCGCTAGCTGCCCTTGATGGCGGTGCAGACAGATTGTTTGTCATAACTGAAGGGTTGTGATGGCTGTAAGTATGGCAGTGATAGATTTTTATATTTCCCAGCCTATTGATAGAGAATAACCATGCAGCAATCTCAGCGGCGGACGGGAAAATTATGGCTGTCCGTAATCACGGCATTATGCGGGTTTCCGGTTATTCTTGGTATTTCAGATGCACTCTGGCTTGAATTATTAGCCATTATTCTGTTTACCAGTCTGGTATTACTGACCGCAACGTTGATGCGCCGTAGCTCTTATGTGATTATTTTGGTGCTGGTGGTGATTGGCATCGCAATATTACCATCTGTTCCCGAAATCCCAGAATTGCGTAAAGCAGGCCATTTTGTGCTGGTATTTGGCTGTCTGATGCCTGTCCTGACCCTTATTCGTGCAACGGCTATGTCAATGCCATCTGTCTGGCAGACCCAGAAGCGGCTGGCAGAATTGCCGCCTATGGCTTCTGCTTCGGGGCTTCAGCTTACCGCCCATATATTGGGGGGCGTGCTGAATATTGGTACCTTTGCTTTAATTTCTGCCAGCATGCCACAAGATGCTGATGATGACAGGCGACGCATTGCAGCAGAGGCGGCTTTACGTGGCATGAATTCGGCAGTCATCTGGTCACCTTTTTTCGTTAGTTTTGCGGTGGGAAGCGCCTATTTGCCCGCAGGATTTCAAACAGGAGCGATTATGGCAGGTATCGTCACTGCCAGTCTGTTCTTTTTTGTAAATCTTCTTATTACGGCCTTTGCAGGAGGTGGCTTTGCGTTGATAGCCTCACTTCGCCCCCTTGCGCCGATTGCCTCGCGGCTGGCCATTATCTTTATCTGTGTGATTGTGATCGGCTATCAGTTTAATTTGACCGCACTTCTGGCGGTGATTGTCAGCATGCCGATTTTATGTGCTGTGCAGATTCTAAGGCGGCCAGAGACAGCCAGACAGATACAGCATCATTTTTCAGCCTTGCAACGTTCAGGAGGAGATGAATTTGTGATCATTTCAATCTCGATGATCATTGCAGCGCTTGCAGCGGACAGTCCTGTTCTAGGCTCGGTTTTAATGACTATTTTTGGTGAACAGCCTGAAGTTTGGATGAAGGTATGGATGTTACCAACAATTGTGTGGTTCTGTTCTCTGGCAGGGGTTCATCCTGTTATTTCGTCAGCCCCATTACTTGCCTTTTTTGCGCCGATGATCACGCCCTTTGATGCTATTTTTGTGATGCAGGCCCATATGATAGGCTGGGCGGCAGGCACCATGACGTCATTTTCGTCCATGTCTGTGGTGACAGTAGCCGAGCAATTTTCGCTTCGCCCGATGCGTCTGGCCTTTGGCCGCAATCTGTTCTATTCAGCATTACTTGCGATCGGCGGCGGCGGTCTGTGGGCAGGGGTCTATAGCCTGATGGCAGGCCAATAGCTCAGATATGAAAAACCCCCCGCCAGTTTCCTGATGGGGGGTGTTATCATGATGTTCAGTGTCTGGCTAGCCACCAAGAAATAAGCGGCCGACATCTGGATTTTTCAGCAGGTCATTTCCATGATCTGCCATCGCTGTTTCGCCTGAAACAAGCACGTAGCCAAGATCAGCAAATTCAAGCCCCTTCTTGGCGTTTTGTTCAACCATCACAATGGTTTTGCCATCTACATGTTGCAAATCATGCAGGATTTCAAACACCATATCGATGAAACGTGGCTCAACACCTGTTCCGGGCACATCAACCATTAATACAGCTGGAATCATGACCAGAGCGCGGGAGATTTCCAGCAAACGCCGCTCACCTCCTGATAGCACTCCTGCTGGCTTATCACGCCTATCTGCAAGCCGGCTATATTTATCAAAAACACGTTCGGCAGCTTCTTTTGCTTCTGCCGGCTTGTCTTTGAGGAAACCGCCCATCAGCAGATTTTCTTCAACGGTCATGCCCGGAAAAACAGATTTATCTTGAAGAATATAGGCAATGCCGGCCTGTGCCAGTTTTTGTGACGAAGTTAGTGCGGTTACATCACGTCCAGCTACCGAAATTGAGCCTGAAAAAATATTGGTGAAGCCAAAGATAGAATGAAGAACAGTTGACTTGCCAGCACCGTTTGGACCGATCAGACATAAAGACTGGCCTTTTTTCACATGCATGGTGAAATTATGCAGAATTTGCATCTTGCCATAGCCAGCACATAAATTGTCGATGATCAGAAAGCTGTCATCACTTGCCAGTGATTTCAGCTTTTTCAGATCAGGTGCATTTGCCGCGATCGAGGCAGCTTCTTTTGCCACCTGATCAACGCTCATCACCACATCAACACCGCCCATGCCATAGCCTGAGATGTTTTTCTGCTTTTTTGTGTTGCTTGCAGCTGCTTTTTTGGCTGTTTTCTTCTTTGCAGGTGCTTTTGCGACAGCTTTCTTGGCAGCGGTTACTGCTTTTTTAGCGGTTGTTTTTGCTGCTTTTTTGGCTGTTTTCTTAGCACTCTTTTTTGCAGGGGCCTTTGCCATTAATGTCCTCCTAGATACGCGTCAATTACGCGCTGGTCATTTTGTAAGTCGGCTGGCTTGCCATCAGCCAGCATGCGACCATTTGACAGACAATAAATATGTTCTGCCAAATTCATGATAACGCGCATATTATGCTCAATTACGCATAAGGTAATACCAAGCTCTTCATTTGCTTTGCGAAGCCTGTCAATCAACCCGTTAATCAAGGTCGGATTAATACCGGCAGTCGGCTCGTCCAGAAGAAGCACTTTTGGCTCATTCATCAGTGCCATTGCAAATTCAAGCAGTTTTTGCTGACCAAAGGATAAATCCCCTGAAATCAAATTCCGCTTGGAATATAACCCCACAAATTCGAGCAGATGTTCTGCTCTGTCGCGGATTTCACCACGACGGCTTGCAAATATCCCATCTTTTGAATCTTTACGATGAGACACGGAAATTTGCATATTATCTACACAATCCATCTTGGTATAGATGCGTGTCTGCTGAAAGGTTCTAAGCAGGCCAAGACGCGCAATATCGCCAACCAGAAGATGCGAGATTTCCTGACCGTCAAACTCGATATTGCCGCTATCAATAGGGTGATAGCCAACAATCGAATTGAACAGGGTGGTCTTACCGCAGCCGTTCGGGCCGATAATGCCGGTAATAGAACCCTGCTTCACCGTCATGGAAATATCAACATTTGCCTTCACGCCTCCATAGGATTTGGAGACATTATTAACTTTGATAATATCAGTCATTTATTTTGCCTCCGCATCTGATGTATTGCTTTTATCGACAATAATGCCGAACATTTCTGGATATTTGGTCTGTAACCAGCCCATAATGCCCTGCTGGAAATACACAATATTGATGATCAGAATCAGACCAAGTGCAACCCACTGCCATCCTAGCAGATAGGTCCATGTGGTTTCCTTAATCAGATGGAATAAAAACGCGCCAAGCACGGGTCCCCATAATGTACCTTTGCCGCCTAACAGCGCCATCGCTACCATGAAGATACCAAATGTTGCGGTTGGGAAGGCAACTTCTACAGGTTCGATAAAACCGACCATATTGCCAAAAACTGCACCAATACAGCCTAAGAAGAAGGCCGCAATGCCCCATCCGATTTGCTTGTAAATCAGCGTTGGAATGCCCATCGCTTCAGCTTTATCTTCATCGTCACGAATGGCGTTGATGGCAAGTCCGAACTGGGTGGAATAAATCCAGCGCAATAAAAAGTGCGCCAGCGCGGCAAACACAAAACATAGGCCATAGAAAAACATTGATCTGACTTCAATGTCTCCGGGAAAGAACGGCATGGAAATGCCAGCGCCACCGCCGATATAATCGATTGTGCCAGTAAGCTGACCTGCGGCAACCGCCAGCCCCAATGTGCCAATGGCGAAATAGGGCCCTCTTAGTCCGAACATAAATAGCCCAAATAGCATAGACAGAATTAATGCGCCTAAGCCGCCCCCGATAATGCCAAGAAACAGGCCAGTGAAATATTGCTGGTCGGTAAATTCTGGCTTAATCGCTCCGAATGATGCGGTATATTCTGCTACATCATAGAACATGGCTATCTGGATGATCGCGGAAATATACATTCCGGCACCAAAAAAGGTGATGTTTCCAAGTGAGTTGTAACCCATCTGGCCACCCAGTATATCCCACGTTGATGCCATCAGGATCATCACCCATAACACAGCGAATTGCTGGGTATAGGCAGGTAAAAATATCGGACCAGCAATCGCTGCGAACGCAATTGCGATATATAGTAAAGTGGTATTGGTATTCATTATCGTACGACCTGTCTGTTGCGGCGCATTTGAATTTGACGCCAGATGAGAACAGCAAGCAGCAGAACCACTGCTGCGGCAACCTGATATTCAGCTCCTAAAATGATTCCGGTATATTGTTCGATCAGCCCAAGCCCGAAGCCTGTGCCGATAACAGCAGGCAGATTTCCAAGACCTGCGGCGGTTACAATCGCAAATGATCTGACCGAATATACAATCCCATAAAATGGCTGGATAACCCAGATGATAGATACCAGCACCCCTGCCGCACCGCAGATTGATGCGTTCAATGCAAAGGTAAAGGCATAAATTCTATTGGTATCAATGCCCATCACGCGTGCCGCTCTTGGGTCCTGTGCTGTTGCCCGAATTGCCTGTCCGGTACGTGATTTTTTCATGAACAGCACCACCAGTAACGCCAGGCTGGCCGCAAGACAAAGCGACAGAATCTTGACAGATGGTATCGTTACAAACCCGTCAAACGCATCATAGATAGGCATATGGGAATCAATGATCTGAACTTCCGGACCATAAATCAAATTCATCACCTGCTGCATCAGCAGTGACAGACCAAAAGTCGCAAGCAGAGATACAAACATATCCTGGTCAATCACGCGCTTGATAATGGTGAGATAGACAACCCAGCCATACATAAACATTGCGATCATCACAATAGGAAGGGCAATGAGCGGGTGAATTCCAAGCTGGTGACATGAGAATGCAAGATAGCCTCCCATAATGATAAAATCACCCTGTGCCAGGTTTTTCACGTTCATCACGCCCCAGACCAGAGCTAGCCCGTATGCGCCAAGCGCAAAAACAGCGCCAATGAAGATACCCTCGAGTATCATCTGAACATTCATCACGGGAGCCCAAACAAAAAGTAGCATCAGATTATCTAGCATAAGGTTACCTTTTTTTCTGATTAGACATGCAGTAAGTGGAAATAGATTAAGAAAAAGAGAATGTAAAATTTTTTAAGAATGTTGAACGGTGGTCCACATAATAGCAGGGAAGTATTTCTACTTCCCTGCAATATCTTGATATCGATAATATCTTAGTAGTTTACACTACGTGGATACATCATGTCGTTAACAGCAACACCATTTACGACCTGACCAGATGCAGATACAGGCTTGTACTCAAACCCGCCATCTGAAATGTTGATCTGACGCAGGAACATCGGCTTGGCAATATTGTTCCCTGCTTCAGAGAACTTGATGTCGCCATAGAATGTTTCCAGTTCTGTTGCTGAAAGTGCGTCACGCAGTTCTTTTGTATCGAAGCTGTTTGCGCGCTCAAAAGCATCTTTCCAGACCAGAACAGCGGCAGAAGCCTGCACTAGCTGATATGGAATTTCTTTATAATGCTCTGAATATTCAGCCATCACATTGGTGTTATATTCAGCGGCAGTGCCGAACAGTGCATCACCTTTATTGATGGTGCTTACCCACTGAGTTGGGCATAGCACGCCCTGAGCAGCTTTCGGGAATTTTTCCTGAATCTTGGCAGCTTCACAATGTGTCATTGCGACGATAGGCGCATTAATACGCATTTCTTCGATTTGACGCGCTGCAGTTGCCGCACCTTTAGAATGGCCAGATACCAGCAATACATCTGGACGCAGTGCTTTCGCCTTTGTCAATGTAGCTGACATGTCTGACAGGTCGGCAGGCAGTTTGTCATCAATCACAACTGTCATGCCATATTCGTTAATTTTGTCCATCACACCTTCGCGCACATCAAGCGAGAATGGGTCATTTTCAAATGCCATTGCAACTTTCACACTGCCTGGTGACTGAAAGTTCTTCTTTTTCTGGCTAGCTGCCAGATCAATCACAGAAGACAGATACTGCTCTGAAGTAGACAGCACTGCGAACGCATATTTATAGCCTTGCGTGAACAGCGAACGTGATGCACCTTCGGCTTCCACCATTGGCACACCAAATTTTTCTGACACAGGAAGCACAGCCTTTGTCAGACCTGAACCATATGGGCCGAGCATATACTGAACACCATCCTGCTGGATAAGACGTTCAACAAGCTGTGCCGCACGAGCAGGTGTTGATTCATCGTCATAATATTTAACAGTAAGTTTGTATGACTTGCCATCAACTGTAACACCACCTGCTTCATTGATTACTTTAACTGCGTAATCATATCCGCGCTGGGTATGCAGACCGTTTGTTGCATATTTGCCAGTCAGTGAGATAGCTGAACCAAGAATAATAGTGTCACCTTCCACTTTGGCGTTGGCAGGTGCAGATACACCTGCAACAGTCAAAGCAACCGCACCTGCGATCGCCATATAAGACCGTAATTTCATAATATCCTCCGATTATTAATTGGAACGTTCCAAGAAGCCCTATCCTAACCATCTGAGATAATTTTTAAAGGTAATTTTTCGCCAATCTGGAAATTTTTTATTTCTATTTTGGAAATAAACAAATTCTGAAAATGAAGCAGATGCCTGTCAAAGCCCTGCTTTTTTAATAGTCTGTTATTGTTTAGAAAAATAAACGCTATCAAAATTTAGACCGGTCGCAGATCTGTTCATGAAAAAAAATTTTCTGCATGATGAGAAATTCTAGCTGAACAGAACCAGCAAAATTGAGACAGCTAGCGAGCTGATCGCGCCAAATTCTATTTTACTGATTCGTTCCTTAAAAATACTGCCAGACACGAACAAGGTGATAATCAGCTCAACCTGACCAACCGCACGCACAGAGGCTACATTTTCAAGCGAGAAGGCGATGAACCAGCAAGCGGTAGTAATCGCTCCAAATAATCCGACCGGCACGCATCGTTTCCAGTGAATAAACGAGCCGATAAATTCTTTGCGCACAAAAATAGCCAGCACAAGGCCCATTGCAATTGTCTGAAGCAGGGTAGAACAAAACGCAGACATCGAAGCGCGCAGTACAACATCACCAGTGCCAAGTGCTTCGGTGGCAGCCCTGAAACTTACCGTCGACAGTCCTAAAAATGCGCCTGTTGCCAGCCCAAGCCCTGTCTGGGGGGATAGCAGAGATGTGTATAGTCCGGAAATGCCAAGCTCGGACTTATGAAATGACAGCATCAATATTGCCAGCACCCCGATAAGAATGGCAATGCCTACCTGAAGAGATACAAATTCGCCAATGATAAGTGCTTCAAAAATTGCCGCCTGAAGCACTTCTGTTTTTGAAAAGGCTGTGCCAGCCGCAAAATTTCTATGGTTGAACAGGGTCAATAAAAGGAACGTGAAAATCACCTGTGCAAGCCCGCCAAGCGAAACCCAGAACCAGAACCGCATATCTGTTTGCGGCAATGCCAGATCATGAAATGAGGCCCACAGCCATAGCCATAATGCGGCAAAGGGCAAAGCGTAGGAAAACCGGATATAGCTTGCACCAAAATCCCCAATAACCGATTTCATCTGTTTTTGCCCCGCCGACCGCAATGTCTGCGTTGTGGCGGCGACAAAGGCAAAGACAACCCATAATTCCATATCTGTCTGCCCCTAAAGTGGTGTCGGGCTGAACATAGGCTTATCGCCTTTTAGGGTAATCCGGTGAAGCAGCCTTCTATATCCATGATAGTCATTTAGCGGATAATGTAGCACAGACCGGTTATCCCAAATCGCCAGATCGCCTATCTGCCAGTTCAGCCTGCATTGAAATTCTGCCTTAATCTGGTGCTGGAACAGAAAATCTAGCAGACATTGGCTTTCTTCGGGATGAAGCCCATCAAGGCTCACCGTATGGGCAGAATTTACAAATAATGCCTGTTTTCCTGTTTCAGGATGAGTACGGATAACAGGATGGGTTGCATGAAATGCTGTAACAGCATTACGGCCACTTTCTGCAATCCTGTCTGCGCGGGTGGCGGTTGTCTCCCCTTTGTCAGAACGGCAATGCATGACCATGCCATCTAGCATGGTACGCAAACAATCTGATAAATGCTGATATGCCAGCGTTTGAGAGGAAAATAACGTGTCCCCCCCTAGTGGCGGCAATTCTTTTGCATATAGCATGGTAGCCATCGGGGGATGTTCCATATAGGTGGTATCGCTATGCCATAGCCCGCCAAAATTGACGGTTTCATCCTCGCGTTTCAGCACAGGGGTGATCTGGTCATACCCCTCAAGCCCCTTTAGAAACGGATAGGTATCAGGCGTGCCGATGGTCTGTGCAAATGCCAAATACTGGGACGGGCTTAAGTTTTGTCCCCGAATAACAACCATCTGATAGTCAAGCCAGACCTGCCTAAGTTCTGAGATTTGTGTATCTGATAAAGGTTTGGACAGGTCTATATCTGTAATGATCGCGCCCATCGCAGGGCTAATCGGAGTGATCTGCATATCAAGGCACCTTACCGCAATGCGAAACAAATTTAATTTTGATATACAGTATCATGCTTACGCGAACGCTCAAGATTTATATCTGTCTATTTTATCTTGGCTTGCTAGTTTTGCGATTTGATAATATCTTCTGGCCATCTGAACATATGCACAAATAGGGGCAGATTATGCGGATATTGGTAACAGGCGTCGCCGGATTTATAGGCATGCATCTCAGTATCAGACTGCTTGAATTGGGGCATGAGGTAATCGGGATTGATAATCTGAATGACTATTATGATGTCAGCCTGAAGCAGGCACGGCTGAACCATATCACTGGCGAGCCTGTTGGTAGCGGGCAGAATAACCGGCCAAACCAGTTTCAGTTTCACAAACTGGATTTATGCAACAAAGAAGGGCTAAGCCGTCTGTTTGCTGAGGTCAAACCGCAGATTGTGATCAATCTTGCCGCTCAGGCTGGAGTAAGATACAGCCTTGAAAATCCGATGGCCTATATCGATGCCAATCTCATCGGTTTTACCCATATTCTTGAGCTATGCCGCCATCAGCAGGTTGACCAGCTTATTTATGCCAGCTCGTCCTCTGTCTATGGGCTGAACCAGACAATGCCGTTTTCGGAAGCTGATAATGTCGACCATCCGCTAGCGCTATATGGTGCAACAAAAAAGGCAAATGAACTGCTGGCACATAGCTATAGCCATCTATTTGACCTGCCAACCACAGGCTTGCGGTTTTTTACTGTCTATGGGCCTTGGGGGCGTCCAGATATGGCGCTATTCAAATTTACCAAAGCCATTATTGATGGCACGCCAATTGAAATTTATAATCATGGCGATATGGTGCGTGATTTCACCTATATTGATGATATTATCGAAGGGGTGGTGCGACTGGTTGACCATCCGGCCACCCCAGATAAACATTTTCAGCCAGACCAGCCAGATGCAGGCACAAGCTCGGCCTGTTGGCGTATTTTCAATATTGGTAATGGCCAGCCTACACCGCTAATGGACTATATTACCGCACTTGAATCAGCACTTGGCAAAGAAGCTGTAAAGACATTTCTGCCCATGCAACCAGGTGATGTGCAAGCGACTTCGGCTGATACAGCGCGTCTGGGCGAGTGGGTCGGTTTCCGCCCCGATACGCCTGTATCAGAAGGGGTTAGCAAATTTGTTAGCTGGTATAAACATTTCTACCAAATAGGCTAACCCGCCCAGAATTTCGTGAAGATAGAGCTAGTCAATCTGCGCCAGAATCTGGTCCAGACTTGCTTTTGCATCCCCATAAAGCATGCGTGAATTATCTTTGAAGAAAAGCGGGTTTTCAATACCTGAATAGCCGCGCCCCTGACCACGTTTTGAGATGATCACCTGAGCGGCTTTCCACACTTCAAGCACCGGCATGCCAGCTATCGGGCTGTTCGGATCTTCCTGTGCAGCAGGGTTCACAATATCATTAGCACCCAGAATTATCACCATATCGGTATCGGAAAAATCTTCGTTAATTTCATCCATTTCAAGCACAATATCATAGGGCACTTTAGCTTCTGCCAGCAATACATTCATATGTCCTGGCAGACGTCCTGCAACCGGATGAATGGCAAAACGTACCTGCTTGCCTGCCGCGCGCAGACGTCTGGTTAGTTCTGAAACCGCAGATTGTGCCTGTGCAACCGCCATGCCGTATCCGGGTACAATGATCACATTGCTTGCATCTTTCAGATCAGCGGTAACAGATGCAATATCAGTTGCTATCATCTCGCCTTCAACTTCCATTTGCGGGCCTGTTTTTGTACCCCATCCGCCAAAGATCACCGAAATGAAATTGCGGTTCATGGCCTTGCACATGATGTAGGATAAAATAGCCCCAGATGCACCCACCAGCGCACCTGTAACAATCAGCAAATCATTGCCAAGCAGAAAGCCTGTGGCCGCCGCCGCCCAGCCTGAATAGCTGTTCAGCATGGATACCACCACCGGCATATCTGCTCCACCAATCGCCATCACCATATGCAGACCAAAGATAAAGGCAATGCCAGTCATCACCCATAATGTCCATGATCCTGCATGGTTCATATATAGATAGCCAAGATAGATAGAGACCAGTACCATTGCGATATTCAGCAAGTTCCGGCCAGGCAGAACCAGCGCTTTACCATCAACAATACCAGCCAGCTTGCCATAGGCAATCACAGAGCCTGTAAAAGTAATCGCGCCAATAAAGACACCGACAAAAATTTCAATCTCATGGATGATGAGCTCAGCACCTATCAGACCGACAGGCGGATTAATATCTGAATTAATGCCGATAAATACGGCCGCCAGACCAACAAAACTATGCAGGGCGGCAACTAGTTGTGGCATGCCTGTCATCTCGACCCGCATGGCAACAATCGCGCCGATCACAGCACCGATCACAAGCATTGGCAACAGGGTAGAGCTAATGGTTACCGCCGGTCCGAAAATAGTACCAAAGACAGCAAGCGCCATCCCCACAATACCATACCAGACAGCACGTTTGGCACTTTCCTGACCAGACAATCCGCCAAGTGACAGAATAAACAGAACAGACGCAGCGATATAAAGAGCTGTTACAATATTTTCAGAAAGCATGATCAAATTCCCTTACTAGCTCTTCTGGAACATGGCCAGCATGCGGCGCGTAACCATAAATCCGCCTACAATATTAATGGTAGCAATTAGTACAGAAATGGCAGCCAGAATATTGACCAGCCCATCAGGCGAGCCAAGCTGCAGCAAGGCGCCAATAATGATAATCCCTGAAATTGCGTTGGTCACCGCCATTAATGGGGTGTGCAAAGAATGGCTAACATTCCAGATCACCTGAAAGCCTACAAAACAGGCAAGCGCAAACACGATAAAATGCTGCATGAAACTAGCGGGCGCATAATTGCCAAGTACCAGCATAAACAGTCCGCCAACAGCCAGCAGGCCAGCCTGTCTTCTGCCAATAGCGCGCTCTGCGGCAAGTGCTTTGGCAGCTTTTTCTTCTGGTGTTAGTTCAGGTTCTGGGGCTGGCGCCTGCGTTTTGCCGATTGCCTGCACTTTGGGTGGCGGTGGCGGAAAGGTAATTTCCGATTGATGGCAGATGGTCGCGCCCCTGATGACATCATCATCCATATTGACATTGATTTTGCCATCTTTCTCAGGCGTCAGATCATCAAGCAGATGCCGCAAATTGGTGGCATATAGGGTTGATGACTGGTTTGCCATCCGGCTAGGAAAATCAGTATATCCGACGATTTTGACATTATTGTCAGAAACAATGATTTCACCTGCTTTGGTCAGATCGCAATTACCGCCCTGTTCTGCGGCCAGATCAATCACAACAGAGCCGGGTTTCATCAGCCCGACCATCTCGGCAGGCCATAATTTCGGGGCGGGGCGGCCGGGAATAAGCGCGGTTGTTATGACAATATCAACCTCTGGTGCCTGTTCACGGAACAGTGCCATTTCCTTTTCGATAAATTCTGGCGAGGCAGGCTTTGCGTATCCACCTTCACCTGAGCCATCTTCTTCAAATTCAAGCATCAGAAATTCTGCGCCCATAGATTCGATTTGTTCTGCCACTTCAGGGCGCACATCAAAGGCGCGAACAATTGCACCAAGAGATTGCGCAGTGCCGATAGCGGCAAGTCCGGCAACACCGGCGCCTATTACCAGCACTTTGGCTGGCGGCACTTTACCTGCGGCGGTAATCTGACCGGTGAAAAAGCGGCCGAACTGGTTACCGGCTTCTATTACGGCACGATAGCCTGCAATATTTGCCATTGACGATAGCGCGTCCATTTTCTGGGCGCGGCTGATGCGTGGCACCATATCCATTGCCAGCGCAGTTGCACCTGTTTTTGCAACGGCTTTCAGCTTTGCTTCATTCTGGGCAGGCCAGAAAAAGCTAGCGACAGTCTTGGTGCTGTCGAGCCGCTTTATTTCGGCATCTGTCGGAGCATGGACCTTCAAAATGATATCAGCTTTTTTGAACAGGTTAGCGGCAGTGCCAACAATCTCTACACCTGCGTCACGATACATCTGATCAGTAAATCCTGACGCTATTCCGGCGCCCTTTTCGATCATACATTCATGCCCCAATTTCTGTAATTGAAGGGCACTATCAGGCGTCAGGGCAATACGGGCTTCTCCAG
>Ga0181565_10002988_pt1 | contig 12946 bp, 6 predicted proteins | sample 101ome_16_FD_129661 | JGI IMG/M metagenome (GOLD analysis project Ga0181565, IMG submission 129661) | Coastal salt marsh microbial communities from the Groves Creek Marsh, Skidaway Island, Georgia - 101401AT metaG (megahit assembly) | ecosystem: Environmental > Aquatic > Marine > Intertidal zone...
GGGGGGGGGCAGTGAAAAGAGGAAGACGGGTCGAAACAGGCGGGCGACAACGAGACGACGCGGGTGGCAAGCGACGAGCAGGGGAGGCGGGCGCGGGCGGGCAGCGGGATCACCCGTCTCACCTCCGCGTCCGCGGGCCCGAATATGTTGGTCCGAGCCGCTAACGTGGGAGCTGAGGGCGTGATCATCGCGAGCGTGGCGAGGGCGGTGAAGACAGCCAAAGTGACTTGGCGCTTGTCGCTGGAGCGCCCGTCGCGCAGGGACGACGCCTCGCGGCGTTGCCGGTCGGAATTCATCGGGTCCATGGACTCCGGTTCATGGAAGGAGGGCCGATGGAGCGAGGGCGCAGAAAGCCGACCAGGAGGGCGCGAGGCGGGCTGCCGAGCCACCCCCCCCACCACGAGAGGGCGGCTCACCTCCCCGGCCACCGCAGAAAGGATGGAGCTCGTGCCGTTCGAGGATGGAGGGCACCTTCCCCCTCCTGGGCTAGCTGCTCTGGGCGAGTGGTGACACGGCCGGGTGCCCAGCACGCCGGCCGCGAACGCCCCCCCACGCCTCCCGCCCCCCCGCCCGCCGGGGATGACAGGGAAGCAGTCCAGCCCGACTCGCGCCCGGGGACAGCACCCTACCCCCTCCCCCCCCCCCTCTCTTCCCCTCCTCCAGAGATTTCCCCCGACGTGGTCGCGGCGATCCGCGCGGCGTACGCGCGCGGCCTCGCCGCCCCCGCGCTCCCGCCCCGCCGGGTCACGGGGGAGAAGCCGCGGCCGAAGCCCTCGCGAGGGCCGCCGCCCCCTTTCAACCCTTCCGATCAAACGCACGCCACCCCGGGGCCATCATCGTCGCAGATCCCGTTCCGCTCCGTCCCGGGATCCGCGGACGCGTCCCCGCCGGCGGAACGCGTTCCGAACGCGCGCTCCGACCCCGCGGCGGGTCCCTCCTCGGGAGCGTCGGTTTATTTCGCTTCCCCTCCCTCGGAAAAAGCGCCGCCGCTTTTCGGCGGCGGAGGCGCTTCTTCGCGCCGCTCCGCCGATCGCGCCCCCCCCTCCGCGTCCTCGGCGGTATCGTTCTCCCCTCCCCACTCTCCGCTCTTCAACGCGAGCGATGACTCCAGTAGTGCCGCGCCGCTGTCTTCTTCTTCGCGCGGTGAGCTCCGCGCGCCTTCGCTGATTCACACGCTGGGCGACGCGGTGGTGAACGCGCTGGCGCGTAAGAAGCTCGAGGAGGCTCGGCGGACGCACTCGCAGAGGGTCGAGGCGCGGCTGAAGGACCGCGTCGCGCTGAGACACCACAAGGAGAGCCTCGAGGCGGATGAGGATGAGGATGAGGAGGAGACGTACGGGGCGGAGGATAATACGCGCGGGGAGGATGCGCGAAGGACGCTCGGCGGGAGGGGGACGTCCCGGGTTCGAAACCGGAAGGGCGCGCATCGTCGCGGATTCGCCTTTTTCGAAGGTTTTTTTTTCGGTTCTTCCCCGACGGGGGATCTTTTTTCCCGGAGCTCCGCTCTGACGCGTCGCCTTCTCGGAATGAGGCCCTCCGCGGTGTACCCGGATGACCGGGAGAACAACCGGGGTGACGAGGACCCGGGGGGGTTCTCGTCGGACTCGCCGCGGCGAACTTTCGTCGGACAAAAAAATCATCGGCGTTTGCTGAGACGGTTCGCGCGCCGCGTCGTGGACGATCCCGACTTCGACGCTTTGGTCGTCCTGGTCGTCCTCGCGAACTGCGTCTCGCTGGCCCTGTTCCGCCCCACTGAGCCGCACGACTCCGGGTGGAACCTCGCGCTGGAGCGCACGGAGCTCGCCCTGAACGGCTTCTTCACGATCGAGTTAGCCCTGAGGGTCGCTCGGGGCGGGTTCGACGAGTACTGGGCGGACCCTTGGAACCGGTTCGACGCGTTGTTAGTCGCGGGGGGGTACGGCGGGGTCATCGCGCGGGCGTTTCAGGAGAGCGGCGGCGGCGACGCGTCGAGCGGGGGCGATTCTCACGGTCCCTCGAACGACGCGGGCGTGGGTGGGCTGCGCGCGTTGCGGGCGCTGCGGGCGCTGCGTCCGTTGCGCGCGATCACTCGTTTCGAGTCGCTTCGCTCGGTGGTCGCGTGCTTCATCGAGGCGGTGCCCCTGTTGGTCTCCGTCGTCGGCCTGGTCGTGCTGTTCGTGTTCGTGTTCGCGCTCGCGGGGCAGACGCTGTTCCAGGAGGCGTACCACCTGCGGTGCGCGAACCCGAGCACGGGACGGTTCGAGACGGACGGCGACGAGTTCGGGTGCGCCGAGCGCGGCGCGATCGACTTCGATCGCTTCGGGTGGGGCGGCGAGGACGCGGAGGCGGACGCCTCGGGGACCCGATCCGACGACCCGATCGACGGCTCGCGCCGATCGCCCGCAACGTACGGATCGTTCGGGCGCTCGTGTCCCGATCGCGACCCGACGACAGGCGGCGCGCTGCGGTGCGCGCGGGTGGCGAGCGGCCGCGGGACCGCCGTCGCCGGGTACGACAACGTCGGGCTCGGGATGCTCACCGTGTTTCAGTGCACGACGCTCGCCGGGTGGGCGCAGGTGATGTACCGGGTCATGGACTCGGGCGCCGTCCTCGCCGTCCCGTATTTCGTCTCGCTCGTGTTCTTCGGGCCGTACTTCGTCGTGACGCTGTTCCTTGCGGTGTTGAAGACGAAGTTCGGGAAGGCGCAGAGCCTGTTCAACCTCGCGAGGGAAAAAACAACCGGGGGCCCCGAAACGCGAGGACAAAGCGCTTCGGGTGAGGCGGAGGAGAAGGAGACCGCCGACGACGGAGGGGCGCTACCGACGGAGGGTGAAGGCGAGGACGCCTTCGATCGGGAGCGAAAGGCGGCCGATCACGCGTCGAATCGGCACAGGAGTCGGTCGAGCACGCCCGCGCGCCTGTTGGCGTACCTCGCGCGCGCGATCGACGAGTCGATGGCGCGGCGGGCGGCGAACGCGGCGCGGCGCGAGGAGCAGCTCGCGAAGGCGTTGGGGGAGGCGATCGAGGAGGCGGAGGCGCGGGAGGCGGCGAAGGAGGCGGAGGCGGCGAAGGAGGAGGAGGCGGCGAGGACGAGGGCGGGGACGGGCGAAGGGGCTGAAGGGGCTGAAGGGGCTTCGGATTCGGGTTCGGGGTCAGGCGCCGCGAAGAGCTTCGGGGCTTCGGGAACTTCGGGGGTCGCGACCTCGCCTTCGCTCTGGAGCGACGCTTTGGAGCGTCGTCGGCGGTGGGCGGCGTTTCGCGAGCGGTGTCGCGACGCGGCGGAGCACCCCCGGTTCAACGCGTTCTTCCTCTTCCTCGTCGCGCTCAACGCGGTCGTGCTCGCGATCGAGCACCACGGCATGGACGCCGACCTCGAGCGCGCGCTGACCGCGACGAATGTCGCCCTGACCGCGCTGTTCGCGGTCGAGGTCGGGGTCAAGCTCGTCGGCGTCGGCGCGTGGGCGTACTTCGCCGATGGGTTCAACCGGTTCGATTTCTTCATCGTCTTTTTCGCGCTCGTCGAACTCCTCGCGCTCGCGTGCGTCGAGGGCGCGGGCGGGCTCGGCGGTTCTTCCGGTGGTTCATCCGGTTCTTCATCCGACGGCGGGTCCGGGTCCACCTCCTCCCCCGCCCTCGGCGCCCTGAGCGCCCTGAAGGTGTTCCGCACGTTCCGCGTGTTCAAGATGTTCCGTTACCTCGGTTCTTTGCGCGTCATCGGCGAGGTGATGCTGAGCTCGTTGGGTTCGTTCGTGTCCATCGCGGCGCTTCTCGGCCTCTTCCTCGTCGTCTTCGCCATCGTCGGCTTGCACGTCTTCGGCGGCCTGCGCGACCCGGACGCGTTCGCGTACGGCCGCGACGACCCGCAGTTCGGCGGGCGCGCGAACTTCGACTCCTTCTACCACAGCGTGTTGACCACCTTCCAGGTGTTGACGCTCGAGGACTGGGAGTTCATCGCGTTCGGCGCCATCGAGTACGCCGGGTGGGGCGCGTTCGCGTTCTTCATCGCGTGGGTCATCGTCGGGAAGTACACGCTGCTCACGCTCTTCCTCGCCGTCACGATGGAGGCCTTCGAGAGCAAGTACGACGAGCGCGCGAGCGCGGAGGCGAGGCTCGTGGCGAGGTTCGTGCGGAACAAGAGGCAGAGGAGGAAAAAGCGGTTCGCGGACATGCGCAGGAAGAAGCGGAAGGACGAGAAGAAGGCGGCGGAAAAGGAAAAAGAATCGCAACGACGCGTCGAGGCGGCGGCGGCGGCGGGTGAAAATACCTCCGCCGCAGCAGGTCCCGCCCCTCTTCCTCCCCCGAACGTCGGCGGCGCTTCGTACGACGACGAGTCCTTCGACTCCTCGGGGGACTCAGCGCCCGGGTCGGGGCTCTCCTCCGGCGCGATGACCCCGAGCGCGTACGGCGGGTTCTCGGGGCTCTCCTCCGGCGCGATGACCCCGAGCTGGGGCCCCGCGGGCGCGAGCCCCTTCGACGGGTTCGGGGACGCGTTCGAGGCGAACGGAGGAGGAGGAGGGTTTACCGGCGGCGCCGCCGGTACGAGCGGTGAGGGTACCGCCGGTCCCGACTCTCCTTCGACCCTGACACACAACCCGGGGGCTTTGTCCCTGACGCACTCCAGCTCGTTCGCGGCGGCGGCGATGCGCCGCGGCGCGTACGCCGCCGGGCACGCGCTCGGCGCTTTGTCTCGCCAGGGCGCGCGCCCCGATAAGGCGCGGGACTTGGCGCACAGGAGCTGGTTCTGCGTCCCGCCGCACCACCCTTGGCGGGAGCGGTGCCACGACGTCGTGAACCACCCCTGGTTCGACCGTTTCATGTTTATGCTCATCTTCGCGTCGTGCGCGTGCATGACTCTGGAGCGGCCCGGCCTCGATCCCGGATCGGCGTCGACGTTACGCTCGGTGGATTACGGCTTGGCGGCGTGCTTCGCGACGGAGTGCGCGCTGAAGACGTTCGTGTTGGGGTTCAAGAAGTACCTGAGCGCCGCGGTGAACCGGCTCGACTTCGTCATCGTGCTCGCGAACGCGGCGGAGATCGCGTTGGCGAGCGCCGGCGGGCTCGGCGCGGTGCGGAGTCTGCGGATTCTGCGCGCGATTCGGCCGCTACGCGCGCTGACGAAATCGAGCGGGATGCGGCTCGTGCTGCAGTCCGTCGTCCTCAGCGTCGGCGCCATGGTCAACGTCTCGGTCGTCATCCTCATCTTCTTCGTCATCTTCGGCATCCTGGGCGTGCAGGTGTTCGCGGGGCGGTTCTTCAGGTGCACCGACCCGAGCGTCGCGAGCAGGGAGGCGTGCGTCGGAACCTTCTTCGCGGACCCGGCCGGAACCTTCTTCGCGGACGGAAACGATATCTACGACGCGGCGGCTCCCGGGTACGGCGCCTCCGATCAAAACGCCGCCGCCCAGGATCCTGGAGGGGCTCAGGCCCATCCCCAGAGTAGTTCCACCTCGTTCCACCAGAGTTCGTCGTTCCTCGCGAGGCGCGAGTGGGTCAACGCGTACTTGAACTTCGACAACTTATACCGCGCGTTGGTTTCTCTGTTCGTCACGGCCACACTCGACGGGTACGGCGGCCTGATGTTCGACGCCCTGGACGCGACGGGCGTGGACCGCCAACCCCGGATGGACGCGAACCCCGGGGCGTTCCTGTTCTTCCTGGCGTTCATCGTCCTGTGCGCGTTCACGCTCCTGAACCTCTACGTCGGGGTCATCTTTTACCAGTTCAGCCGCATCCGGACGCTGAGCCAGACGAGCTCCATCGACCTCACGGAGGAACAGAAGGAGTGGGCGGAGATGTGCAAGGTGGCGCTGCGGCTGCGGCCACTCCGGCGGCCCAGGGAGCCGCCCAGAACCGAGCCGTGGTTCCGCTGGTACGCGTACCGCGTCGCCACGCACCGTCGGTTCGAGAACGCGATCCTCGCGTGCGTCGCGCTGAACGTGGCGTTTCTGGCGTCGGCGCACAGGGACGAGCCGGAGTATTGGCGCGCGTTCAGGGACGGCGCGAACGTCTTCTTCGCGGGCGTGTTCATCGCGGAGGCCGCGATCAAGATCCACGCGTTCCGGTTCAAGGAGTACTGGCGCGACCCTTGGTGCCGGTTTGATCTCTTCGTCGCGGCGGCGGCGACGGCGGACGCCGTCGTCGGCGCCGTCTTGGTCGGCGGGTCCGACGCGGGCGGCGCCGGGTTCGCGCCCTGGTACGCCAAAGCGCTGAGGCTCTTCCGCGTCGCTCGCGTGTTTCGGCTCGTGAAGCGCGCCCGGGGGCTCAAGGCGCTGTTCGCCACCTTGCTCGCGTCGTTACCCGCGTTCAGTAACGTCGGCGCGTTCGTGATGCTTTTGTTTTTCATCTACGCGTACGTCGGGGTGGTGCTGTTCGGTTCCGCCCCTCGCGGCGACGCGCTCAACGAACACGCCAACTTCGAATCGTTTCAGACCGCCTTCCTGACCCTGGTCCGGGTCGCGACGAACGACGAGTGGGTCGGGCTGATGCGCGACTGCGCCGACGCGAGCGTGTTCGCCTACCCCTTCTTCGTCTCCTTCGTCGTCGCCGTGGGCGTGATCATGCTCAACCTGTTCACGGCGGTGATCATCGAGAACTTCGAAAACACGCAGGACCGCGAGCGGTGGAAGCTCTCGCCGAACGCGCTCGACGACTACGCCGAGGCGTTCCACAAGTTCGACGACGGGAGCGGAACCATCAGGGGCGTGGACCTGGAGAGCTTACTGAGGGCCACGCCCGCGCCCCTGGGCCTGGGGATCGAGAGCCAGGGAGGAGGGCCCGGAGCCGCGAGGGAAGGCCAAAAAGGCGAAAAAAAATGGGGACGCGTCTCGGGGTCCGGAGGCGTCTCGGGGTCTCGGTTCCCGCACAACGGACTCAACAAGACCCTGACGGTGCACTTCATCAAGTCGCTGAACGTGCCGCTGACCCCGGACGGGAGGGTCCCGTTCAAGCGCGCGGCGTTCGAGCTCGTCCGACGCGTGTGCGAGTGCGACATGCCCCCGGGGGAGATGCGCGACCGCATCGAGCGCGGCGTGCGGCGCGCGTTCCCGGATATTTTCCAGGGGCCCATCCCGGACGAACTCTCGTGGTCGGCGCTCATGTGCGTCCTGAGGGTGCAGAGGCACTGGAGGGAGCTGAAGCGGAACCGAGCGCTGCGCGAGGAGAGGGAGAGGCGGAAGCGCGAGGAGGAGGAGCAGGGTGGACTCGGAGGCGCCGGGTCCCAGGGGAGGGGGGCCACCTTCGCGACGAGGGTCGCCAGGCGGGTCAGCGGGGGGGCGCAGAGCCTGAGAAACAGCCTCTTCGGCAAAGGCGGCAGAAAAGCGTCACAGGCCGGGAACGGCGTCGTCGAGCAAGGTGACGTGGCGCATCGCGGGGTGATGTGATACGTAGTCTACGCATTCGAGGGCGTACGAGGCGGGCGTCCGAGGCGGGCGTCCGCGGGGATATGATATCGTCGGGGCGAGCGGTACGTCACCTTAAGGTACGACGAGCGCGGGGATGGAAAAAAACGCCGGGAGGCTTTCCGACCCCCACACGCGTCGCTACGCCGAGACGGCGGCGTCGGCCTTTCCCCGGCGCAACGCCTGCCTTCTCCTTCGCTTGTACTCCTCCCTCGCCTCGTCCTTCGTCGCGTGCCACGCCTCCACCATCGCCTCTTCCGTCTCGTACGGCCGCACGAACGCTCGGCCGCGCTCGAGCGCCTCCGGCGTCAACCCCAAGAGCGTCGCCGCGTCGACGGATCCGTCCGCGCGCTCCAGGCCGAGCCGCTTCGCCCGCAGAGCGCGCGCGCGCGCGGCGAGGGCGCGGCGACGCGCCGCCTCCGCCTCGGTCTCCGCCTCGCGCGCGGGCGATTCGCGCGGAGGGGCATCGCCGGACGCGGGCGCGGGCGAGGACGCGGGCGGGGACGCGCCGCGTCGCTCGCGCCCCGGTTCGCGCGTCGCGGCGGCGGCGGCGTCCTTCCCTCGGCGCTTTTCGTCGTGAACGTCGTGAACGTCATCGTCCCGGGCCGCCTCCGCGCGCTCGTCGCGCTCGGCGTCGCCGCCGCCCCCACCCCCGCCGAAGAGACTGAACGTCCCCCCGCCCCGCTCGTCCACGACGAGGCTCCTGAAGCTGAAGTTCTTGTCCACGTCCACGGTCGCGCCCTCCGCCTTGTACCGCCCGCGGAGCGCGTCGGCGGTGAACGGCCCGTCCACGCCCCTCCCGATCGTCGCGAGGTCCCCGCCCTTGACGAACGCGTCCGTCACGTCGTGCACCGACGCGGGCGCCGCGGGCGCCGACGCCTCCTTCCGCGCGCGTTTCCCGCGCTTCGCCATCGCGCGAACCGGGGTGAGCCGCGCGAACCGGGCGAAGGCGCGAGCGAACGCCCCGAAGAATGAACGTGATGAGCGGCGAACGCAAACATGAACTGTCATCAACCGGACTGAGACTTCGTCCACGTGTTTTTCTTCGAGCCTTCGCGCGGACGACGAACGCGCCCTCACCACCCTCATCACGTCACGTCACATTCGCGCCTCCCCTCACTCCCGCGCCTCGCGTCTCCTCTCACGCGGCGGGGCCTCCGTTGTTCCCGCCGCCCCCCCTTCGCCTCGTCCTCGCGGGCCTCTGCTCGAGCGCGCCCTCGGGCGGCGGCGGCGCCGGCTTCTTCGGCGCAGGCACCGATTTGGCGTCGGTCGTCCTGTCGGCGCTCCTCGGCGCGGGCGGCGGGGCCGCGTTCGGAGCGAGGTTCGCGGGACCGGCGGCGTTGGCGGCTCCCCTCGGCGCTCCCTTGGGTTCCCCGCGGCGTCGCGGGGCTTCGGCGGGCGCCGCCGCGTTATTGGGCTTCGGCGGCGCGCGCGCTCCGATTCCGCCTCGCCCGGCTCCCTCGTGCGCGCCGAACCTCCCGCCTCGGCCGCCGCCTCTCCCCCCCGCGAACCTCCCTCCCGGCGCGAACCTCCCTCCTCCGATGTAGTGCGCCTTTCCGCTGTCTTTCCACTGGTCGGCGAGCGCGCCCATCTCGTGGCGGAGCTGCTCGAGATCCCCCGCGGCGGCGTCGAGGTCCGCCATGGTCGCGATGTGCGACTCGATGAGGATCTTCGCGGCTTGGGTCGCGCTCCCCGTTCCCATGATCTTGACCACCCCGTTGTCGTGGTCGACGTCTATGCTCATCGCGCCGGAGCGGCGCTGGATGTCGGTGATGGTGACGCCGCCCTTGCCGATCAACGCGCGGCGGACGCGGTCCTCCTTCGCGGCGACCACCTCCTGCCGAATCTCGAGCATCTCGCGCGCTTTCCTCACCTCCGCGGGGTCCGACGCGACGATGCGGATCATGAGGTTGTCGCGGTCGACGACGATGCGGTCGACCGCGCACGCGCGCGTCGCCGCGTCGATCCGCGAGCCGTTGTGGCCCATGACCATGCCCATCAGCGATCGCTGCACCGGGAACTCGCACCGCAGGCCCGCGTCGATCTCAGCCTGGATCTTCGCGCGCTCCGCGTCCAGGCGCTCCTTCACCGCGAGCCTCGCGTGGATCCGCACGCGGTGGTCCAGCACCGCCTCCACGAGCAAAGCCGCGCGGTCGACGTCCGCGAGGACGTCGCCGTGTAAGCTCACGACGTTCCCGGGCTCGGGGAACGTCACCGCGCCGACGCCGATCGCGGCGTTGACGATCGTCTCCGTGCCCTCGGGCGTGCGCGCCCACTGACCGAGCACGTCGGGAAGCGGCACCCGGCGCGCGTGCGCGTGGGACACCGCGGCGTACCCGGACTTACCCGCGGAAGCCGACCCGACCGGTTCGCCCTGGCGGGGCGCGGGGCGAGGCTTCGCGCCCGCGCCGCGGCCTCGGCCGCGGCCACCCCCGCGGCCGCCGGGATTCGGCGCCCTCGCGTTGCTCATCGAGGCGGCGAAAGTGGGGGAGGGAGGATCGGTCGATCGACAGAGGATGGGGGAGGAGGATCGGCCGGAGCGAGAGACGGCGTGTGCGAGCGCGAACGTTAGAGCGTCGAGCGCGCGGGGACGTGTGCGCCGACGGGCGCGGAGAACCGCGTTCGAAGCGATGGCGCGAAAAAGAGAGAAAGATATTTGCGCCACGTCTTTACCGAACCCGCGCCCGAACCGCCCGCTCGCGGGCGCGGTGAAATCACATCTCACCGGTGCTCGAGCCGCGTCGATCGATCGATGTCCGCCCGGTCACGGAATCGATCGATGGTCGTGCTGGCACACTCCACAACGGGACGTCCACTTGGCGTCCTCCACGCTCACTCCTCGCGCGCGCGCTCGCGTCCTCGGCGGGAGTCCTTCCGATGTCGTCGTCGACGGTCGCGACCTCGCGCGTCGCGCGCGTCGCCCCGCGTCGCCCCGCCTCGCGCCCCCGCGCGCCCCCGCGTCGCGCCGCGGCCACCCCGCGCGCTCGGCACTCGGACGCGTCGTCGTCGCGATCGGCGACCGTCGCGGCGGTGGCGCTCGCCGCGTGGCTCGCCTCCTCTTCTCCCGCGCTCGCGGCGGGGGACCCCGCGCCCGACCCCGCGAGCAGCCCGCTCGTGCAGGAGCTCCTGCGGCGCACGGAGGAGAACCGCGAGGCGCGCGCGAAGGAGCGCCTCGACGACTACAACCGGCGCAACTTCGCCGACTACTTCGACGTGGTCGACAAGGGATACAGCGGGAGGGAGGTGAGCGAGAACGACCGGTTGATCCGGGCGCAGCTCGAGAAGTGGCGCGGCGAGAAGTGACGTTTCGCGAACGACTCTACGAGTAAACACTCCGCGACGACCGCCGTCTCACGCGCTTCGTCTCACCTCCCCCCCTACCCTTAAACCCTTAACGTGCACGGTCATCTAAAGAAGCGGTTCTCGTTCGTCCCGATGATGCATTCCCGTCGTCGTTCCCCGGACGCCCTCGGCGGTGACCTCGAAGGGCGTCTCGTACAGCCCCCCGCGCTCGCCCTCGGTGGGAAGGTGCGACGAAAATACCCCCCGCGCGCTTCGCCTCCCCTCCCCCCCCCCGACCCCCGCGCTTCGGTCCCGCGACAAAAATATCCGACTGTTCACGCAGTTGGCCCAGTGCAGACCCAGCGTCGGCGTCGCGTCGCGGCCCCCCGCGCGCGTCCGCCCCGCGGGGCCCAGCGCGTCCCGCAAGGAAGCGCCCCCGTTCGGTTTCGCGTAGGAATGACGATTTCCGCCAATACCGCCGCCGAGGTTCGAACCCTTATCACCGCGCGCGTCGTCCTCGAACTCATCCCGCACGTGGTTCGTCACGACGACGGCGACGTCGTGTTTGTGCGCGTACTCGCGCAAGAGCGCGGAGACGCGCGTCAGGGCGCTCGCGCGCCGCGCCGAGAATCCCGAGAAGGATCGCCGAGAAGGATGATCGCGCCGGAGCGCGGCGGCGCCTACGTCGCCGTCGTCGCCTCCTTCGGACCCGGCGTCTCTGAACGGGCTCGACACGGAGTCGACGATGACGAGCCTGACGGGTCGGTTCGGCCCGCCCGGGGGTTCCCTGAGGATCGCGGCGAGGGACGCGAGCGCGTTCCACAGCCCGTCCGCGTCGTCGAGCGACTTGACGAGGAAGACGTCGTCGAGGAACGCCTCAGCGGGGCGAGCCCCGGCGAGCGCGGGGTGCTTCGCCGCGAGCTGGCGCAGGCGCGTCGTGGGGGCGCGGCCCTCCGTGTGCACGTACACGGCCGCGCCGCCGAGGCCGCCGAGGTGCCTCGGGAGCTGCGCCGCGAGGAGGAGCTGCAGGCACAGCTGCGTCTTCGCGGACCCGGCCTCGCCCGCGATCTCGGTGAGCGAGCGAGTGGGCACCCCGCCGCGGAGAAACGCGTCGAGGACGGGGCACAGCGTCGTGCACTTCTCGTTCACCGAGCGCGCGAGGGGGAGGAGGGGCTCGCGCGCCGGCGGCGGAACCGGGGCGCGAGACGCGCCGTACAGAACGGCGTCCCACGCGGGAGCGCCCGCCATGGCTAGCGCAGAGGCGCGGCGCGCATGGCGGATCTGAGTCGGGGGGAAGGGGCGATTTGAAAACCGGCTCGGAAAAACGGACGGCTGCTGGCGTCGACGCTCACTTCGCCCGCATCACACCACTCGACTCTTGCTCCGATCTGACGCGCTTCGCGCCCCCCCTCCCCCGCGCTCTCGCCAGCCTCGCCCGCGCGGGCGCCCCGCGACGCGCCGCCATCACCCGCGATGGGGATAACGGGTAAGATCGTGCGGTGCTGCTCGGCGATCGAGTCGCTCGGGGACGTGTTCATCCGCCTCGTCGGCCCCCTGTACGTCCTCCTGGGCGTCTCCCTCATCGTCGCCGTGGCGTCGCTCCTGCTGTTCGTGATCCTCCCGCTGACGCATCGCGCGGGCGACCCCGCCGGGTTCGCCGCGCTCGCGGCCACGTCGTTCGTGTTTTTCAACGTCCTGTTCAACTACTTCATGGCCGTCCGCGTCGACCCCGGGTCGCCCACGAGCAAGGACGTCCAGCTGATGTGCGCGGAGGCGGGCGCGGGGGTGCGCCGGTGGTGCCACAAGTGCCGGTGCCCTAAGCCCGAGCTCGCGCACCACTGCCGCGTGTGTCGGCGGTGCGTGTTGAAGATGGACCACCACTGCCCCTGGCTGCACAACTGCGTCGGGCACAGGAACTACCGGTACTTCTTCAACTTCCTCGCGTGGTTATGGCTCGGGTGTTTGCTCACCGTCTTCAGCTCCGCGTCGCACGTCTTCGGCGGCGACGCATTCAAGCTCAGGGTGGTGAAGCTCGGCGGCGGCGCGGCGCGCGCCATCACGCCGTCGGCGGTTCGCGACCCGGTCGACGGTGAGGCCCCCCTCGGCGTCGGCTTGGCGCACTCCGCGGACCGTCTGACCGCGGACCAGCACGCGGCGACGACGTTCAGCTGCGTGTTGGCGGCGAGCATCTTCTGCGCGCTGTGCCTGCTGTGGTTCTGGCACGTCTACCTCGTCCTGACGGCGCAGACGACGGTGGAGTACCACCGGTTTCGGGAGGCGAGGAAGGA
>Ga0181565_10002996_pt1 | contig 12942 bp, 11 predicted proteins | sample 101ome_16_FD_129661 | JGI IMG/M metagenome (GOLD analysis project Ga0181565, IMG submission 129661) | Coastal salt marsh microbial communities from the Groves Creek Marsh, Skidaway Island, Georgia - 101401AT metaG (megahit assembly) | ecosystem: Environmental > Aquatic > Marine > Intertidal...
ACTAGCTTGGCAGAAGCTATCGACTTGCTTTCAGCTACTGACGCTGTAGTTTCTAATGATTCAGGCTTAATGCATGTTGCGGCTGCGTTGAACAAGCCCTTGGTTGCGGTCTATGGATCAACTGATCCTAATTTTACTCCGCCATTAGGTCGGACTTCCCGCGTTGCTGATCTTAAACTTGATTGCAGCCCCTGCTTTAAGCGCGAGTGTCCTTTAGGTCATATGAATTGCATGAATCAACTCAAGCCAAAGTTAGTAATTAATGCCATGGAGCAGTTACTAGAGGGATCGCATTAATGCGTGTTTTGGTCGTCAAGATGTCATCAATGGGAGATGTAATTCATACGCTTCCCGCGATTGAGGATGCAAAAAAAGCAATACCAGGCATTCAATTTGATTGGGTCATAGAGGAAGGTTTTAAGGAAATTCCCGCTTGGCATGATTCGGTTGATAGAGTTATTCCAATCGCTTTAAGAAGATGGCGTAAATCATGGCTAAAGGCACTCCTTTCTGGCGAGATAAAGCTATTTATAAAAAGGCTTAGGGAAAAGAGATACGATGTAATTATCGATGCCCAAGGCTTGATAAAAAGTGCGGTGCCAGCAAAGTGTGCGAGAGGAGCATTAATTGGGTTTGATAAATCCTCGGCACGCGAAGGTATTGCATCGAAATTCTATGACCGTGAAGTCTCGGTAGATAAGTCGCTACATGCCATAGAGCGGATCCGTCAGTTATTTGCTCGGTCCCTAGGTTACGAATATCAAGAGACGTCACCCTCAGTTAAATTAAATTTAAATCCTGCTGAGGGAGATAAAAAAGGTGTTTTATTTCTTCATGGCACAACGTGGCCATCTAAGCATTGGCCAGATGAGTCGTGGCTTGAGCTTGGTAAGTTATTAAAAGAGAAGGGCGAAGCTATTTATATTCCTTGGGCAACAGCCCAAGAGAGATCTCGAGCTGAATGGTTGGGGAAGAAGCTAGATGTTTCAGTTCTGCCAAAATTAAATCTTACCCAAATAGCTGAATTGATGTTGAATGCTAGGGGGGTTGTTGGTGTGGATACTGGGTTGACCCATTTGGCAGCATTAATGAGCGTTTCTTCTATTGGACTTTATGGCGCTACAAGTATTTTGTTAACAGGGGCAATGGGCAGGTACCATAAAAATCTAAATATTCGTTATGAGTGCTCGCCGTGTCTTGAGAAAAACTGCAAAGCTACAAACTTTATGGGATGTATGAAAGAGTTAAAAGCACATGACGTTGTCAACAGACTACACATTTTAAGTTATGACAGATAAAGCCTTGAAAATAAGTGCAGTCTTGATAACCAAAAACGCAAAACATTCAATTGAGAAGTGTCTTGATAGCATTTCATTTCTGGATGAAATTATTGTTGTTGATTCAGGGAGCGAGGACGGGACAGTTGAGTATGCTCAAAATTTTGGCGCTCGGGTGTTTAGACATAATTGGATAGGCTTTGGTCCCCAAAAAAATTACGCGGTTTCTTTAGCAAAGCATGACATTGTATTTTGTATTGATAGTGACGAAGTGGTTTCAGATGAGTTAAGACAAAGCATCCTGTCTTTAACTAGTTTGGATGATGGTGGCTATTGGATAACGCGAAGAAATTTGTTTTTAGGTTCTTGGTTGAGCCATGGTGAGGCTTATCCCGATAGATTGATACGATTATTTGATCGTCGCAGAGCTCAATGGGACACATCTGAAGTGCATGAAAAGGTTGTTGAAGTAAATGGTAAACAGATATCAAAAGTCTTGAGTGGTGATTTACTGCATTTTTCTGCTGATTCAATCAAAAGCTATATAAGTAAACAGAATAGATATACGTCAATACAGGCAAAAATTCTCTACAAAAATGGGGTGCGAATTGGTCTAGTAAGGCTATTAATTAGTCCGGTATTCAGATTCATTAAAATGTATCTTATTAAAAGAGGGTTTTTAGACGGAATTCCGGGGTTGATCCATATTTTAATAGGCAGCTATGCGACATTTATGAAGTATGCCAAGTTATACGAATATCAGTTAAATGATGAGAATAAATAAAAATTATCTTCCTGCAGATCCGATTGATTTTGGATCGATCAAAAATGTTGTTATCTATCAGCAGAAAAATCTTGGTGATGCATTATTGATAACGCCAGTTATAAAGGTGCTCCAAAGATTAAGTCCAAGCATAAAAATCGTCTTGATTACTTCAAAAGGTGGGCGTTCTATATTCGGCAATTTTCATTGTGTTGAAAAGGTCTTGGAGGAAGGGAAGTTGGGAGTCACTGGGTTTCTTAAAATAAAACGAGATTTAAGAGCGGTCGATTTATTTCTTGATTTCCATGTTTCTTCAAGATCGCAATTTCTTGGATTATTGCTTAGATCAAAAGTAAGTTGTGGTTTGGCCTCAATAAGGTACAAGTGGTGGTCTAAATATACCCACCATGTGCCGTTCAAAAATGACTTAATTAGGCATCAAGCTGAGAAAAATCTTGATGTCTTGAGGCGACTTGGCGCGCTAATTGAAAGAGAAGATAAAAAAATAAGATTAGATTCGTTGATTGAGGTTGGGTTGGATGAGTCAATAAGAAGAAGGTTACCTGAAAAGTTTATACATCTACATCCTGGAACACGATGGCTATTCAAAACCTTGCCGCCTAGTACGTGGAATAAAGTAATTTCTTATTTAAAGGAAAAAACTCAATTGCCTGTTGTTTTAACAGGTGGAGACCAGGGTATCGAAGGTGAATTTTGCTCAGAAATTTCTGATACTAGCGACGTGATTTCATTAGTCGGTTGCACAAGCTTGAATGACTTATCTTTAATATCAACGATGGCTAGTTTTTATGTCGGTATTGATACATTCACAAGTCACATAGCTTCGGCTTCAGGAGTGCCCGGGATAGTGTTTTTTGGACCGAGTGATCATAGAATTTGGGGGCCATGGGGAGACGATGTGGCAACTGATGTTGTGCGTGATGGAAGGGCATGCTCTCCATGCAATACAGATGGCTGTGGAGGTGGAAAAGTTTCTGACTGCCTCAGTGACTTAAGTTTTAACTTCATTACGCAAAGAATTGACCATCTTTTAAAGAAGGTTCGTCTGTGAGGATTCTACATACTGAGTCGAGTATCGGCTGGGGTGGTCAGGAAACAAGGATTGCGCGAGAGTCAGAGCTGCTACAAGCCGATAAACATCAAGTATTAATTGCCTGTGACACTGATAGTCAATTTGTTACTAAAGGAAAAACATCGGTTCCATTGGTACACCTTAAGATCGGGAGTAAAAACCCTCTGGGTGTTTATGAGGCTTATAAGTTGCTGAAGAGTTATGTGCCGGATCTTTTGGTGACGCATAGCTCAACAGATTCATGGTTATTTCTACTGGCGTCTTTTTTCATAAGAAAAAAAATCAAACGGATACGTACGCGGCATGTCAGTGCCTCGATCACTAAATCAATGGTTAACAAATGGTTTTACGGGAAGTTTGATCATGTGATTACTACAAGTGAAACCATAAGAGAGCATGTGGTCCAGGATTTGGCCATTCCTTTAAAAAAAGTAACTAGTGTCCCAACAGGCACGGACTGTATTTTTTATTCTAAAAATCAATTTGATAAATCTAAGATAAGAAGTGAATTAGGCTTTGAAAAAGATGATTACCTTGTTGTAATGATTGCAACGTTGCGGAGCTGGAAGGGACATCGATATGTCATCGAAGCTATCTCGAGATTACCTGAAAATTGTAAATTATTGATTGTGGGTGACGGCCCTCAGGAAGCGAACCTAAAAAAACAGATGCTTAGTTTGGGGTTAGAGAAACGGATAAAATTTTTTGGGCATCAAGAGGATGTTAGACCTTTTTTAACTGTGGCGGATATGTTTTGCCAGCCTAGTACCGCGAATGAAGGTGTATCACAAAGTTTATTGCAGGCGGCATCAATGGAAAAGCCCATTATCACAACATCTGTGGGTGGTTCACTTGAAGTGATTCAGGATGAAGTAAATGGCTTTGTTGTACCGATAGAAAATTCTAACGCCATAAAAGTAGCTATCGAGCGAATGTCATCCGATAAAGAAATGGCTAATGAGTTTGGTGTAAAAAGTCGAATAGTTGTCGAAGAAAAATTTTCTAATGCTCACATGATGAGTAAATTGAAGGAAATATATGAGTACTAATGGTCAACAAGGCCCTATTGATATAGTCACTACCGCTTTGAGGCGCGTTGATATTTTAAAAATGACATATGACTCATTTCTACTAGGAGGCGTTAAGAATTTACCTTCATACAGGCTTATCGTGAATGTAGACCCACTTGGCCGTGACGATCCAAAAGAGATTGAGAAGTTATTGCGAAGTTATACGAAAAATTACGTAATAAATATTTCTGAACGCCCAAATTTTTCCAACGCGGTTAAGTGGTGTCTTCAAAAAGTAGAGAGTGACTATTATTTACACATTGAAGATGATTGGGTTTTAAAAAAACCGATCGATTTTAATAAATGGAAAAGTTATTTAGAAATGAATGAACTTTCACAATGTGCATTAGCTGAAGGGGATTCTAGAGAATTGATTGGAAGGTGTACGTTTAGACCTCATTTGGCAAAGAGAGAGTGCGCTTTGATATATAAAGCACTAGACGGTAAAAAAGACCCTGAAAAAGTTGCCCAGGCGGAATACCTTTTAAAGGATTATTCATCAATGGATTATCTTGATTCTCGAATGATTATTGGAACTGGAAGAAAATGGGCAAAACACAACGGGTTAAGAAAGAGGCCTCATCCTACTGAACCTGGCGGAGTTGTGGATGATTGGTTTTCTTATAGGGCCACTGGGTTTTTAGTTGGTATTGAGTACTGGTTATACAAGAAAAGAATAGAAAAAATTATTGAAAAGTTAGCCGATAAAAAATGAAGAAAATTCATATAGCTATTATAAGGCAGACTTACTCATCTTTTGGAGGAGCTGAAAAGTTTATTGAAGCTTTAACAAATTCGCTTGCCAATAAAATTCAGGTTGATGTGACAATCATTTGTAGAAAATGGAAAGGTGATTTGCCCGAGAATATTAGAGTAGTAAGAATTTCTCCCTTTTATACGGGCAGATTGACTAGAGATATTGGTTTTATGTTGGGTGTAAAAAAGCATTTGAAAATAAATCAATATGACATTGTTCAATCTCATGAACGTTTAGCTTTTTGTGATATTTACAGAGCTGGTGATGGAATCCACCGAAGCTGGTTAAAGAGAAAAAATAAAAAAAACTTCTTTCAATTTTGGATTGACCATCTATCCCCTTACCATCTATATCAGCTTTGGCAAGAGCGAAGAATTTTTTCGGGAAATTCGGTAAAAATAATTGTGGTGAATTCATCATTCATTAAGCAAGAGGCCATTCAATTTTATCCCTCATCTGAAAAAAAGCTAATCACGATACGCAATGGGGTGAATCCAAATAAATTTCAGTGTTCCAACTTAGATTTAAGCCAACGTCAGCACACTAGAACAGAGTACGGAATTCAGAGAGAGGACAAATTGCTTTTGTTTGTAGGCTCTGGATATGAGCGAAAAGGGTTAAACTTTGCTCTTAGAGTTCTCGCGAAACTTCCAAATGAATTCAGGCTAATGATTGTTGGAAAAGATAAACATGAGTCAAAATATATAAGCCTAAGTAAAACCTTAGGGCTTAAGAATCGTTGCGTTTTTCTTGGTCCGCAGGTCAACCCTGCCAAACTTTATTGTGCGTGTGACGCCTTTATTTTCCCAACTCAATACGACCCTATGCCTAATGCGGTTTTAGAGGCAATGAGCTCATCATGTGTATGCTATGTAAGCGATGCTTCTGGTGCTAGCGATTATATAGAAAATGGAATGAATGGATTTGTCATGGGTTTAGATGAGCCAGACAAGTGGGCGAAAGTTATCACTCATTCCTTTAATGAATCCATTGAGACTTTAGGAGAAGAAGCTCGAAAAGTCATGGTGGAAAATCACAATGAAGAAATGACTAGTGGATTTATTGAACTTTATTTACAAGTGGCTCGGAACTGATGCAGTCTACAAAAGATTTATATCCTCGGTTGCTGGGTTATGCAGCGCCCTATTGGAAAGGATTGGCTGTAACAATTTTTTGCCTAATTCTTTTAGGCCTTTCTGAGCCTCTTTTTCCTGCGCTCATGCAGCCATTGTTAGACGAGGGGTTTGCAAATAAGAATCCTGCCTACATTATATGGACGCCGGTAATGATTATTGGGCTGTTCTTATTTAGGGCGCTTATTTCATTTTTATCATCTTATGCGTCAGCATGGGTAAGTAATCATGTCGTTGCCGATATGCGCAGTGAGTTGTTCTCAAGATTGGTTCACTTGCCGACCGATTATTTTGATCAAACCTCAAGTGGAGCATTGACCTCGAAAATTGCTTATGACGTAAATAATGTTGCTGGCGCAGCAACTAATGTTTTGACAACAATTGTTAGAGACTCGGTTACTTTGTTGGGTCTTTTAGGGTGGCTAATGTGGATAGATTGGCAGCTCACGATGATTACGTTGGTAATGGCCCCAGCAACCATCTATATAGTTAAGTATTTCAGTAAACGCATACGGTTTGTTTCGAGCAAGCAACAGAAATCAATGGCCTTGATTACTAAGGCGGTTGAAGAATCCTCTATAGGCCATAAAGTTCTAAAGATGTTCGATGGTTTTAAGCAGGAAATAGAAAAGTTTAATAATTTAAATCAGTCGCAAAGGCAGTTAAATATGCGCTCAACGGTAGCTTTTTCTGCTGTTGTCCCACTTAGTCAACTGATTGCATCATTTGCGATAGCTGCAATTGTATTTATTTCACTTAATCCTGCATTTGGCGATGAGATGTCTGCAGGTACATTTGTTTCTTTTTTAACTGCAATGTTAATGCTTCTTGCGCCACTCAAGAGACTCACTGGAGTAACTGCATCGTTACAAAAGGGCCTTGCTGCTGCTGAAAGCGTGTTTGAGATACTAGATGAAGAAATAGAGTCAGATCGTAAGGAGTTAGTCCAAATTGACAGTTTTAATAGCTTAAATTTTGAGAGGGTTGGATTCCAGTATCAATCAGCAGAAAGACAAGTATTGAAAGATATTTCATTCAGTGTAAACAAAGGTGAAGTTGTAGCATTTGTGGGGCAATCTGGCAGTGGTAAAACGACAATTTCATCCTTAATCAATAGGTTTTATTTGAGCTATACAGGTTCTATCACTCTCAATAATGTAGATTTTGATGACCTATCAAATCGCGAGGTTCGAAAAATGATTTCATGGGTCTCGCAAGATGTTCGTCTTTTTGACTTTTCTATTGCGGAAAACGTGGCCTTCGGCGCTTCTATCATTGATAAAGAAAAAGTTAAGTCTGCATTAATGGCTGCAAACGCTCTCGAGTTTGTTGAGAAAATGCCAAATGGTTTAGATGCAGTCATAGGTCAGAATGGCGTACGGCTTTCGGGTGGGCAGCGACAACGCATAGCGATTGCAAGAGCCTTCTACAAAGATTCGGAATTACTTCTATTGGATGAAGCTACCTCCGCCCTTGATACACAGTCTGAAAGAGAGATTCAAATTGCACTAGATCGACTGATGAAAGATAAGACAACAATTGTTATAGCCCATCGTCTTTCAACAGTAATTAATGCAACAAAGATCGTGGTTATGAATGATGGAAGAATTGAAGAGAGCGGAACACACCAGGAATTAATTGACAAATCAGGCCTTTATAAAAGTCTATTCAATACCCAATTTGTTAATCATAAGTCATAAATATCATAGGTGCGTTTCAAAAAATCGCTTTGATCAAAATGCTTTAGCGCCCTGTTTCTTGCGCTTACCCCCATATTGTATAGATCCAAGGACGAAATTTCTTGCAAGACGTGAATGATGTCTTCGTGATTTCCAGCTCGGGTTACCCAGCCGGTATCTTTAGAGATATTTTCAGGTAGGCAGCCTGTGTCACTTACAATACAAGGTAATCCGCATGACATCATTTCGCGGCATGCAAATGAGACTGTCTCTATAGATGTGGATAATACAAATCCAATATCACTTGCGTGTAAGTAGGGCCTGATGTCACTTATTTGACCTGGGAATATGGCTTGAGAAGTGTCAAGCCCTAGAGATGAAATTTTCTCATCGCTAGGTTGAGGGCCAAGGACGACAACAACAAACTCGTTCCCGCTTATTTGGTTCAGCGCCTTTATAAGAAATTGCCAGCCTTTATGTAATGCAGTTCCTGCACAGCTGACTAGGATTATTTTCTCTTTTGGCAGATTAAGTGAGCTCCTTATGGCATTTTTTTTAGCAGGGGATGTGGGCCCAGAAAAATGCTTTGTGTCCACACCATTTGCCACATGATGAATGCGAGCAGCTGAGATGCCAAAAGATTGAAATTCGTAACGCAGATAATCACAGACAGTAATGATTTGATCTGAAAAATACTTATACCGCATTTGACTAAGAATGTTCTTTTTAACGGTTAAATTATTGTGTTTAGTGAAGACTACTTTGGGTTTCGAGGGTAAATCGGTAGTTAAGAGGGTGTACATGATTAAACGGTGGTCAGGAGAGCCGTTCACATGAATGTGAGTAAACGCTCCTCTTTTTATTATCGATCTTAATTTTACGAGTGAGCGATAAATATCACGAATCTCTTTAATTTTTCCTGGGAAGTTAATTCCATAAGTTTCAAAACCCTCTTTTTCAGCTTTCTTGTATAGTTCGCTCTGAGCAGGACAAGCTATAGACACCTGAAATGTTTTGGGGTGACCTCTGAGTAGGGCCATTAAATAAGTGGTGTGTCCACCGCCATTGCTGGGATGAAAGTTTGTGTAAAGGATTTTAGCCATGAAAGAAATGCCAAATCGAAACCAAAAAGTAATTGTATATCCGTTTCCAATGCATTTATCACAAGGATTTACTTATCATTTGAGCATCTTGCAATTCATAGATAAATTGAGCGAATTAATTCCAGTTACTTTAATCAGTTTAGACTCCCATTCTCAGCTAGAAAAAATCTATTTTGAAACTTTGAATTTGCCTTTCCCAAAAGGCCTGCAGCTGATTTCGGTGAATAATAGAAAATTCGGATTACGATCAAATGCGCTTTGGTTTACTAGGGAAGTAAGAAAGCAGATAAAAGGGTTGTTAAATAAACATATGTCGCCAGTTGTTTATACGCGCAATGTGAAACAAATGACCTCTTTATTGAAAAGCTATTCGGGCGATTCAGGTGTTAAATTTATCTTTGAGTCCCATCAGTTATTTTCGCAGAACTTGTCAATGCTTGGAAAATATCGAGATGCTGAAATAGAGTTCTGTAGAGAAAAAATTCTTTATTCGAGGACGGATAAGATCTTTACGAATACGGTTCATTTATCAAATCAGATAATTCGCTTATTTGATAAGGAATCGATTGTGCTGCCTGTTTCTACTGACAAGCGAAATATCATAAGCGCTCTAACTGAAAGTGAATATCAAGGTAGAGAATATGATTTTATTTACTCAGGAAGCTACAAAGAGTGGAAGGGGGTTGAGACAGTTGTTGATGCATTAAAGATACTTAAAGATGAAGGTTGGGAAAAGAAAGTCCTGTTTTTGGGGTTAACTGAAAGCGACTTTAAGCGATTTTCATCACTTATTGAGGTGGAGGGGCTGAGTGGCATCGTTGAATTGAAGGGTAGGGTTCCAGTGAAGGATGTTAATTCTTATTTAAGGCGAGCAAAAGTTGGTTTAGTACCCAACTCGTTGCAGGATGATAGTGTTTACAATACTTCACCTTTGAAAGTTTATGATTATGCGGCCAGTGGGTTGAATATCATTGCGGCAAGGGTGCCCGCTCTAGATGGTGTGATACCCAATTCAATTGTTGATTGGTTTTTGCCAGATGACCCAATTAGCTTGGCTGAATGCATTAAGGCGTCAAAGCCGAAATTCGTAATGAAGTCTCTAGAATGGGCGGCAGAAAATACTTGGGACACAAGAGCTAAAAAAGTAACGGAATATATTCTTCAGCTTTGATTAAAAGACTTTAGGAATTGAGCTCCGCTAGTGAGTAAAATGCCTGAAACTAAGCCATGCTCAACAATATATGTTGTTTGCATTAGGCCACCAATGAAAAGCACAATCCCTGCAGTAGCGAAAAGTATGTATGTGTTTTTATAATCAATATTTGAGTTGCGTTTTGGTTTATATCTAAATAGGTAAATGACTGAAAAGATCGCGCAGGCAGTAAAAAATAACAGACTGAACAGCCCTCTCTCAACGTAATTGTTAACCCATGTGTTATGGCCATGGATGTAATGTATAAAGTCTTTTTTCTCAGAATCATAATTTCTGTTTTCTGATCTTAAGATTTCCCTGATAGTTGCTTCGTCGGTTGCCCTTCTGAACATTCTTGGCCCTGCCCCAAAGAAAGGATTTAGTTTTGCGCCCTCAATCGCAGTAAGTGCAATACCATATCTGGATGAAGTTATGTCTTTAGAAATATGCTGCTTTAGCTCAACAAGAAGTTGTTTTCCAAGTGGTGTGCTAGATAGGCTGTATGCGGATGCTAGAGTGACAAGTATAAAAGTAATTAAAAGTGTTGTTTTTTTATCTTTTAACTTGCTGAAATGAACAAAAATAAAAGTAAACAAGATAAGGAGGCTTAAAATTATTGCTAACAGTGATGATGAGTTGGCTAAAAATACCAAAGCAATAATGAGAGATGTTATACCTATTAATTTTTGATAAATTTTGGTTGCTAAAACCAACGTAAGGGAAGCACCAAGCTGAATACAAACATAGAGAGCGGTATGGTTAATGTGCCCAACGCTATTATATTGGGGGTAATGTCCCTTCCAATTAACTAAGCCATCTATTCCGCTGATAATTCCGCCAATGGCTATAAAAATAGCACTAATTTTCCAGAAGTTTTGGTGAGCTAAAGAAAGGAGCATAACTGGAATTAAAATTAAGCCAATCTTTAAGGCTCCCGCAACATTTTTCAACTCTAGAACCTCTTTGTAAGAAGAGGTGAAAAACGCAACTACAGAACTCAGTAAAAAAATAATGGATGTTGATGCGATTGGATTTATGTGGATGTATTTTTTGATCGCTTGGAAATTGAAAATCCCCCATAAAATAAGCACAACGGAAAATATATTCTTAGGAGCTTCTTGATAAGGAGTGAAGAGAAGAAGAAGTGCATACGAAGTGATAGCAAAGGTTAAGCCTTTAACTTCAATTTTATCAGTAATGTCTTGTGCCATCTGGTGTGTCTTTAAAGCGTCTATGTATCCAATTATACTGCTCAGGATGTTCTTCAACCATGGCACTTAAAATATCGTTAAGCAACTGAGTGCCCTCAATGGGGTTCTTTCGTGAGAAGTCAATTATGGGGGGTTTAAAAATAATTTCATACCCTTCCTGAGATCTGACGCACATGAAAGGCAATACTACAGCGTCGGAAAGTGATGAAATTTTTGTGGTCGAGGTTGTGGTGGCTGCTAATACACCCATGAAATAAGAATAAACGCTGTTTTTAAGTCCGTAGTTTTGATCCGGCGCGTACCAGACTGCCTTTTTTGCTTTTAGTGCTTTTATCATTTGGCGCATATTGTCACGAGGGATTGCGCCAGAGCTGTACGCATTTCTATTTTTTATAATTAACTCTTCAAGAAATATCGCTTCATTGGGGCGATAAAGCGTATATGTTGGCGTTAGTAATGATATTGCTCTAGCTCCAACGTCGAGCGGGGCAAAGTGACCGGTGTAAAGAATAATGCCTTTGTTTGATTTCAAGGCATTAGTAAAGTGACCAAGATTTATATATTTGATTTTTGACTGGAATGTTTTGGGGTTAGCCCACCATGCGAATCCAATATCAAAAAAGCCCATCAAGCTAGATTTAATGGTTTCATGTAATAACTTTTTTTGGAATTGTTTACTATGCTTTGGAAAGCAGAGGGAAATGTTCTTTTTGGCGATCTTAATGCGTCTTAAATCAAGTGCAATCACTACCATAGCGAGTAATGATGCAAGGTTATTTTTAATGTACGGGTGGGAAAGGGATAACATTCTCCATATCAGTACTCCTAGTTTACTTGGCAGGATTTTAAGTGAGTTGATCATTTAAATTTTTGGAGATATGGAGAAGCCTTCATTTTTCAATATGATACCATTTGCTTGATATAAAAAGGTTTGAAGGAATCTTTAAAATTGTTGCCTGATTTTTCAAAAGTTCATGCCTTAGTTATCGGCGATGTGATGCTTGACCGCTATTGGCACGGTGATACGAATCGCATCTCTCCCGAGGCGCCTGTGCCTGTTATGCGCGTTACCGATGATGATTATCGTTTAGGTGGTGCTGCAAACGTGGCATTCAATATGGCTCAGCTGGGTTGTCAGGTGTCTGTGATGGGTGTTGTGGGTAAAGACGAGGCAGCTGAGGAGCTGCAACGTCAAATCGAAGCCAAGCAGATGCAGTTCTTACCCCAAGTCTCTGAAGGTGCTCAAACGATCGTTAAACTGCGTGTGATGAGTCGGCACCAACAATTGATGCGGTTAGATTTCGAGAATACGAAGACGAGCCCGGCGATTTCAGCTAGTCAACTTGATCTAGATGTCTTGCAAAAGCATGACGTTGTTATTCTTTCTGATTATGCAAAAGGGGCACTTTCCGAATGTGCGGAGTTGATCTCTGCGATTAAGCAAGCAAACTTGCCAGTTTTGGTTGACCCTAAAGGTTCTAATTTCACTAAATACCTAGGCGCAAGCATCATCACCCCAAATATGTCCGAATTCGAAGCCGTGGTCGGCGGATGTGAATCTGATGCTGATGTTGAAAGTCAGGGTCGGGATTTGATGTCGCAACTGCAGCTCGAGGCTTTGTTAGTCACGCGCAGTGAAAAAGGTGTGACCTTGCTGCAAGGTG
>Ga0181565_10003001_pt1 | contig 12936 bp, 12 predicted proteins | sample 101ome_16_FD_129661 | JGI IMG/M metagenome (GOLD analysis project Ga0181565, IMG submission 129661) | Coastal salt marsh microbial communities from the Groves Creek Marsh, Skidaway Island, Georgia - 101401AT metaG (megahit assembly) | ecosystem: Environmental > Aquatic > Marine > Intertidal...
CAAGCGTTTGTGGCGCAAATTGCCAGTGGGCGGCAAGCCTATTTAGACGGCTTTGCCATTAGCTTTGACAACTGGCACAGCACCGATGGCCCCGAAAACCATGACTTGGCGCAGAGCATTTATTTGGCGCTGCGCGACAACGGTTTGATTGCGCAACGCACCATTGAACAGTTTTTCGACCCAGACAAGGGCATGTTTTTGCCCGATCGGTTTATTCAAGGCGGTTGCCCGCGGTGCGGTGCGGCCGACCAATACGGCGACAGTTGCGAGGCCTGCGGCGCGGTGTACGCACCCACGGAACTGCGCGATCCACGCTCGGTGCTGTCGGGCGCGACGCCGCAGTTGCGCCAGTCGGAGCATTTTTTCTTTCGGTTGTCCGATCCACGCTGCGTGGCGTTTTTGCAGCAATGGACACAAAGCGGCGCGCTTCAGCCCGAGGTGCTAAACAAAATCAAAGAATGGTTTGTGCCACAAGAAGACGGCAGCAGTGGCTTATCGGATTGGGACATCAGCCGCGATGCCCCCTACTTTGGCATTGAAATACCCGACGCGCCGGGCAAATATTTTTATGTGTGGCTGGACGCACCGATTGGCTACTTGGCTTCGCTTAAAAACTATTGCAACAAAACGGGGCGCGATTTTGACGCCCTGATGGCCGACCCCAACACCGAGCAAGTGCACTTTATTGGCAAAGACATCACGTACTTTCACACCTTGTTTTGGCCAGCGATGCTGCACTTTTCGGGACGCAAAACGCCTAACATCGTGCACGTGCACGGGTTTTTAACGGTCAGCGGCGAAAAAATGAGCAAGAGCCGTGGCACCGGGCTGGACCCAATGCGCTACTTGCAGCTGGACATGAACCCCGAGTGGCTGCGCTACTACCTAGGCGCCAAGCTCAACGGCCGCAACGAAGATGTGGACTTCAACCCCGACGATTTTCTGGCTCGCGTGAACGCCGATTTGGTGGGCAAGTACGTCAACATTGCGGCGCGCTCGGCGGGGTTTATTAGCAAACGCTTTGCGGGCGAATTGGCCAACCCCGACACCGAAGGCCAAACGCTGCTGGAGCAGCTGCAAAGCGCCGGACCACGCGTGGCCGGACACTACGAAAACCGCGACACAGCGCGGGCGCTGCGCGACATCATGCAACTGGCCGATCAAGTCAACGAGTACGTGGATCGCCACAAGCCATGGGAGCTGGCCAAACAAGCCGAGCAACAACCCAAGCTGCACGCCGTTTGCAGCACCTGTGTGGCGTGCTTTCGGGTGCTTACGATTTACCTAAAACCGGTGCTGCCGCACCTTGCGCAGCAAGTGCAAACGTGGCTTAACCTGCCGCCCATGGGGTGGCAAGACGCCACCACCACGCTGCCCGCCGGGCACCGCATTGCCCCCTACCAGCACCTGATGCAGCGCGTGCAACCGGCGCAGCTTGACGCCCTATTTGAACCCCCTGAGCCAGTGGCACCAGCGACCACTGCCGCGCCCCCAGGCGGCGAGGCGCTGGCAGCAGAGATCGACATCAACGCCTTTTCGGCGGTGGATTTGCGCGTGGCGCGCATTGTGCAGTGTGAGCCGGTACCAGGCTCGACCAAGTTGCTGCGCTTGGTGCTGGACGCCGGCGAACAAGACGATGCGGGCCAGCCCCGACTGCGCCAGGTGTTTTCGGGCATTGCCTCGGCCTACGAGCCGGCCCAACTGCAAGGCCGACTGACCGTGCTGGTAGCCAATTTGGCGCCGCGCCAAATGAAGTTTGGGCTCAGCGAGGGCATGGTGCTGGCCGCCAGCGCCACCGGCGCACAAGCCAGCCCGGGGATTTTTGTGCTGCAGCCCGACAGCGGTGCCACACCTGGTATGCGCGTACGTTAAACCCGCCATGAACCTGCCGCGGCTTGAACCCTTTAGACCGCGCCTTTGGCACGAATTGCAAAGCTACAGCCTGAGCCGCTTGGGGCGCGATGTGGGCGCTGGCGTGACTGTGGGGGTGGTGGCGCTGCCACTGGCCATGGCATTTGCAATTGCCAGCGGCCTCACCCCAGAGGCCGGCTTGTGGACCGCCATCATTGGCGGTTTTTTGATTGCAGCTTTGGGTGGATCGGCGGTTCAGATTGGTGGCCCCGCCGGGGCCTTTATCGTGATTGTTTACGGCATTGTTGAGCAATACGGCGTGGCCAACTTGCTCATTTGTACCGCCTCGGCCGGGGTTTTGCTGTTTTTTATGGGATGGCTGCGTCTGGGCGGATTGGTGCGCTACGTGCCGCTTGCGGTGGTGATTGGCTTTACCAACGGCATTGCCGTGTTGATTGCCCTGTCGCAACTGCGCGAGGTGTTGGGCTTATCGATTGCCAACATGCCAGCGGACTTTTTTTCTATGCTCAGCGTCATGGGCCACAACCTGCACCGCGTCAACCCCTACGCGTTGGCACTGGGAACCGCCTGTGTACTGGGGCTGTGGGCCTGGCCCAAATGGTTTCAGGCGGCGTCGCCCATTTCGCAGCGGGTGGCCGCCATGCCCAAAGGAAAACAAACCTTGGCCGTTACAGCGCGGGTGCCTGGGCCTGTGGTGGCGTTGGTGTCGCTGAGTGTGCTGGCCTGGGCGTTGAACCTGCCGGTAGAGACCATTGGCCAGCGCTTTGGCGCAGTGGCCGACACACTGCCGCGCTTTGAGCTGCCCGATTTTTCATGGGCCACGGTGCGCCTGCTGGTGGCGCCCACCCTAACCCTGGCGCTGTTGGGTGCGGTTGAGTCGCTGTTGTGCGCGCGCGTGGCCGACCAAGTGTCGGGGTTGGCGCGCCATAACCCAAATCAAGAGCTCATGGCACAAGGCATTGCCAACTTGGTTGTGCCTTACTTTGGTGGCATGCCAGTAACCGGCACGATTGCCCGCACCGTAACCAACATCCGCGCCGGCGCCACCTCGCCCGTCTCTGGCATGGTGCACGCGCTGACGCTGGCGGCGCTGGTGCTGGTGGCTGCGCCTTTGTCGCAACACATCCCGTTGGCGGTGCTGGGCGGCGTGTTGTTGTTTGTGGCTTGGAACATGGGCGAATGGCGTGAGTTTGCCAAGCTGAGGCACTTTTCTGTACCCTACCGCGTGCTGTTGCTCAGCACCTTTTCGGTAACGGTGGTGTTTGACCTTACCGTGGCGGTGCAGCTTGGCCTGGTGCTGGCCTGTGTGTTTTTTATCTTGCGACAACAAGACATTTTTCGCGTCTACATGGCAAGCACCGACGCCAGCCAAACCATTGACGTCAAGTTATACGGCAGCTTATTTTTTGGCACCGTGGGCAAACTGGATGCGCTGCTGGTCCTGGCCGAACGCTGCCAACCCGGGCAAGAGGTGGTACTGCACGCGCAACGCCTGATAACCCTGGATACCACCGGCCTGGACGCGCTGCGCCAACTGGCCGACGGCTTGCAGCGGCGCGGCGCGCACCTCAGCATGTTGGGGGTGCAGCCGCAGCCGGCGTCGCTGCTTGGGCGCTCGGGCTTTGCCCTAAGGCTACACCGCCTTGAGATTGAGAAGGCGTAAAATCGGTGCCTTCTTGTTTATACCCTTGGCCGTCCCATGCCGCTGTTTCGTCGCCCGCACTACCGTTCAGACACCACCGTGTTTTTGGACGACCTTAAGGCCAAGCACCCCAATTTAGAGGCGCAGCAGCGCCACGGCCGCGGCTTGTTGTGGGACCGTGCGCAAAACCCTGAGTGGCGCGAGCAATTTGCCCAAGCTCGGGTGGCACAGCCGGCCTACGTTTACCAAACCAGCCCACGCGGGACTGGCGAATAACGCGGCGCTTGGCTTGATGCAAAGCGATATCCCGGCCCTCGGCGCCGACTCCACCCCCGAGGTGGTGGACCATGTGGCGGTGGCGCGGCTGTACGGTGAGCCGCTGTTTGATTTACCCCAAGATTTGTACATTCCACCCGACGCGTTGCGGGTGTTTTTGGAGGCCTTTGAAGGGCCGCTGGATCTGCTGCTGTATCTGATTCGTAAGCAAAACTTCAATATCCTCGACATACCCATGGCGGCGCTGACGCGCCAATATCTAAGCTACGTGGAGGAAATCCGCGCCAGCAACCTTGAGCTGGCGGCTGAATACCTACTCATGGCTGCGATGTTGATTGAAATCAAGTCGCGCATGCTGCTGCCGCCCAAGCCGCAAGCTGAAGGGGCTGAGCCCGAAGATCCACGCGCCGAGCTGGTACGACGGCTACTGGAATACGAACGCATGAAGTTGGCGGCGCAGCAAATTGGCGAACTGCCCACGCTGGGGCGTGATTTTTTGCGGGCCGAAGTCACCATTGAGCAGTCGCTGCAACCACGCTTTCCCGATGTGCACAGCCAAGACCTGCGTGATGCCTGGCGCGATATTTTGCAACGCGCGCGCTTGGTGCAGCACCACCGCGTGCAGCGCCAAGAGCTGTCGGTGCGTGAACACATGAGCGCCATCTTGCGCCAGCTGCAGGGGCAACAGTTTGTGGAGTTTGCCGACTTATTCAACCCCGAGCGCGGCGTGCCGGTGGTGGTGGTGACCTTTATTGCCATGCTTGAGCTGGCACGCGAAGCGTTGATCGACGTGACCCAAGCCGAGGCGTTTGCACCCATTTACGTACGCTTGGCTTACCAACCATCTTGAACACCCACGTTGACCCGTTTGACGTGCTGGTGGTGGGCAGCGGATTGGCTGGCCTTACCACCGCGCTGGAGCTTGCCAACGGCGGGCGGCGGGTCGCGATTATCACCAAGCGCTGTGCCGACACCGGCGCCACCGCTTGGGCCCAAGGCGGCATTGCCGCGGTGCTGGGCGCAAACGATGATTTTGCCCAACACGAGGCCGATACCCACCAAGCCGGCGGCGGCCTGTGCGACGCACAAGCCACGCGGCTCACAGTAGAGCGTGCGCCGCAAGCCATACGCTGGCTGCAAGCCCAGGGCGTGGCTTTTAGCCAAGAAGGTCAAGCCCTGCACCTAACGCGCGAAGGCGGCCACAGTCAACGGCGCATTGTGCACGCGGCCGACTTTACCGGCCGCGCGGTGCAAGAGGCTTTGCTGCAACGCGCCCGCGAGCACAACGCCATTGAATGGTTTGAGCACCACATGCTGGTTGACTTGATCACCAGCCAACGCTTGGGTGCGCCAGGCCCCAACCGCTGCGTGGGTGCGTATGTGCTGAACGAAGCCACCGACACGGTGCAAGTGTTTGCCGCACGCGCCACGGTGCTGGCCACGGGCGGCGCAGGCAAGGTGTACCTGTACACCACCAACCCCGACACCGCCACCGGCGACGGCGTGGCTGCAGCTTGGCGGGCGGGCTGCCGGGTGGCGAACATGGAGTTTGTGCAGTTTCACCCGACCTGTTTGTTTCACCCGCACGCCAAGTCTTTTCTCATTTCCGAAGCGGTGCGCGGCGAGGGTGGGGTGTTGCGGCTGCCTGAATCGGCTGGTGGCACGCGCTTCATGCCAGCACACGATGCCCGTGCCGAACTGGCGCCGCGTGATGTGGTGGCGCGCGCCATCGACTTTGAAATGAAACGCCATGGTGTGGACTGCGTGTACCTGGATATCACGCACCAAAGCGCGACGTTTTTACAACACCACTTTCCCACCATTCGGGCTCGCTGCGCCGAGCTCGGCATCGACATCGCGCAGCAGCCCATTCCGGTGGTACCGGCGGCCCATTACAGCTGCGGCGGGGTCATGGTGAACCACCAGGCGGCCACCGACGTGGCCGGTCTTTACGCGGTCGGTGAGACCGCCTACACCGGCTTGCACGGCGCCAACCGACTGGCCAGTAACAGCTTGCTTGAGTGCGTGGTGTACGCACAGCTGGCGGCGGCACATATTGTGCAACTCGAGCCCGAGGCCAGCGCGTCGTTGCCGGCGTGGGACGACAGCCGGGTAACCGACGCCGACGAGCAAGTGGTGATCGCGCACAACTGGGAAGAACTGCGCCGCTTCATGTGGGACTACGTGGGCATTGTGCGCACCAACAAACGACTGGAGCGTGCGGCGCATCGCATTGCCCTGCTGCACCAAGAGATTCAAGAGTTTTACGCCAGCTTTCACGTCACGCGTGATTTACTGGAGCTGCGCAACTTGGTGCAAGTGGCCGATTTGATTGTGCAAAGCGCCCAACAGCGCCACGAAAGCCGGGGCCTACACTTTAGTTTGGATTACCCCCAAGCCGCAGCCAACCCGCAGCCCAGCGTGTTGCGCCCAGCCTAGCTAAGCCGCGCCAATATTGGGCACCAAATCACCGGCTCGCTGTGCACCGGCTTGGCGCGCGGTAAAGGCCAGCATGCGGTCAATCGACTGACGCGCGGGCTCCACCCACTGCGCCGGCACCTGCACCTCACCCAAGCCCTGCTCCAGCGCGTTGACCACGCCCTGCAGGCTGTTCATGGCCATCCACGGACAATGGGCGCAGCTTTTGCAGGTGGCGCTTTGCCCTGCGGTAGGGGCTTCAATGAATTGTTTGGTCGGGTTTTGACGCCGCAACTGGTGCAACAAACCGGCGTCGGTGGCCACAATAAAGGTGCTGGCATCAAGCTCGCGCGCCGCGCGCAAAATGGCCGAGGTTGAGCCCACCACATCGGCTTGGGCAATCACATCGGCCGGCGACTCTGGATGCACCAACACCTGGGCGTGCGGGTGTTGGCGTTGTAGGTCGCGCAGTTCGCCGGCTTTGAATTCGTCGTGCACCACGCACGCGCCTTCCCACAACAACATGTCGGCACCCGTTTGTTCACGGATGTAGTGACCCAAATGGCGATCGGGGCCCCACAACAGGCGCTGCCCTTGGGCCTTGAGGTGACGCACGATATCGACCGCGCAGCTGCTGGTCACCACCCAATCGGCCCTGGCCTTCACCGCTGCACTGGTGTTGGCATAAACCACCACCGTGCGGTCGGGGTGCTGATCACACCACGCGCCAAAGGCGTCCGCCGGACAACCCAAGTCAAGCGAACACTCGGCCTCGAGATCAGGCATGCGCACGGTTTTGTGCGGGCTCAGAATCTTGGCGGTTTCCCCCATAAAGCGCACCCCAGCCACCAACAGGGTGCTGGCGTTGTGCTGCTGGCCAAAGCGTGCCATTTCGAGTGAATCGCTCACCATGCCACCGCTTTGCAAGGCCAAGTCTTGCAAGTCGGGGTCTACGTAGTAGTGCGCAATCAACACCGCTTGGTGCGCCTGCAACGCCTCACGGGCGCGGCGCATCAGGGCGTCGCGGTCGGCGCCGGTTGGCCCAGGTACCACACGCGCCCACGCCTGCTGCAGATCGCAAGCGGGTTGCTGAAACTCCACTGCAAAACGGTCGCCCATGGCTGTTTAGATTGCGTTAGATGAAACCAAAGTTTACCTCGCCCGCGCAGTGGGTGGGTGTCTCATGCGCAATGGCGCGCCCAGGCAAGGGAGAAACACGCGCCAAGGCTGGGTGCCTGTTGGTGGGTGCCCGGGGTTAAACACGTTCCTGCCCGGGCTCGCGCGACAACAGCAAGCGCAGCGCTTGCTCGGGCGCCATGGTGGCGTCCAACACCGCCTTAACCGCCGTGGCGATGGGCATGTCAACCCCCAACGCCTCAGCCCGCCGCTGCAGGGCGTGCGCGCAGGGGACCCCCTCGGCCACATGGCCCAAGTCGGCCAAAATGGCGTGCAGGGGTTTGCCGCTGGCCAAGGCCAAACCGACCCGCCGGTTACGCGACAAATCACCGGTGGTGGTGAGCACCAAATCACCCACACCCGATAAACCCATAAAGGTCTCGGCGCGGGCGCCAAGCGCTTGCCCAAGGCGCGACATTTCTGCCAGGCCGCGGGTGATCAAGGCGGCGCGGGCGTTCAGGCCCAGCCCCATGCCGTCGGCCAAACCGGTGGCCAAGGCCAATACGTTTTTTACGGCCCCGCCAAGCTCCACGCCAATCCAGTCGTCGTTGGTGTAGACCCGTAACGCCGCGCCATGCAGGACCTGCACCAACACCTGGCGCACCTCGGCGTGTGGACTGGCCGCCACCAACGCGCAGGGCTTGCCCGCAGCCACTTCTTGCGCAAAGCTGGGGCCGCTTAACACCCCGCCGCGTAGCGTGGGCGCCACCTGCTGGGCAATTTCGTGCCCAAGCAAGGCGTCGTGGCTGTCCTCCAAGCCCTTGCAAAGCCACACCACAGGCACCGGCGCATTGGCCAAAGTCTGCAACATGGCACGCAGCGCCGCCATGGGGGTGGCCAGGAGCACCACGTCGTGCTCGGCCGCCACATGGGCTAACGCAGTGCTGTCGTTAATGGCCAGTGCCGGCGGCAAGGCCACGCCGGGTAGGTAGGCGGCATTGACGCGTGCGCCGCGCATGGCTTGCGCCTGCTCAGGGCGGTGGGTCCACAGGGTGGTGGCATGCTGCGCGGCGGTGTGCACCGCCACGGCGGTGCCCCAGGCCCCGGCCCCAACAACCAAAACGCGCATGGCGGGTTACGCGGCCTCGGCGTTGTTGCCTGCTTGGGCCTGCTCGGCCATGGCCTGAAAGCTTATTTCGCTCAGGTGCACAGGGGCAAAGCCTGCGCGCTGGGTAAGGTCGGCCACTTGGGCGCGGAGGTAGGGGTACACGATTTGTGGGCAGCCCACCGTAAGAGCGCCGCGCAGCTGGTCGTTGTCGAAACCTGCGATTTCAAAAATTCCCGCGTGTTCGCATTCAACCAAAAACAGCGTTTTGTCTTGCACTTTGGCGTGCACCGTGGCCGACACCACCACCTCGTACACATGCTCGGCAAGGTTTTGCTGAGACACGCCCACCTGAATGTCCACGCTGGGCGAGTCTTGTTCGAGCAAGATCGCCGGCGCGTTGGGCTGCTCGAGCGAGGCCCCCTTGAGGTACATGCGCTGGATCGCGAACGTGGGGTTGGCGTCTTCGGCCATGCTGGCTCCCTTTTAACAAGCAAAGCCGCATTATTGCAGGGGTTCGTGCGGCTACGATTGCAGCAGCGGCATCAGTTCGCCGGCGCGGTCCAGGGCCACCAAATCGTCGTGCCCGCCGACGTGCCGATCACCAATAAAAATTTGCGGTACCGTACGCCGTCCGGTGCTGCTCATCATGGTCTCGCGCGCTTGCGCATCGGTGTCGATGCGTATCTCTTCGATGCTGCTGACACCGCGCTGGCCAAGCAACTGCTTGGCGCGCACGCAGTAGGGACAGACGGCGGTGGTGTACATGCGAACGTGTGCCATGGAGCGCTTTCGTTGGTTTTAGGCTTTTTGGGTTTCTACCGGCAGGTTGGCTTGGCGCCACGCACCCAGCCCACCGCTGAGCGACAGCGCCCGGGTGTAGCCCAGCTTGCGCACCCTTGCTGCCGCGTTGCGGCTGCGCATGCCCGTGGCACACATCAGCACCACCGGCTGGTCTTTGTCTTTGACCACTTTGGCCAGGGCTTTCTCTAGGTCGTCTGCCGGTACATGCTTGGCCCCTTTGGCATGGGCGGCGCGGTACTCGTCGTCGCTGGTGATATCGATCAGCGCCGCACGCTCCCGGTTAATAAGCTGCACGGCCTGGGTTGGCGTGACCGCCATGGCGCCGCCGCCTTGTACCACCGAGGGCCAAGCCAGCATGCCAGCCGACAACACGGCAATGGTGATCAACATCCAGTTTTGGGTAACAAATTCCACGCTGCGTTCCCGATTGCGAGTGAACCAAGCGCGCATTCTAGAATCGTTGACTCGAACATGTGCGGCTTAGGGCTTTGCCCGCTGTCCCACCCGCCCTCACGCCCTGCGGCGAGCGCCCAGGACGATTTTGAAAAAGCTTTTGTTATGCCCACGCTTACCCTTATCCGTCATGGTGAATCCACCTGGAACCTCGAAAACCGCTTCACTGGCTGGACCGACGTGCCGCTGACGCCAACCGGGGTGGCCCAAGCGCAAGCCGCAGGCGAGTTGCTTAAAGGGCGGGGCTTTGACTTTGACTTGGCCTACACCAGCGTGTTGCAGCGCGCCACCCACACCTTGTGGCACGTGTTGGACCGCATGGACCGCACCTGGCTGCCGGTGGTCAACAGCTGGCGCTTGAACGAGCGGCATTACGGCGGCTTGCAAGGGCTGAACAAAGACGAAATGGCCCAAACCTACGGCGCCGAGCAGGTGCTGCAATGGCGCCGCAGCTACGACACCCCGCCGCCGCCCCTGCCCGATGGCGACAGCCGATGGGAGTTTGGCGACCGACGCTACGCGCAAGTGCCCGAGGGCGAGTTTCCCCGCACCGAGTGCCTTAAAGACACGGTGGCGCGGGTGTTGCCGTTTTGGAACGCATCGATTGCCCCAGCCCTGCGCAGCGGCAAACGGGTGCTGATTGCCGCGCATGGCAACAGCCTGCGCGCCCTCATCAAGTACCTTGACCAGATGTCTGAGCAAGCCATTGTGGGACTCAATATCCCCAACGGCGCGCCGTTGATTTACGAGCTCGACGACGATTTGCAGCCCCGGCACCAAGGCTACTTGGAATAACCCCAATCGCACGGCGGCGGGGGTGTTGGCGGCAAGCCTGGGTGTATAGTTCGGCCCCATGACCAGCAAGTTACGCGTCTTGGGTTGGATAGCCACGGGGGCGCTGGCCGGCGCCTTGGTGACCACCCAGTTTCAGGCCACAGCCCGCGGTTCAACCGTGCCGCTGCCGCTGGCCGAGCTGCGTCAATTGGCCACCGTCTTTAACATCGTAAAAACCGATTACGTGGAGCCGGTGGATGAGAAAAAGCTCATCACCGATGCCATTGCCGGCATGGTCAACGCGCTGGACCCCCACTCGGCCTACTACGACGCCAAAGCCTGGCAGTCGTTTCGCGAAGGCACCAGCGGCCGCTTTGTTGGGGTGGGCATTGAAATCACCATGGAAGACGGCTTGGTGCGCGTGGTCTCACCCATAGAAGATTCACCTGCGGCGCGCGCTGGGCTCAAAACCAACGACTTGATCACCCGCGTTGACGAAACACCCATTAAGGGGCTCACCATCAACGATGCGGTCAAACTGATACGCGGCGAACCCAACACCGACGTGCGCTTAACCATTTTGCGCCGCAGCGAAGAGCGTACGTTTGGCGTCACCATTACCCGCGCGCCGATCAAAACGCAAAGCGTCAAGGCCAAGATGGTCACGCCCGACCACGCCTGGGTGCGGGTGTCGCAATTCCAAGACCGCACGGTGTCAGACTTTGCGCGCAAACTCACCGAGATCTACCAAGCCAACCCCAAGCTCAAGGGTGTGGTACTCGACTTACGCAACGACCCCGGCGGCTTGCTGGATGCGGCGGTGGCGTTGTCGGCAGCATTTTTGCCCGACAACGTCAAAGTGGTTTCCACCAACGGGCAACTTGAAGAAAGTCGCACCGAGTACCGGGCCAACGCCACCGACTACTGGCGTCGACCGGGTCGTGACCCGATTGCCACGCTGACGCGCGACACCGACGGCGTGTTCAAGCGCCTGCCGCTGGTGGTGTTGGTGAATGAGGGCTCGGCATCGGCCAGCGAAATCGTGGCAGGGGCCTTGCAAGATCACAAACGCGCCGTGCTCATGGGTAACCGAACCTTTGGCAAGGGCTCGGTGCAAACGGTGCGACCCCTGGGCCCCGACGCGGGCCTAAAAATCACCACGGCGTTTTACTACACCCCCACCGGCCGCTCGATCCAAGCCAAGGGCATCACGCCCGACATGTACGTGGATGAAACGCCTGAGGGCAACTTGTTTGCGGCGTTGTCCACGCGTGAGGGTGACCTTAGCAAGCACTTAGAAACCGACAAAGCAGCCAGCGCCAGCAAAGACCCCAAGGCCATTGAGCAGCGCGAGCAAGCACGCGAGGCGGCTCGGCGCAAGCTCGAAGAAGAGCGCCGCAAAGACCCCAGCGAGCGCTTGCTGCCCACCTTTGGCGACGATGACGATTTCCGACTGCAACAGGCGTTGCGCTTTATGCGCGGCGAGAGCGTCAAACTTAGCCAAACCCTTGGCAAAGAAGACAGCGCCAGCAATTAACCCGTTACGGCCGTGAACGACGAGCAACTGCTGCGCTACGCCCGGCACGTCATGCTCGATGGCATCGGCATTGAGGGTCAAACCCAGCTGCTGGGTGCGCATGCGCTGGTGCTGGGCGCGGGGGGCCTGGGTTGCGCCGCGGCGCTGTATTTGGCCAGCGCCGGTGTGGGCCATGTAACTCTTGTCGACGACGATGTGGTTGACCTAACCAACCTGCAGCGCCAAATTGGGCACACCATGGACCGACTGGGGCAGGCCAAGGTGCAATCCTTGGCCACGGCGATGCGGGCGATCAACCCCGACATTCGCGTGACCGCGGTGGCGCAACGCGCGGACGCGGCGTGGCTTGCCCAACACACCGCGCACGCCGACGTGGTGCTGGACTGCTGCGACAACTTTGAAACCCGACAAGCAATCAACCGCGCTTGCGTACAGGCGCGTCGGCCGTTGGTTTCGGGGGCGGCCATCAAGGGGGACGGGCAACTTGCGGTGTTTCGCTGCGATTGGCCGCAGTCACCGTGCTACGCCTGCGTGTTTGACCCCGATACACCACCCGAAGAAGCACAGTGCGCAACCATGGGGGTGTTGGCGCCTTTGGTGGGCATGGTGGGCAGCATGCAAGCCGCCGAGGCCATTCGCATACTCACCGGCGGCTTGGGCGGGGCCGATGGCGCCATGCGTTTGCTGCACGCGGGCAGCCTTGAGGTGCACGCCGTTACACTGGCCAAGCGCCCAGATTGCTCGGTGTGTGCGGCGGCCTAAGCCGCGCCCGCGCTAGGCGCGGCCAATAATGGACGCGGTTGCCATGAGCTCGTCAAGCAGCGCCTGCGACACCGACCCCGAGACCTGGTAGGGGTCGAACACCGGGCGCTCCGAGTACTTCAGCACGATCGAGGCGTTCACCTTGGCCAGGTTGACCTGCCCCATGGTCCAGCCGCC
>Ga0181565_10003011_pt1 | contig 12908 bp, 22 predicted proteins | sample 101ome_16_FD_129661 | JGI IMG/M metagenome (GOLD analysis project Ga0181565, IMG submission 129661) | Coastal salt marsh microbial communities from the Groves Creek Marsh, Skidaway Island, Georgia - 101401AT metaG (megahit assembly) | ecosystem: Environmental > Aquatic > Marine > Intertidal...
AATAGCTCCACTTTTGTGGTAAGATATTTTCATCAATAGCTTTAATGTTTGCTAAAACACAAAGACGGTGCATAATACCTTCATCGACAAAAATGCTATCCCCTAGAACTTTCACTTCATGTGGGATGATTTCTTCTCTTAATCTTTTACGGATATGCTTTTCAAGTCTCCAAATAGATCCGGATGCAAATAGGTGTGTATTGTTTGTCCATAGAGGGAACCGTGTTTGGATTCTTTTCCAAGCGTTGTTCCGTATATGATCTGTTAGCATACCAATCCCAGTTTCTTCCGTAAAGATGTTTGGTAAGTTATCCCTTTTAGCAAGGACAATGTCTGGATCAACCATGACAACTACATCATAGTCATCAAACTCTTCGTTAATCATTGCCATTTTATTATTACATAGTGCTTTCTTACCTTGAAATCTAAGTTCAGGCATGAAAGGCTTACCGGTCAATAGCCGGTGTTCAGCTCCGACCATTTCTGCATATTGCTGCATATGCTTTACTGACACCCTGGCTTCTGGTGATAGTACTCCTTCATAATGTTGTAGGATTATATTTTTCATAGCGTGCTCCAAGTATTTTTCGTAGCGCCTGAATCGAAATCAAAGCCAAAGAAATCAATATCATCTTTATACCAGTCTGCTACAATTTGAATAGTCTCTGGAGTATATATGTCTTTATAGGTCCCAGGATTTAAAGCTGTAACATTTCTTGCTCTTGACATAGTAGGAATGTTAAAATACTTACATAGATCTTGGTTGAGTTTTTCAAAGCGAATCATATCGCACTGTAACTTACCATTTTTATCCGTGACATAATCCTTTTGGTTATACCAACCACGGATTGCTCTATGCCACATGTACTCCATATTACCCCATTCAAATCGTTCCTCAAGGAAGTGTTCAAATGAATCAATCTTATGTTTACCAACAGGCTCTTTTTTCTCGACCTCAATTACTTTCTTAGCAAAGAAATAACGAGATACAACACGATCCCAAGGGTTCCGAACAACTGCAAAAGATCCGTAACCATCAACAATTGATCGATTGCAATCCCGCCAACGTGCATGTTCGAATCCATGATGGTCTCCAATCTTATTCATATGATTTAACACATCCTTTGAATAAGCAGGTGACTTATGAACTTCTGGTCCAGCTGGAATAATTTTGTCTGCCAGCATTGGACTACGACGTATAGTCATACCTGCATTCTTAGGGATATGGATAAAAACTTTTTTAAGAAACATATTTCATTAACTCTTCTACATTCTCACCACGGTTAGGCAGTTTGTCTTTCAAGAAAAAGTGTACAAAGTTACACTCTTTAATTCTTTCGTTAGCAGTAAACAAGCCGTTCCATTTCCAATGTAGGTTGTTAACTTTCATCTTTTCTTCCTTGACCCACACGTTTAAAAGCGTTTGGTCAGTAGACCACTTCCATGCACCCATACCATCTACAAAAGGTTTGAACCGTGGACGTGAAAGGAACTGCTTTGGTGTTTCGCCATTCAGATATTTTCCAATCGATTTGTTTAGGACCATAATACCCATATTGTAGAAATCAGCACCACAACCTTTTGGACACTTCCAATCAAACAACTTATTAATAGGTGACATTCCGTATTGCATCCGTGAATAGTTTGCAATCTTACGGATATATTGTGGTGTGATTGGCATATCTCTTTCTAAAACACCGCCGAAATCAACATCAGTGCCACAAGCGTCGAATATAGAATCACTACAAGTAGGTCGAATCCAAACGTCAGCATCAATAATAGCAACTTGGTCATAAGTCTTAAGATACGTAAAGGCATTTTCTTTTTCATAAATGGGTAAAAAGCCACCGTACTTTTCATACGATTCTTTGCTTCGGTTTGTGGTAAATGGATCTGGTCGAATCATAAGAATAGGTGTACGTTGACACTGATAGTCAGCACCAATTCTTTCGGCATATGCTTTTACTGAGGCTGTACAATGGTCATATAGTTTAGACCGTTTTCCCGTGTACACTTGGTAAATTATTTTTTTCATATTCATAATACTCTACGATCTGTTTTGCAATCTCAATTGCCTCTGGACAATTCTTGCGGAAACGATTTTTCTTAGCACCTTCATTAAGGAAATAATATAGATTATCTATAGTCCCGTTATAGTCCTCTAAATTAAAGCCACGACCAGTAGAAACAAGACGTTCCCACTGGCCACGTAAATTTAAAATTGTATCAAAGGATATATTCATAGATACCTTCCCATTTTGCAAATGTTGGAAACTTTCCATTGTCCATGTTATGAGCATGTTCTACAACAATAGACTCTAGTCCTAAACGATCACCGAGTTCTGCATTTTCGATTTTATCTTCTATCCATAACAATCCACTATCACGGTAAGGTTCTAGTACCTCATCCTTGTCAGCACCAGTGTCACAGAAAATAAACTTTTCAAATGCAGTTTCACCAAATAGCTTTTGAGTATTTTGAATACGTAGTTTTTGAGCAGATTCATCCAGTGAAAGAGATGTAATCATATGGAAGACGTAACCGTGTTTACGGTGTAACAGGTCAACATAGTACATAGCATCTCGAAGAGGAGGTAGAAATCCAATTGCTGCTGACTCATTAAAGAACCGGACAAGTTCTTCCTTACGTTCTTTTGTCAAACCATAACGGATACCTACATCATAACTGTTTGGCACTACTACTTTATTTGCAAAGCCATGTTGTTCAAACCAAGTAGTAAAAGCGTACTCCCAGTTAAGAAGCACTCCGTCGCAGTCTGTCAAGATTACTTTGTTTAGGTTGTTCATCATAAAATTCTTCCTTCATTGTATATCCATATACTACCACATCTGCCTGCTCTTGTAAATACCTTTTTCCACTTTTGCGGATATTTTTATGAGTATTCCAATAGAGCCATGACATCATGCAATGATCAGGGTCATGGAAGAATAAAATGTCAATTAACCAGCATAGGTTAATTTTCTTTTTACGTTTACGTTCATATTGTCTGGCAGAAAAAGTTTGGTTACTTCTTCCACCAGTAACAACATTGAGTAAAACTGATAAGGCTATGAGTACTCTATTAACGTACCGCCGAAATATCGTTAGTTTCCTCTTCAATTTCATCATCATATACTACTTCTCTCAAAAATACTTGGTGTTTAATTTTTTGGTTATCAACCTCGCGGATGCGAAAGTCTTTACCAAGTGAACGATTTTTGTTCCGTCCTTTGTTTTTATTACGTGGATCGAAACGACCATACTTAGCCATTAGATTTTTTCCTGTCCAAACTGTTGTGTATTTTCAACTTCTTCAACTAAGTGACTGTAGCCACCTACATATTTGCTGTGCCAAAAGATTTGTGGCACCGTTCGAACTCCAGGTACGAGTTCTTGTAGTTCCATAAAAACATCAGGATCTTGGATGCTCTTATACGTGTATTTAAATTCATAATCTTCACATAATTTAACTGCTCTTTCGCAGTATGAACACCCAGTGTTTCCGTAAATTGTAATCATGGCTTAGTCTACTCCTAACATTTCTTTTGTCATAATATAATCTCTTACCATACCAGATCTAACAATATCATCCCATCCAAAATTGATGATAGTGAAATCTCTCATCTGTTCGATGATTTTTATGAATTTAAATATACCTTCTTTTTCATCTTCAAATCTAAAATCTGTTTGGCGGTAATCGCCAGAAAAAATGATCTTTGAGTTTTCACCAACTCGTGTAATGACTGAATCCAATTCATGAAACGTTAGGTTTTGCATTTCATCAACTAAGATAATTGAATCATCCCATGTTGCGCCACGGATAAAAGATGTTGACTCAAATAATACCTGCTGCGCGGTTGTAAGTTTACCCCATGATGCTTTATCTGAAAATAATTCAGTACAAATATTTTTATATGGGAGAGTGTACATCTCTTTCTTTTCTTCGGCAGATCCAGGCAAGAAACCAATATCTCTTGTTGGTACCGCAGATCTGATAATAACGACTCTTCGGTATGAACTACTGGATTCAAGCAAAGCTTCAAGTGCCATATACATTGCAATGAATGTTTTACCTGTTCCTGCAGATCCTGCTAAAAGTAAATTGTCTCCATCATCCCAAGCATCAAATGCTTTCTGTTGATTAATTGTAATTGGTTCGAATTCCTCGAGGTCATCGAAACGTACGGATAGCGAATTGTTTTTTCCCATTATGTTTTAATCGTATTGCTTTTTGCTGAACCAGATTTTACGCGGTGTAGTACATCCTTAAATCCATTTGGGACTTTAGAGTGTAATCCTCCAACGCTGCTTACAATTTTTGGTGCTGATGGAACTTGGATTACATTATCCATAGCATTTAAAATCTCTTGTAACTCTTCCCAAGTACAGATGGTATCCCATGTGTCTCCTGTCTTGGTATCTTTCAATGTGTATGATGGCATGTTTCACCTTTAAATGGTCAGCCGATCAGAACCGACTGACCAGCATTACCTCCTATTGCAATTCTAATTGTTTCTCAGTTATATGAGTGACTAAAAATTCTTTCTTTTTCTTTAGTTTCGTAATTAAAGCTTCATCTACATTTTTCCGTTTCTTTAGTTTGTCGATGTAATTATCAAGTTCAATGACGTCTTGATTTAGCCTTTCAAACTGAGCAGTCATGCAATCTCCTTTTATTTTTATAATTATTGCATTAGTTACTTTACGATTAGTTTAGGGAAAGCCTCCTGTACTAGTTTCTTTGTGATGCCTTTTCCGAGCTGCTTCTTATCTTTCATAAGGCATAACACCTCGGCGTCTTTTGGGTGAACAGATTCCAACATGTCGATGAAAATCTTTTCACGCTTTGGTGGTGACATTTGGTCACCAACCAATCCTTTAACGAAGTACTTAAACTTCAAATGCTGTCTATAAAGTGAAGAGGGAGGATTTTCTGCAGGAGCAGGTTCGAACGGTGGTGTCCCAGATGGTAGATTCCATTGAACCAAATCATCATACGCACCACGTAACACATCCTTCAGTGCGCCGGTAGAATAATCCTGGAGTAGTTTAATTTGTTTTGGCCTAGACTTTTCCTTTTCAACCAGTTCTAAAACTTCATATACTTGTCTGGATACCTTATTAACCATCTCAAATAAAATCCTTAATATCATCTATCAGTCTACGGCAACGCTTTTCAATGAGGTATGGTAGGACTTTTGCCTTTTGTTCCCCTCGATCTTGCTTGCTAAACGTATTTATAATTTCTAGTTTTAGATCAGCTGGTGTTTCTGATAAGTCAATAAGCTTTTTATTACGTTGGAAGTTACGGTAAACTTCATCGCCTTGGCACTTAGGATCTTCCATAAGCGCTTCCATTATTGGCTTACGTAATGGAGTCTGACGAGCTTCAGTTACAAACACATCATCACCTGACAACACATTTGGTACACCATCCGATCCATCACCTTTCAGAATAAGCTCTAACAACTGAGTCCTTGGGTTATCTACTTTTATATATTTCTTTGTCATAGGAGAAAACTGTGATACATTGTCATATTTCTGTAGCTGGGCAAAATCTTTATCTGCAGAAACAATCATGACTTTTTCGTATTGGCCAAACTCTTGTGTGTTTTCTACAATCGCAGCAATCACATCATCAGCTTCACAACCATGAACCTTCACAGTTTTATAGGGGAAGTTTTCACCAAGCTCATCCCACACCATGTTAATAATACGGAACACCTCATCCCAATCCATAGTAGACTTAGAACGACCAGACTTACGAGAAGCTTTATAGTTAGGGAATGCTTTATAACGCCAGTTACCACCAGCATCACCAGCAATTACCATTTCACCAAACTCTTTGTGGAACCGTGAACGATACATACGGATAGAGTTCAAAATCATATGACGGATAAGGTTCTCATCAATTTCTAGTTTTTGTGTTACAACGTTACCAATAGCGATTGCGTTGTAGTCAAGGATAATCATAATATTTCTCCGGTTATCATAATACTATTATAAGCTATTATGCTGTGCTTGTAAACTACTTTATGTGTACCAATGGAATAAAATCGTGGAAAGATATTACACCATGTGTTAGCAGTTCATAAGGAACAATGTCAAATGCTAAGGTAATTCTATATCCTTCATTTTGCCAAAGTGAAGAAATGTGTTCATCTTTACCAGATCTACCAAAAACACATGTACCATTGCGTGATCTGATCTTAATAATTTCATCATCACCTTCCATTTTGTATTGAGTGTTCGAACCAACACGTGGCCCTTCAACATTAACACAATAGAAACCGTGATAAGCATTGTATTTTTCTGGCCAGTGATGATGCCATCCAATATTACTTCCTTGAGCGAACGCGTTTGGCCATGCCCTAATACCATAATGCCCCGGTTCTTTAATTAATTCTTTTGATAAAGCTTGTAACCTATAGTATACCTTTGAAAGTTCGATTAAAGGAAAGGCAAATAAATTGTAATGTCCATGATAGTAAGATGACTTACATCCATAGCTATTATCACCGTCAACATCTGGAAAGTTTCCTTCAATTGAGGGTATAATAACCTCTGTCAATCTATTGTATAACTCAGCGTTATCGATTTCTGACCAGTTGGAAGTCCACAAATAATCTTCTACAACTGTTTCGTAATATTTTTCACTACCTTTGGGGTCATGTATCTTCATCGTCAATATCCAATAAAACGTGTTTCCTATGTATTTTGCCACCAATGAATGCATTATAGTATTCATCTGGTTTCAATAAAACATCATACTCAAATTGATATTTCATTTCGTAATAAGAGCACTCACCTTTTGTTCTACATAACTTCAAGATTTCTCGAGTGTAGTTGTCAGCACCCTTTTGCTCTACAAGTTCTTGTACTTCTTTACTTGAACCAAAGTACTTTCTCCAATCTGACTCAGTACGTGTTCTAACTCTCCGTTTCCGAGTTTTTGTTTTTGGAAGTATCTTTGGCTTCCAGAAAAACTTTTTACCGATATACTTCATACCAGTATCATTTTCTGTAATCATATAAACGAATCCCTGATACTCTTCAGGTGTCTCGTCAAATAGTTTTCCATTATAATGCCACATAAAAAAATAGCCCCTTTCGAGGCTATTTATTAATCATCTATTTGCTCGAAGTCTGTGCCTTCACCGCACATTGGACAGGTGGTTGGTTCTTCATCGCCTTCCATCACTATCACTTTTACTACACAGTCGCACACTTCACATTCTGTCCAGTAGGTTTCTTCCATTTATGCCTCACATACTGCACAACTCATAATATCACGTACTAATTCTTGTGCAGGATTTGCTGATCGTTGATAGTAGAATGTTTTAACGCCAAGTCTCCAACCTTCGATAAGCAATGCATTGACATCCTTCGTAGGTACATCTGGATGAATCATCAGGTTGAGTGACTGAGCTTGATCTATATATTTCTGACGTGCAGCAGCCTGTTGAACAACGGAAATAGGTGTAATTTCTGAAAACGTTTTGAATACATCCTTTTCATCCTGAGTTAAGAAATCAAGGTGTTGTACAGAACCACCACGGATCAATACAGATTCCCATGTTTCAAAATCATCCTTATCTTTTTCAGCAAGTAAAGCTTTTAAGAATGGATTCTTATATGTGAACTTACCTTTTGCCAAATCCTTTGTGAAATAGTTAGAGGCCAACGGTTCAATTGATGGTGATACCTGGCCGAGGATAAATGATGAACTGGTGGTAGGTGCAATAGCTGAACGAGTCAAGTTACGTTGGCCATAGCCCAACATACCTGATGGTTCACCATATTCCACAGCTAGTTCCTTTGTGGCAATTAATGAGTGGTCATCAATATGCTTAGCAATTTTAATAGTTTCCATTTGTGCCAGTAGACTTTCAAACGGAATCATTTTTGATTGTAGGTATGAGTGCCAACCAAGAATACCAAGACCCAATGCTCTCCAACGACGAGCAAAGTTATGTGAAGACTCCATGAATGGAATGCCTTCTGTCTTATCGATATATTCTTCCATAACAGCATCAAGGAAATAAATCATTGTTTCAACAGCATCAGTATTTTGCCACTCATCAAATGTAAGTGCATTCATTGATGCTAGGTTACAAACAAATGATTCGTCTGTGCTTGAAGGTAGTGCAATTTCTGAGCATAAGTTAGATGCCCAAATCTTTTTACCACTATCACGTAATGCACGTGGTGAGTTATTGTTTACGGTATCACTAAAGAAAATATATGGATAACCTGATTCACGACGTTTACGCAGAACACGGGCCCACACATTACGCTTATCAGCATCACCATCAATCATTTCTTGCATAAACTTATCAGATACACAAACCCCTAGTGACAAGTTTTGGATTGAGGAACCTTCTTCACGAGACTCAAGGAACTCCATAATATCAGGTGATTCAATGTCCAAGTACACTGCCATAGAACCGCGGCGTACGTTACCTTGGCTAATAATGTCTACAGTTGTTTCAAACATATTCGCATAATGAACCGGCCCATCTGCTTTCCCACCTGTATTAATCGGTGTCCCGCGTGGACGGATCGCGCCTAGGTACGCAGACGTTCCCGCACCCATCTTGGTTTGCATACCAACTTCACCGACTTTACCTAGAATAGATTCAATTGAATCCTCGATAAAGACACCATTACAAGAAATAGGCAAACCTTTTTTAGTACCAAAGTTTGACCAAACAGGAGAAGATAAAGAATAAAAACCTCGACTCATATAATGATAAAACTTATCGCCAAAACCTTCAATGTCTAAAATACGTTCAGCTGTTTTAGCGATTTCTCGGACTCGTTCCTCGACAGTCATGTTTCCGTCAATGTAGCCTCGAGATAAGAATAGGCGGGATTCTTCATTGGCCCACCACCAATTTTGAGTTGTGTCAATCATTCTCTTTCCTTAAAATAAATCGTCTGCTGTAATGCCTTTACCTTTAGCATATTCAACTGGCCGCTTCTGGAAGAAGTCAGTCATATTAGCACCAAGTAGTTCTTCATCAAACCAATATGTCTGATTAATATGGTGCTGGTCGTAATAAATTTTGCTGGAATCAAATCCAATTTGGTCGATCGAGTCTTTCATCCGTTTAGCAATAAAGCTCTTGAGAATGGAGCTTGAGAGGCCCTCAGATGAATACCCGTTCATTATCCAATCGATTACCTTAGATTCGGCTACCAAAGATTCTATACACTCTTCTTGGATACGTTCAACCAGTTCATCGTCAAACAATTCAGGATATTCTTCACGGAGAGTATTGATAAACTTAATGCCAACCTGAGCATGAAGCATCTCTTCGTTACGAGTGTATTGTACCTGTTGTGCACAGTCTTTCAGTACCGCCTTGTTACGGTTAAAGTGCATGATGATATAGAACTGGCTAAACAACGATACATTTTCTACAAACAAAGTAAATAGGATGATTGAGTAGATGTATTGTTTCCTGTCATCACTATATGTTTTGTCTAGGTATTTACGAAGGTAGTTAACACGTCCTTTAATTACTTCTTCTTCTAAGTTCTTTTCAAATACGTGTGTGAGGTGTAGTACGTCAAGTAATTTTTCATATGCCAGGTTATGGATAACTTCTGAGTTAGCCATTGCAAATCCTAAGTCACGAATTGATGGGTGTGGCATACGGTCCCCGATGTTTGCCCAGAACGTTTTCACTGCTACTTCAATTTGACCAATAGCAGACAAAGCACGGACAATAACTTCCTGCTCTTCTTCTGTTAGGTCTGTTTTAAATTGAGAATAGTCTGAACGGAAGTTAAATTCATCTGGTGTCCAGAAGCCTTGCCATATGGCATCGATGAATTGTTTTGTCCAAGGGTATAGATCGGGCTTTCGTGAAATCTGTTCTTCGAAAAGCATTTTTCCTCCAAAATAGGCGTAAGAAAGCCTGACCATAGAAATCGTTTCTATGGCACTATGCTTGATTGTTGTTGATTAATTACAGTAAGATTATATATAAGAACGCGATTTTAGTAAACCATCTTTGTTACAAAATATGTAAAATATTTCAATAAAAAAACTACATATAGCTGGTTTACAAATCGGGAAAACCTGGTATAATAAATCTACTGATTTTCTGGAGTGGGTGGAGTAGGCTCTTCTGGAGTTAGTGCTTCTTCGTAATAAGCAATAATCGCTTGCTGATCTTTTACGTAACGACGTAATTCAGCGATGCCTATAGCTAGATTCTCATAACCTTTTGGAGTTATAACAAACATGGCAGTGTTGCCAGTTTTAGAATCAATTTCTGCGATCTTTTCTTCAAGATTTTCTTCAGTAATCACAAACCAATCGACAGGCGGGAACTGAACAGCCTTAGGCCGTTCCTGAATAGGAATAGATTGTTCTTGGTACTCAGTCGTTACTACTACTTCCGGTTCCGGTGTCCTCCCCAGACACCCCATCAGTAGGAGTGGGCTCATTAGAAGGAGGGGTAGTTTCATCTTCGATACGACTGATGAGTTTGTTAACTGCGGCATTAACTCTATCCTCAAGTCCTTGTGCATTTGTCAGGGCCTCCATTGTCAAGTCAATCTTAGCGAACACGCCTCTTAACTTGTCTAGGTGTTCCTGTGATTGTTGCAATCTTTTAGTAAGATCTTTGTTTAATTGTTCATTCTTTTTTGCATCAGCCGCCATTTTTTCTACAGTGTTTTGTAGTGTTTCAGCTGCTGTTTTTAATTTAACATTATTTTCACGTAAGGTGTTCATTGTTTCTTGTGACCACATATAGTAAGAGTATCCAGCGTAACCTACGCCAGACATTAGTGATACCAAAAATAGAAACAAATATACCTTAGCCATTTTCTTCCATATGCTTTCTAAAGCGTTTTAGTAGAACCATTTGTTTTTTGCGTCTACGGTCAGTAACATTTTTTGGTTTAAACCGAGGACCCATTGCGGTATCCGCTGGACTAGGAATGGAAGCAGTACTAACAGCTGCAGCATCTTCATTAACACTGTTCTTTTCAGATTTTTCTGCAGCGCGTTTACGTTCTTCTTCAGTCATTGGACGTATATCTTTTTTCATAAGATTAACTCGTCTATTGTTACGTATACTTTTTGTCTGGTTCTTTTATGAGTTGCTTCATATATATCTATACCAAACACATTCCCCACTGGATAACAATTTTCATTTACAGTTACCCAATCTTTTTCTTTGACCATTTCATCCATAGATTTGTTTAACACCTTCTCTGCTCGGACACGATATGCCCCCGGTGTTAATCTCTGGTCTTCAAGTACAAACCACCGTGATCCTTCTGTCATTAAGTCAAGAGAATCAATGCCTACTTTATTTAAAACTTTTTCCAGTTTCTTATCAGACACATTATAGTTTTCTTTAATAAGATATAGCGCTGCGGCATATGTACCAATTTTTCCACCTGGGATTAGTTTTTTAATATTAAAAACAAGACGGTGGAAAGGAGTATAGTAGTCGTTATACTTTTCTCTATTTGCCATAAGATTCAAATCAAAAGATTTGACACGTTTCCCTTTGGCATCGATGATACCAGCTTTGTATGCTTCAGTATCCTCAAAATTAGTTGTAAGCAACCTGAGGAATCGGAAAGTATAAATTAAGTCTGCGGTACCTTTAATAATACCCATTAAATCTTCCTTAGTAAATCAACAATCGTTGGATCCATCACGATTCCTGTATATTCATCATTACGGATATATTTCAAAAATATTAAAAAAGGTTTTACAAGAGGCCAATGCTCATCGCTAAGTCTTAGCTCTAAGATTTTTAAACTGGCCTCAATACCAAATGCATTAAAGATGACTATCAAATGATTTAGTACTAATCTTTCATTAATCTGATCAGTTTCCAAATAACGATTCAATAATCTTTTTACGTACTTAAACCTTTTTAAATCTTCCTCGAACTCTTCAACATCAATATATTTCGGGTTATAATAGTTCTTAGCAGCAAAAAGATAAAAGTTCTCTTCAGTTAATTCAAAATCCATGATACACCTTAGATAGGACTATTCTATCCTATTTAGGCAATATCTCACGTAGCTCTTCAATCAACGTTGCTTTATTTTTACGACGGTCTAACTCTACACCATGATCTCTACCAAGTTGTTCAAGCTGTGCTTTTGTCATGCTTTCCAGCTCGTCAATCGTACCATCTTCGTTCCAATCTGTTGGAACTTCTTCTGGTTCAGGTGATGGTGCAGGCTGTGGAGCTACACCATTCCATTCATCAATATCCGCTTGAGAGATTCTTTGACTTTTCAGAAGCTCACCGGTCTTTGGGTTAACCCATCCGCGTAATGTAGGTTTGGCCCCTTTAGGTCCTCTTAATGGCATAGTTTATCCTTTCGTTGTATCTGCAGGCTTTTCCATTTTGTCTGACTGTGGATTATCGCCAGGACGTGCTTTCTTTGATGGAGCAGCATTAGTTGCTTTTGCAATATCTCCACCAGAAGCTTCTGGATTATCGACAGTGTCAGTTTTGTGTTTAGCACGGAACTCTTTTTCTTTACCAGATGCTTTTGAATCAATTTCTTCTGGAGCAGTTGCACCTTTTGTATGCGCATCTTTTTCCATTAATCTTTTATAAATTGGCCAATTTGCCATTTCTTCAACTCCTTCTGTAGCTGCAACACGAGCTTTACCGGTTAGTTTACGGACAGCATCTGATGCGCCCATACGACGTTTCACAAAAGTATTAATACCTCTTTTGCGGATGTCTTTATCTTGGCTAGCTGTATCCATACCAGCATCAGAAGTTGATACCATTGCTTTCTTAAGATAACGACCAACTTTGTCTTTTGAGATCTCGTCGACTTGCTCTACTGATTCATTCTTTTTCTTCTTAATCGCGGCGCCCATAGCACTCGGTGCGTGATCAGCTGC
>Ga0181565_10003022_pt1 | contig 12872 bp, 6 predicted proteins | sample 101ome_16_FD_129661 | JGI IMG/M metagenome (GOLD analysis project Ga0181565, IMG submission 129661) | Coastal salt marsh microbial communities from the Groves Creek Marsh, Skidaway Island, Georgia - 101401AT metaG (megahit assembly) | ecosystem: Environmental > Aquatic > Marine > Intertidal zone...
CAGAACAACCTGACAGCATTACCATGACGGTGCAGGTCAGCGACGGTGAATTGACCGATGATTTGACATTGAAACTGGACCTCGAAGACCCGAACCGTCCGCCGCGCATTGTTTTGCCGGCCGATTGGATGCCGTCAATCATTCCGCATGACTCGCAGCAAGGAGCACGTCTGGTTGATGCTCTGGCCGCGACCGACCCAGATGGTGATGAGTTGACGTGGTCAATCAGCGCCAGCGATTTGAATATTTTTGCCATTGACCCGCAAAGCGGTGTTTTGACACTGGCACGCGAAAACGGCTTGGCGGGGCTTGAGAACCGTCCGGAAACCGTGCAGTTGACGGTTCAAGTCAGCGACGGTGAATTGACCGATGAGCAGGCTTTGTTCATTCCGGTGGAAGCTGAGAAAATCAATAATCCGCCGGTCATCACCGTCCCGAACGGTTTTGCTGACAGAGAATTTGCCCCCTATGCCAATACAACAACAGTCGGCACATTGCAGGGCAGTGACCCGGACGGCGACACACTGACTTGGTCGCTACTCGATGAAAGCCCTGAAATATTCAACATCAACGCGCAAACCGGTGCGATTTCTTACACCGGTTTGGGCGCCAATGACAAATTGTCATGCGTGGCTGCCAATAGCGACTCGGCACAGACTGAACCGCAAGGTTCAGGCGGCGTGGCATATGGCATTTTGGCGACCAATGGCAATGTGGTTGAAGACCACAATATGAGTGACTTTAGAAGCAAGAAGACTGGTGGCAAGCAGACGACCACCAATAAATATCATGTCTTCTTAGAGCGCTTCAATCATCGTGGCGGCAGCTTTACCACTGAGGCGCGCAATGCTGAATATTATGATGTAACGGGCGCTCCCAATATCTATGTACCGCAATTGCGCGCGGTCACGGTCAATTCCAATGTGACACCGATAAACAGCTATTTGGTCTATCAAAATAACGCGCAGGTCGATTTCTCGAACAAGGAAGGGGTGATTACCTTCACCAATCCGATTGTCGGCATTTACTACACCGATTTCGGCTTTGACGGCACCATTACCCGATTGGGCAAGCCGAGTGCTTTGTATAGCCGCAAGAGCGAGCAGAGCAAGTTGGGGCTCGAAGGGGGCCGCGATATTGCATGGATAGATCCGGTCGACAGTCGGAAATTGCGCTTCCGCTCAAGAACCGCCAATGTCGGCGACTTTATGCGGGTTATTACCACGGCTTCCAATTCCGGCACAGATGATGAAGATGTCACGGCTGCCGGGCCTGATGAGTGTTCAGCCACTTTGACGGTTCAATTGTCCGACGGGCAGTTGACCGATGAAGAAACCGTAACGCTCGACTTTGGTGACCCGAACCGTGCGCCGGAAATCATCATGCCGATGGATTGGGTGCCTTCATTGATTACCAATGACAGAAATGCCAATGACCGCGTTGTGAGCGTTCTCGCTTCAAGAGACCCTGATGGCGACAGTGTGCGTTGGAGCCTGTCCGGTGACAATGCCGATATGTTCAGCATTGATGCGCTGAGCGGTAATATCAGCCTGTCGGCCGATTGGAACGATATGAGCAGCCGTCCGACACAAGCGACGGTGACGGTCAACCTTACAGACGGCCGCTTGAGTGATACGCAACAAATCGATTTCAACATTGAGGAAAAAGTTAGCGAAGGCACAATGATGGCCAATGCCGGTACAAACGGATCATTCCAATTCGTGTCCGGCAACGTGCAGAACATCTTCAATCAGGACTTCACGATTATGGCGCGCTTCTATCATGGCTCTGACGGTTATACGAGCCGGTATTATCAATGGTGGCCGAAGAGGGGCTGGCAAACCTCAGCGTCCAAAGAAACTCTGTTCTTCTATGGCGGCAATGACAATGTCGGTCGCAAAGTGCGAAGCGGCGTGAGCCTTCATGTGATGAAAGACTCTGTTCGTCTTCAAATGGGCACGGATTATAATTTCCTCGAGACACGCACATTAGGCCTTGCTAAAAACAGATGGCATACGGTCATGTTTGTCGTCGATGCCGACCGTAGGCAGAAAACCGGAAATAAAGCTTATTGGCCAATCAAAATATTCCTCAACGGCCAACGCCTCTCGGTAAATAACTTCAAAACAAGCTCGAAAAATGGCGGCTATGCGGCGGTTCAGACGGCTTCCTTCGCGGGCTTGGGTGTTGCCGGAAAGAGAAAAACCTATCCTAATGGCAATGACCAAAACGACAGCCGGCGCCCGTGGGCACGACATTTGCCGCTTCGGACGAGTTCGTTTATTCACGAAGTGTCAATCTGGCAGGGAGATAAATCAAACGCGGCTTCTGAAATTTACAACAGCAACCGGGATGTAACGGATTATGCGTCTACCGCTGCAGGTGCGCCGCGCTATAGCTGGAAACCTGCCTTATGGGGCAAGTCTTCAACCTCAGACGGGAAAGGCACTTTGACGCTCGCCAATTTAGCCAATGGCACGGCCAGTAATGGCGGTCCACTTGCCGGTAACGGAACAACGCGATTGGACGGCGACATGCATCTCTATCCGGGACGCTTCACAAAAGTTAATGGTCAAGGCGTGGGATATACCGATTGGCAAGGCCGCTCTCCGCAAGGCGTCTGGCATCAAGGCATGAGCTATTATTTTGACTTATTGCGGAATAATGGCCAACGAAATTGGCTGCCTTCCTATAATGCGACTAACAAAACCGACATCGAAACATTTACCGTCGGGGAAATGAATGGCAAGACGCGTTCATTGGACTAATGACATCAAGATTGTCTTACAAGGAGTGATAAGATGAGAACTAAATTTACCGCACTAATACTCGGGTCTGCTCTTGGTTTGAGCGCAGCAAATGCCGGGACTCTGGAAATTACGGAGTGTTCACTGACAGATTTCGCGTACACCTATTCGGTTGACAATGGTGCAACCGGAATCATTCAATTGGGCAGTATTTCGGATGAAAATGTGACCTTGGAGCCAAGCACGGTAGATTCCGGCAATGGTTCCAATACGCATGATCTGTCCGATGATATGCCCGATGGCAATGTTTATGTGACACTTGTCGATGGCGATGAGATTACCACCCGTATTTGCTCGGATGCCAATGCAGAGGAAGCTTCGGGTCAATAGGACACGCTTTAACCGATAAGCAAACTGTGCCATGTTTATGCATCAGTTCTTGTAAAGGCATATAATGCGCGGGTTTTCGTTAGTTGAGGTACTTATCGTTGTAGCCATTATCGGCATCCTCGGCGCGGTCGGTGTGATCGGTTATCAAGGTTACATTGATAGCACCAAAGAAGAAGTGACCCTCGATAATGCGCTGACGGTAGATCGTGCGTTTTTTCATGACGTTATCGTCATCGATAATGAGATAACCGACGGGCGCACCGCGTTAGCAACTGATCAGAACAATATCATTTCTCGTTCAAGTGATTGTATTGAGTATGTTGCAGCGGCTGTTGAATCCCTGAATTCAACGCATAAAAATGCTTATGATGATGCCATTCCCTATGCGGTAAGCATGCATAAGGAAGCAGAATGGGCAAATAATTCGACAGCCGTCGGAACAAATGGTGAGGCGCGCGGCGACCCGCTCAACGTGGCAAAACTTAAGCGAGGTCAATTGGGACTTCAGTGCGCCAATGCCTGTACGCCGCTTTCACAGTCTTCCGATTTTTATATTCATCGTTGTTCATGCATTGGCGAAGGCGGCTGCACGGCACATGTTTTTATGGAAAATGACGGCTCGGCGGATACAGTGAGATATGAAAGTGAAGTCGAAGCCGATAAACGTTGGGATGAAGACGGTAATATTTTGATCGGCGCTCATCTGCCGGTATGGGTCTGCCCGAAACCATTGGATGCAGGAAGTGTTTGCCCTTAAAATTTTACGCAATTTGCGTAATGGATTTCTAGTTGGAATTATTGCCGTCGGCTTTTCCCTATTTTCTGTAGCGCAGGCGCACTCATTAAAAGACAAGCTGTTCGCTGACCCGACCAACATTGAGGTCAATTTGGCTTACTTGCAACAGCAGCTTGCGGGCGGCAATTTCAAGGGCGCGGCGGCAACGTTGCAGCGTGTTTTGCTGCTTGACCCTAGCAGTAAGCTGGCGAAAGTGCTTTATGCCGAAGTGCAATTAAAACTCGGCAACCGCGCCGATGCGCGATTGATTTTGCAGCAGCTCTTGGCCGATAAATCGCTTAGCGTTGAGATGCGCGCGCGGGCGCAAGCATTAAGCGATGCATTGGAGCAAAGCGAGAAGCGTCTCTCGATTGCCGGTTCGGCCGGTTTTGCCGGCGGTTCAGCTGACAATGCTCTGGCTGTGCCGAAAGGGCCGGTCGTTCTGTTCAACGATACAGAGATTGCCAATAGTTCAGACGAGGTTGCCGAACCTTTTGTTGATTTTGACGGCGTGGTATCGTTCTCCTACAAATTGCCAACCTATCGTAAGCGCGGTTTGACCGCCGGTGCAGGTGCAGCCGGCCGTGACTATATTGATGTCAATATGGCCGACTCAATCACCGGCTTTGTCAGCTTCGGCTATAATGAGGAACGCGGACTTCCTTGGAGCTTTAATTATAGCGCTTATGCGACAGATGTGAGCGGCCACCCCTATAATGCGGGGCAGCAGGGTATTTTTGGTATCAGCAGTAATTTACCTCGCGGTGCCAGCCTGCGTGCCAGTTTGCGCGTTGGCGAAACCCGCCACTTCAAATATTTGGGCAGCAGTGCCGGTAAAGAGCGTGATAGTGAAGGTGTCGGTTTCACATTAACCTATGCACAGCCGATTGGCGGTCTACCGATACCCTTATTGCTGTCGACCAGCTTGGGCGGCGATGAAAGCGATGCAGAAGTGGATTATTTCTCCACGCAGTCAGTATCCGCCGGAATTACCGCGCGCACCCGCTTGGCAGACATTAATCTTTCTTTGACGGCTGATTTTCTTGCCACGGAATATGATGCGCCAAACACAATAATCAGCAGTAAAACCAGGGAAGATGAGCGCAGCCGAGCAAGTTTCAGCTTGAGCTATAAATTGCCGCCGCAATATGGTGCGTTCAATATCGAGTTAGGCGGCTTTGTCGCTGACACGAGATCCAATATCCCCAATTCAACAAAAACCTTGAGCGAGCTTAAGCTCGGCTTACGTCACAACTTTTAGGAGTATAAGATGCGACGAATTCTCTCCCTTATCGTGTTTCTCGCCATCAGTAATACTGCCTATGGCAGCAAAACCGTTTCGGGCGTGGTGGCTGTCAGCACCGGGCCGATGCAGGCCTATACGCAATCAATCGGCCGCGATTTGGCAGCGGGTGATGATGTATTCTTGAACGATGAAGTCGAAACCGGTGAGACAACGCGCGCCCAAGTTTTGCTGCGCGATGAGAGTGTTTTCTCGCTTGCGCCGTCTTCTAAAGTTCTGTTTGACGAATTCGTTTATGACCCGATAGCGGGTGAGGGCGTCTTGGAGGCCAGCTTGTTGTCTGGCGGCATGCGCTTTGTGTCCGGCCAATTGTCGAAAAACCAACCTGAGAACATCAAGATTAAGGCAGGGAAGGCAACGGTGGGCATTCGGGGCACTGAAATTATGGCTAAGCATGGCGAGCAGGGGACGACCTTTGTTTTGCTCTCAGGGTCCATGGAAATTGCAACGGAAAGCGGTCGTCAGTTGATTAACCGTTCGGGTTTTGGCATCGATATTTCAAATGATGGGATGCTGGGCATTGTTCGTCAGGTACCACTGGCGGAAATAAACGCCATCCTTGCACCACCTCCGAAAAAGGAAGAAGGCAAATCCGGCGACAGTGAAGCGTCTTCTGATGAAAATGGTGAAGAGTCGGCCGAGGCCGAGGAGGAGGGCGAAGATACCGCCTCGGAATCTGAGGCTGAGAGCGACGGCGATGCAGAGGCTTCTGCCGATGCATCGCCTGAGAGCAATTCTGAAAGCCAAGAAACAGCCTCATCTGACACGGCACCGGCACAAAGCGAAAGCGCCAGCGATGATGACAGCTCGTTTGACGCTGCCCTTACCGCATCGGTCAGTTCCTCGGAGGGAGAAAACGAGGTTGCGGTAGCCGGATTAAGTGATATAGCCGCGCCGAGTGGAGATAATGCGTCATCCGGTGTGACTACAGAACTGCCACAAGCTGAGGCGGTTGAGACAGTGACTATCGATATTGCAGGAGACGTCTTGGACTCCGTGGTCAGCAACTTGGCAGAAGATGATCAAAAAGAGCAAGCTGAAGAGGTGATTTCACAAATTGCGCAGCAAGATATTTCCCTCGATTTGATCAGCAAGTCAGCGTTAACTGACAATCCATATTTCAGTTCGTCCGCGAGTCTTCTTGTTCGATCAGGGAGCTATTTCGCTCAAAATGAAGCGCAATTTAATGTCACCAACGCGCTTATACGAGAAAAGTTCCCTGATAGTTTTGACGAGAACGGATTCATCAATTACACGCAAAGACAAGAGTCGGGAATTGATCTCAGTAGCTACGACGCGATTTTCGCATACCTGGATTATGATGATGGTCAACACAATTTTACCTCGGCCGAGGTAACTGCTTATAGAAGCTTTATTCATGATGATAACAAAGAGGTGCTAATTATCGGCCGACAAGAAACGGATATGGGAACCATCAATTCAGCTATGCCAATCTATCATAATGGAATTGACGGCTACCAGTATGTTGGCTCAACTGCGAGCGTAAATAACGAGCCCCATATTGTAAGTCCGCTTGATGGGTCGACTTCCGACCTTCTTTTGGGCGTGACAAGTTTTTACCAGTATAATGATAGCACCAGTTTTCAGCGCGTGAATTTTTCGCAAGATTTGGTTGCCAACAACATTGATCCCTCCATTTCTGTTACAAATGGATTGCTTTCAAATAGCCACAACGATTATCCTGCCTTGGATTTTGGGAATAAAGGCGCTGTTTTTTTTGGTCGTTGGTCATGCGGCGCAAACCTAAGCTCTAACGGCGATTTGGGGGCTTCAATTCTTCCCAATTCTGTTAGTGATGGTCGGTTGCAATTCTGTCGCAATCTCATTTCATCAATTGCGCCAGATAACACATTAGTTGATGTAGAAGTCGGCACGCTTTCAGTTCCCGGTGAACCGGCCGGGGCGAGTTATGAACTTATCAGTGACCACGCCAATGAGTTCTCCATCATTGGCGAAAAGCTGATTTTGAACGGTGGAGCAGATTTGTCCGCGGGCACTTATGATTTGGTTTTTAACGTTACTACGGTGGAGGGCAATGAAATCGTTAGAACGCTCTCGCTCGATGTTAATGGTGGCAACGCTGAAAAACGTCATGTCGCAACACGAGACACCTATCACGTGGGAGAAACGGTATCGTTTTCAACCGAAAATTTGGTTACGGACACAAACTATTTGGTTCAAGCCACCAAAAATTTAGAAGACAATGTTAACTGGGTCAGCATCGGTAGCGTTTCGGGTGGCGGCATACCAAGCAATACCGGCGTTATCACGCTGCATTATCGAATAAACGAAAACGGCAGCACATATGACCGTTTTCATGAGATTGAAATTGTTCACGATTGCTCAAGCGATCATTGTGGGGCGTTTGCTACATCAATGGATACCGCAAATGACCTAGCCTTTGGAAAAGATTTTGACGCCAGCCACAAGTCCACTTGGGATTCTTTTTTCCAACGGTTTTCTACTGGTACTGGCAGCTTCGCAAATTCAAGAAGCGTTCAAGACGGCAGTTTGACTGGCAATTATGAGCATGATCTGAGTGTAAATTTCGGAACTCGGTCAGCTTCCCTAAATACTGATGGAGCCGTAAATTCCGTGCCCATCGATGAAACTTGGAATTTTGCATTTGAAGCAAGCGGTGGGCCCTGTAATGCGGATTTATGCACTTTAGATAACACCTCGACAGCTTATGACCTGACGGTCAATTTGATGAATGTTGCCTTGCCAAATGGTAAGCATAGCATGATGATCAGAACTGAGTTAGCAGAAGGGTCAGACAGCTTCACAGCTGACTATGAGCCTATGACGCCGCAATAGGGCCAAGGCGTTAACTATCTTCGGGTTGCATCCGCGGCGTCAGATATTTGATGATGACGTCGAGATAATCCTCAATAATTTCACTTATTATGTTTTCTGAGCCTTCGGCGCGCCCGACCGCGAACATGAAGCTATCTAGGAGCAATACATATGTTCGCGAAACGCGGGCTTCTTCCTCACCGCGAACCGCAAAACCGCCAAGTTTTAACAAGTGAGCATAGCGGGTGGCAAAAAAGTCGAGCGTTTGCTCATGACGCTTGGCTACACCGGTGTCAGCGCGGACGGCAGCCAAACCCGCATACACCCATGGATTATCTCGGCTATAATCAGCCAATCCCTGCAGAAGGTTTTTTTGAACCTCTTGCCAAGGCATATCAAAAGCTACTTCTTCGAGCAATTTTATGCGTGACAGAAAATCATCTTCAAAAAAGCCTATAAGACTGACAAGTAAAGCGGTTTGGTTTGGCCAATAACGGTAAATTGAGGTTTGTTTTATATTCGCACGTTCGCATACGGCGCTTAAGGTCAGGCCGCCATAGCCGCGTTCGGCCATAATTTCTTGCGCTGCCCGCAAAACGAGATCAACCCGCTCTTTCGCTCGAATTTGTTGTGGGCTTTCACGTGAACCATCCATTGAAAAATCGTATCTCAAAAAAATATTGGGGTAAACCTCGTTGGCTCATGTTGAGCTTCGTAAGAGAAAGAAAAGGTTTTGATTAAACTCGCGTTACTAAGCAAATTTTGAGATCGATATAGTGCGTTTCCAATTGTCCAGATGCCTCCGAAGTTGCATTGAGAGCGTTCTACAATCTTGTAAAAAGACTGATTTTGCGAGGTAAACTTCGCTGTATCCGTGAATAACCGATATACAAATGCCCCTTTAAATGTTAGTGAATCGTTCTTAAAGTGACATTTATTCATGTTTCGTGATTTTTGATATGGCATTGCGTAGATTTCTTGTTGTTCTTTTGGTTTCAGGCTTAGCAGCGTGCGCCAGAGCCCCCGAGCCACTCGGCCGCGATGACGTAAGTAGTGAACTGCGGGCTGATTTAGATCAACTTGGGGTTGTTCCTGATTCATTGGAAGAACCGCTCACTCTTTATCAGGCAATTGCGCGTTCCATCCTTTATAATCGAGAGTATAAATTAGCTGCAATGGAAGCGGCTTTAAGCCAGAGACAATATGATTTGGCAAAGACCAACATTCTTCCGGCGTTGACCGTTAGTGCGGGTTATACATCTCGTGACAATTATGCTGCTTCTGCCAGCACCACTTTTACCAATGACACTCCCGATCCATTACCGAACCCGCCGGCCTATAGTGTGTCTCAAGACAAGACACGTTCAACCGGTAGCGCAACATTTGCATGGAACATTCTTGATTTTGGCTTGTCCTATGTGCGGGCGGGACAGAGCGCTGACCGGCGGATGATTGCTATAGAACGGCAGCGCAAAGTTGTTCACAACATCGTCCGTGAGGTGACTTCAGCTTATTGGCGGGCCATTGCTGCAGAAAACCTCCTAGACGAACTAGGACCACTCCTGCGGCGCGTCGAAGCCGCACTGGACGACAGTCGACGGATTGAGCAACGCCGTTTATCGCCGCCGCTTGAAGCGCTGATTTACCAGAAAGAATTACTTGAAATTAGGCGTACCTTACATACCCAGCAACGTTCACTTATGACAGCTAAACTGGAGCTGGCGCAGCTTATGGGGCTGTTACCTGGGCAACAATATCGACTGGCGAAGGTTGACTACATAATTCCAGAAATTGCCATGAATATTTCGTTGATGGAAAATACCGCGCTGATGAGCCGCCCCGAATTGATGGAAGCACGATATCAAAAACGAATAAGTAAAAGTGAGGTACGCGCCGCCTTGTTGTCCATGTTGCCCAGCCTCAACTTAACTGCTTCGGCGAGTACCGACGACAGTGATTATCAAAAGTATAATGACTATGTCGAGATGGGTGCTCAGGTCAGCTATAATTTGATGTCGGCCTTTAGCGGGCCGGCAAACCGTGAGGTTGCAAAGGCCGGAGTTGACGTGGCCGAAGAGCAAAGGTTGGCTATGGCTATGGCGGTCGTTTCACAAGTCCATATAGCCAATATGAATTTTGTTCAATCACGGCAAGATTACACGGTCGCCGAAGAATATCTTGACGTGTCAAAACGTTTGACCAAGCAGACGCGCGATGCTCAAAAAGTCGCCAAATTTGGTGAGCTTGAGGTTATTCGTCAGGAAGCCAGCCTGCTTCTTGCCAGTTTGCGCCGCGATATCGCCTTTGCGGAATTGCAAAACAGTTTTGGCACGGTTTATGCCTCTATTGGTCTCGATGTGGTTCCGAATACGTTGAGAGACATGACGATTGACGGCCTCAGTGCGGCGATTACTCAAAGCCTGCAAACATGGGGACTTAAATATCGCAGCGTTGTTGGTGCTGATAAACGGGTCACGAATCCGATATCAAAGCAAAATCCGATGCTTGGCGTGAATGGCTTTGTATTCGCAGCTAATACCTTTGCTGTCGGTCAGCCAGTACAATATTCAATTGGCATGCAAGATGGCACCGCACTGCCTGATTGGCTTTCATTCGATAGCAATCTGCGGAAGATCTCAGGAACGCCCCCACAGTCGCAAATGCAGTTAAGTTTGCGGGTTATCGCCCAAGGGCCTGAGGCGCGTGCGACGGATGGATTTGTTTTGCAACTTGATGACGCCAAAAAAGCATCGCCCAAAGCGAGTACGCGGCGTACGTCAACTGTTTTAGCGCCAACTGCACCGGCAGCTAAACCCGTTACGGCGGCGAAACCGGCGGTCAAAGCACCAACCGGGCAAGCGTCACGTTTCGTGCAAGCAAAAGCACTGAGTTCGCGGGCGGATGCACAAAAATTTGCCGAAAGAGTTAAGAAATCGGTCGGCCTGCAAGCCTTTGTCCGTAAGACAAAGCGCCGCAACCCGCCGCTTTATCGCATCATTATACCGGCTTTTTCACGTCAAGATATCCAACCGATACTCCAAAGCTTGAAAAAAATCGGTATTAACGACGCGTTCGTTACACGGCAATAGATTTAGAAACCGCTTTCTCTGAGCAGCAGCGCGCCGGTGGCTCGCCACAAATTTGCCATGGGCGCATAAGGCGCTGTTTCAATGTGCAAAGTGCCAACGACATTAGCGGTTATATCATCAGGAATGGTCAGCAATTCGGCATGCAATTTATAATGAGCATCGACTGTCTTGGCGCCGTCTTGCTCAGTATGGACGGCAATTGGTCCGCCATTTATTGACGATAATTCGGGATAGGCCAAATCCTCAACTGCAGTTTCGTCAATCGTGATAAGGCGCGCCTTTACACTGTCATAAATGCCATCATCGGCGACAAAACGCGCCTCGGCGCCGTTCTGCACGCGGTGCATGTGCGCTTCTTCAACAAACGATACGACATGGCTCAAACGGGGCTCAAATACGAAAAGAAGTTGCTGTTCCGGCTCTACCCAGTGACCTGGCGCTATATGCCTTGAAAATTGGACAATGCCGGATGATGGCGCGACGAGTTGCAACTCACCGCGCCGTTTCAGAAGGCCTGAGAGACGCGATTGTGCTTCGGCCAATTGCTGTTCACTGACTAATTTGTCGCGCAAATTTTCAGCCGACACGGCATTGCGTCTAACCTCAAGCTTGAGCAAGCGCATTTCACGCTCTGCCAATTCAATTTGGTGATTGAGGGAAGGGCTGGTTGCCGTCAAAAGCGGGTCACCTTTTCTGACTTCTTGGTCTTTGGTTACATAAATTGCAGTCACCTGCGCAGGTTCAGGCAGATGAATGGGCGTCTGCAGAGCACTCTCAATAACCGCCGGAGCGGTTATGGACGTGCGCCAAGGAGCAAAGGCCAAAAGCAGGAGCATGACTATTATCCCTAATGTCCGACGCATTTGTTGGTTCATTGAGAAGAGCGCGCGTCGCGCCACCCAACGTTTCATTTCGGCATATATGGGGCGCCCGATAAACCATATGATTTCGACAGCGAAAAGAAATATGCCCAATAATTTAAAAGCAAAGAAATAAACCAGCAGAGCAATGCCGAGAAACAGGAAGAAGCGATATATCCAAGTTGCGAAACTATAGAAAACCAGAAAGTAGTGCTTGGTCGCTGGAAACGGCTCCGGCGCGTTTTCGGGCAAGCCGAATAACCATTGGCGCACTTGCCAGCGGGCCAATTCAAATGCCCGCGGTTGTAGGTTTTGCATGCCGAGAAAGTCGGCCAGTGCATAGTATCCATCGAAGCGCATAAACGGGCTGAGATTGACCAAAAGCGAGCCGACAAGACTACCGGTTGCTAGAAAAAAAGCGGCACTGCGAAGTGGGCCATCTTCGACAACCGTCCAACTAAACAAGGCGAGTAAGGCAATATGAAACTCGACCATCAGTCCGGCTAAAACAATTTGTAGCTTTTTGCGTTGGTCAGTTAATCGCCAAGCATCAGTATTGTCGGTGTAAAGCACGGGGAACAATACCAGCAACGCAACGCCCATAGAACTGACACGTAAGCCATGATGTTTGGCAACAAGGGCATGGCCGAGTTCATGGGCGATTTTGACTGCGATCATCGCCAAGCCGAAATAAATCAGCCCTTGAAGATTAAAGAAGTAGTCAAATGTCGTTAGAAAGGCATCCCATTGCCAAAAAAGGGATAAAACGCCGTATGCGCCAAGACTGTAAATTGCTGTGCGCGCGGGTTTTCCAGCAATGGGACGAAATATTCGCAGTAGACCGTCAAGGAAGCGGTCGGGGCGAATTAAAGGAATTTTGATGAACAGGTA
>Ga0181565_10003023_pt1 | contig 12871 bp, 11 predicted proteins | sample 101ome_16_FD_129661 | JGI IMG/M metagenome (GOLD analysis project Ga0181565, IMG submission 129661) | Coastal salt marsh microbial communities from the Groves Creek Marsh, Skidaway Island, Georgia - 101401AT metaG (megahit assembly) | ecosystem: Environmental > Aquatic > Marine > Intertidal...
GCTCTTGAAAATGCTCAAAATGATTTTTAAAAAAATGGAGAGAACTACCTTGATCACTGTTTTCAACAGCAATTCCCTCAAGATGTCCGTCACCGTTTAGATCAATTCGATAATAATCGCTAAAAATACGTATATCTTTATTTTCTGCTTTTTTTGTCTTCGTGAGTTTGTCGACGCCTTTTACAAGCGCCTTAAATTGAGCCTCATTTTGTGAAAAGACAGCTATTGATGGAAAAATTAAGAAAATTAATGGCCATAAATATCGACTAGTTGAGTTCATCCTAATATTATATAGCATTAGGTAAATAATTAAAGGGATGAAAAATGAACTTATCTGTTGCTTTTGAATTCGAAAAAAACCAATTCCTCATTAGATCTTTAATCGATGACAATTCTGCAGAAAATTACATCGTTGATGCCAGAGAAGCAAATGAAATAACTCCCTCAGAGGCGCAGACAACAATCCAAGCGGGTGAAAACTTTAACCAAGAGAATCTAAACGAATCCAAGAATGAATATGAGTCAGATGATATAAATAATCACAATGAAGATAAGGCAAACAATTCTGATACTCATCAACTAAAAAATGATCATTCTATCTCACATGAAAACGAGCAAACTCTCACAAATCTTAAAAAATTCAATGCAACAAGCGTCGAAAAAGAGACACTTAAAGATGTAGCGATACTAATTAGTGAAAATGCTCATCCTGATTTATTTTCTTTAACGACTTTGCACATACCACCAACTCAATCAAATCTCTCCACAGAATCGATCTTAGATTTAAACTATCGTGAAGCAAGAAGCATTTTCACAAAATTTAATGATGACAAAACTCTTAAAAATAACCTAGAGCTGATAACAAGCCTTACTTCAGAAGGACAAAGACTATCAAAAGTATTTCTAGAAAACCGAGAAGTATTTATTTTAAATCTCTGGAAATTATTTTATCAAAATCTATCTGTATTTAATTTAAATATCTTGTTTCAAAATATAGAGTCAAAAGACTCAAAAAAATTAGTCTGCAAAAAGCTCGATGCCCCTGAACTAAAATCAGTGATGAGTTGCTCTGAATCAGAAGAGCTGCTGTTTAAAGACCTCCAAAGTGAGTTTGGAAGAAGTCTAAACATATCCAGCTACGATAAAGAAAATGGCCAACTCACAATGACTTCGACAATAAAATCTACAAAGATCATTATCATGGCTGAGGTTCACCACTTTTCAGTACTTCAAAAAGCGACTTTAACTGGAGTTCTCAATTCCATTAGCCATTTTATCTAAAATCCATTTTTTCTAATTGGTGATTATATTTATTTCCAAAACAGTATTGGTGGTTTTCTGTCTTAATCTCATCGACTAGTTTTATTTTATTATTTGGCTCAACCAAACCAATAAATCCAGTTTTTATATTTCTACAGTTTTGCTGATCAAAGCTCAATTTAACACGCACAGAATCTAAAAACTCTCCACCAAAATCATCCAAACGAGTTACTAAATTATATTTTTCTCCGGTTCTAATTACCTCACCAACTCTATAGATCTCTACATTATTCGTTTCTAAGGACGATAAATTTTTAGAATTTATATCTGCATAATAAACCCTACTTCCAATTTTTTTAGTTTTTAAAAATCTTCTAAACCGTGCCTTAACTTTAAATACTTTTCTTGAATCAAGGCAAAACTTGTTCATTTTCACCTCATATCTCTCACAAACCATTTGTGGTTTCTTTAAAATGACTTTTACCTCTTTTACTTCATCGACAAATTCATGGTCTATTGTCTCCTCTATCGTTTTAAGCCTGAATAATTCTCCTCTATTAAGGTCAAATTCAACAAGTGGGCCAACAAATTTTTCCTTTATTTTTTTACTTTTATATTGATTCATTAATATTTTCTTTAAATCACCTTCATAATATCGGTACACAGTAATTGGATAATCATATTTTTGATCACTATATAATTTTTCATCAAAAAAAATACCAGTAGAGTTAAGATTATTAGTTGCCATCATCTCTGTAGGAAATTCATTAATAAACTCATTCCTAATCACTTTTGAACTCATCAGGACTTGATCATATTCGTTAAAATCAATATTAGGATCAATTTCTTTGAGAACACTTTTTATTTTCGCACTTTTGCTAAGGAGGTATACCTTTATTTCGTTCCCTGAAAAGAAAAAAAGAAGATTAAACTTTTTGTAAATTTGATTAATTATTTCACTTTTAGATAGCCCTTGGTGAAAAAACTCAGCAGCTTCCAAGCTAATTGTCTCAACTTCTTTTTCTATAGGAATGTGACTAATAAATTCACTATCAAAAAATAAATTTTCACCATCAACTCCTGTAGGATTTGTGAAAAAATAATTCTCCCCTTCAATAATTTTTTTTCTAATTAATATTTGATTCGTAAAATGATGCCTTCGATAAATATTTAATAAAAATCTATCCCTTGAAAGACTATCGTTAAAGTTAAGACGGCCATCAAAAAACTTCATTCTTCCCTCTAGCCTAATAAAATCTTCTTTTGCACTACCACCGACATTCTTAACGTTTATTTTTTGAAAGAATAAGTCTGATATAGACAGGTTAACATCACTAGATTTTCTAAAATCAAAATAACTGCTTCCTATCGTCTCTAAAAATCGATCGTTTAAATATTCCCATTCATTATTAGATTTGCTTGAAAAGTAGAAATTTCCCGCTGAGAGAAATGACATTTCTTTATTGATGAAACTCCAAAATGGTTTATCTAATAAAATGATTTTTTTATTAACTTGATCTTCACCGCTTCTGGTCCGCCCAACAGATGTCCTCAAAAAATCATTCAAAACGTCTTCTTGATGTCTTTTTTGATCTTTATCTCTCTCTATTACGTTATCAGCTTTATCAATTTTCCCGCACGAGATAATCAATATAATGAGCATAACCACTTTAAACACTATCAACCTCCTAGAAAGTGAGGTTTTTAATACCGTTTAGTCCGATTATTAACTCATATAAAAAAAATAAGTTCTTTTTTTTAAAAATGAAAATTAAGAGACTCTAGTTATTGATGCTCCAAGCGCCTGAAGCTTTTCTTCAATTTTTTCATATCCTCGGTCGAGATGATAAACACGAGAAATCTTCGTCTCTCCAACGGCAACGAGGGCACCGATAACTAACGCTGCACTGGCTCTCAAGTCTGTGCACATTACTTCAGCACCACTAAAGGATTGAACTCCATCAATAGTAGCTATTTTGCCATCCACTTTAATATTTGCTCCCAAACGATTTAGCTCAGGCACGTGCATGAAACGGTTCTCAAAAATATTTTCAACAATAGTGCTTCTTCCGGGAATAAGCGCCATTAGTGCCATCAATTGAGCCTGTGCATCTGTAGGAAACCCAGGATAAGGCGCAGTGACAGCTTGAAACGGCTTTAAGCTTGAAGGTTTTGTTTTAACACCATTTTTCATCACCTCTAAATTAGCCCCCATTGTTTTTAAGATATTAATGACATCCTCAATATATTCAGGACAAAAATCAGTAATTTCAATTGAGGAATTTGTTGCGAGTCCACAAATGATATAGGTAATTGCTTCAATCCTATCCCCTATTGGACGATGCTTAGCTGGCCCAAGACTCTCCACACCACTTATTTTTATTACTGATGTTCCAGCTCCTTCGACCTTTGCTCCCATTTTATTTAAGAAATCTGCAAGATCAATTATCTCTGGCTCCTGAGCTGCATTCTTGATAAGAGTAACCCCTTGTGCAAGCGTTGCCGCCATCATTAAATTTTCGGTTGCTCCAACAGATGGAAAACTCAGCTCAAGTTCTGCTCCTTTTAGTTTTTCACAAGTCGCGTGAACGTAACCTTTTTCAAGAACAATTTTTGCCCCAAGTTTTTCTAAATTTGACAAATGAATGTCAACTGGCCTGTCACCAATTGCACAACCTCCAGGAAGAGAAACTCTCGCTTCACCATATCTTGCCAGAAGCGGCCCTAAGACAAGAATTGATGCCCTCATTGTTTTAACGAGGTCATAGGTAGCCTCTGTGGAATTCACAGTTGCACAGCTAATATTAAAATCACCATTTCCAATATCTTCTATAGTTGCACCAAGATTTGTTAATAACTTAAAAGTTGTCGACATATCTCTTAAAGCTGGCAATCCTTGAAGTTGAATCTTTTGTGAAGACAACAATGTCGAAATAAGAATTGGTAGTGAAGAGTTTTTAGCAGCTGAAACAGAAACTTTTCCAGAGAGCTTTGCACCACCCACAATTTTTAGACTATCCATTTTTTAATCCTTTTTTTACTTTTAAAAATCGATCTCTGCCTGTTAGGTCCTTGATGATCTCCACTGAGTCATTTTCATAAAGTACTTTCCATTTGCGAAATAACTTTTCAACTTCAAACTCATGGCCTTCCATAAAAAAGAATCCACCGGATCGTAATCGTAACCTAGATTCATTAATTATTTTTTCAAAAAATTTATCGTATAAAGTGTCATCGACAAATAAAGCCACATGAGGCTCATGGGCAATAACTTGATCATGTACATGTGCGACCTGTTGAATTTTTCTAATATAAGGCGGGTTAGTAACAATTAAATCAAATTCTGAGTCAATTGATTCATATAAATCTGATGAGATTACTTCAATTTTAGTTTCACTTGAAAACTGGTATTTGAATTTTTCAACATTAATTCGAAGATACTTAAGCGCCGTCTCGGAAATATCAGAAAGTATTAGACTTTCAATCTGTCTATTCAGCTCACAGGCGATACTAAGACCGATACATCCAGAGCCAGCACACAGATCTAACATTTTTATCTTTTTTGGAAGAACTTTTTTTATATTACATACTTCCTCAATAATTATTTCGGTCTCTTGCCTTGGGATAAGCACCCCTTGGCCAACAATAAAGTCTCTGCCATAAAAGTGCCCAATGCCAGAGATGTATTCAAATGGAATACCATCAATAGTCTTTTGGATAAATTCATTTAATTTTTTTTCGACTTTTGAATCAACTAGAGAATTCTCACTTAGACCTTCACCGTAAAATGTTAAAAACTCACGGATGAAAATTCCTAAATTTATTCCAGGATAGAATGCCTCAAATGTTAATTGATTCACTTTAAACTTGAGATCCAAAATATCTCGAACTTTTTCAAACATTCCTACTCTTCTTGGCCCTTAAGCAGCTCCGCTTGATAGTGAGCAATAAGCGAATCTGTTACGTCACCTAAGGATCCTTCGATAATTTTATCCAAGGAATAAAGAGTTAGACCAATTCGATGATCTGTGAGGCGCCCTTGAGGAAAGTTATAGGTTCTAATTCTCTCTGATCGATCACCCGTACCTACTTGGCCTTTTCGTTCAGCCGCTTCTTTTGCTCTCTGCTCATTAACGAGTTTGTCATAGATTCGGTTTTTGAGGATACGAAGTGCCTTCTCTTTGTTTTTTATTTGTGATTTTTGATCTTGGTTAGCAACCCAGATCCCTGTTGGTAAGTGGGTGACCCTGACCGCAGAGTCTGTTGTGTTAACACTTTGCCCACCTGCTCCGCCAGAGCGATAAACATCAATCCGAACTTCGTTTAGATTAAGTTCAAAATCAACTTCATCTACTTCAGGCATTACAGCAACAGTAATTGTTGATGTATGCACGCGTCCTTGAGACTCGGTTTTGGGTACACGCTGTACTCGATGAACACCAGACTCATATTTTAATTTAGAATAGACCTTATCGCCTTTAACACTGAAAATAATTTCCTTAATTCCTTCGTCACCTTCTGATAGTGAAATCAACTCTGTAGAAAAGCCAAGGTCTCTGAAGTAGTTTGTGTACATTCGATAAACATCTGCAACAAATATTGAAGCTTCATCGCCACCAGCTCCAGCACGAATCTCTACCATCACGTTTTTGTTATCTAGAGGATCTTTTGGAAGAAGAAGTATTTTTAACTCCTCCTCAAGACCTGGAATTATTTCTTCAATCTCTGAGACTTCCTCTTTGGCCATCTCTCTTAGATCGGGATCGTTTTCAGTTTTCAAGATTTCTTGAGCTTGAGATAAATCTGCTTTTACTTTTTGATAATTCTTATAAGCAGCAACAACATCTTCGATAGAAGATCGCTCTGATGAGATTTCTCTGTATTCTTTTTGGCGATCATAAATAGTAGGATCTGCTAACTTTTCAGTTAATTCTTCGAACCTTTTTACTACAGCACCAAGCTTATCAAACATTTATATATCTCCAATAATTAAGATTCGAGAAAATCTTTTAATTTCAATGAACCAGAATCAACATCAGCTAAATTTTCAAGATCAATCTCTTCGAGCTTAACAACCTTATCTTTAGCTTCTTTTAAATTAAATTTGTCTTCTAGGTAGAGAACCGCTTTGATCGATGAGAGGGCCACTTCCAGTTGTTCATCATCAGGCTCTTTTGTCGTCAGCCTTTGCAACATCATTCCTGGAAAACTAATAATCCTTCCTATTTTAGTATCGCAGATGGCACCAACTTTTTTAATAATTTCATAAGAAATGCCAGCAACTGGGAATGTTAAGGCAATCTTAATTCCGATCGCTGAAATATGTCTTAGAATAAATGGCATCTCTTGTGGCAATTTGATAAAAACAAATAAGCCGGCAAACAAGATAATTGAAATAAATAGTAGAAAGAAAATAAACGTCGTTCCACAGCGAGGGTGGAATGTTGGATACTTTCTTGCATTTTCAACAACAAGATCTTCACCTGCCTCAAAGGTCGAAATAGATTTATGTTCAGCCCCATGATACTGAAAAACCCTTCTAATATCGGGGATAAATCCAATAAGCCAAATATAAAGAATAAAAATAGTTGCTTTTATTGCCCCATCAACGGCATGAAACATAAATGAGTCTAATCCCCAAACTTGACCAAAGTTCTTTTCAATGAAAGCCGTCAAAAAGTGAGGAAGCATCACAAACAACCCAATGCCAAACAAGAAGCTCAAACCAATGGATAGAAATGTTGAAAGGTCAATTTTTTCAGAAGCCTTCTTTCCCTCTTCTTCCATCGCTTGGTTGGCAGAATAATTAAGAGAAACAATACCATTTGCCATTGTTTCAATGAGAACAAGAACACCCCTAATGAACGGCTTTTTTAAAAAATTTAACTTTTGACTCAAGCCATACCACTGGTCTCTCCTTAACCGAATTTTACCATTTGGCAATCTAACAGCGACAACGAAAGCATTAGGGGACCTCATCATCACCCCTTCAATAACTGCTTGCCCACCAATAGATGTATATTGCTTGGATAGTAGGAAAATTATTTTTTTCAAAAGTTTATTCATAGAAGTTTACTTTTTTGTTTATTTAGCCGTTCATCGAGTCAAGAAATTCGCCGTTAGTTTTAGTTTTATCCACACGACTTAACATAAATTCCATCGCATCGATTGTACTCATCGGGTGAAGAACACGTCTAAGAACAGTTATTCGATTTAAATCATTTGTTTCCATCAATAAGTCTTCTTTTCTCGTGCTCGACTTATTAATATCAAGACAAGGGAAGATTCTTTTTTCTAGTAATTTTCGATCAAGTTGGATCTCACTATTACCTGTACCTTTAAACTCTTCAAAAATAACTTCATCCATTCTTGAACCGGTATCAATTAGAGATGTAGCAATAATCGTTAAACTACCACCGTTTTCAATATTTCGAGCTGCACCAAAAAATCTTTTTGGCCGATGTAAAGCATTTGAATCAACACCACCGGAGAGAATTTTTCCACTTGGAGGTACAACAGTATTGTAGGCACGAGCTAGTCTGGTAATTGAGTCTAGTAAAACAACAACATCTTGTCCTGCTTCAGTTAATCTTTTTGCTTTTTCAAGAACCATTTCAGCAACCTGAACGTGTCTATTGGCAGGCTCATCAAACGTAGATGATATAACCTCTGCATCAACAGATCTTTTCATGTCAGTTACTTCTTCAGGTCTCTCATCAATTAATAAAACAATTAATTTAGCATCAGGGTGATTATGAGTAATAGAATTCGCCATATCTTGTAGAAGAACAGTTTTACCTGCCTTTGGAGGTGCAACAATAAGACACCGTTGCCCAAAGCCTTGAGGAACAAACATGTCTATAATACGAGTTGAGTAGTTTGTCGGCTTGTATTCAAGATTAATCTTTTTTTCAGGGTATAATGGAGTTAAGTTATCAAAAAGAACTGTCTTTTTGTGCTTTTCAGAAGTCTGTAAATTAACTTCGGATACCTTCACTAGTGCAAAGTATCTTTCTCCATCTTTTGGAGGTCTGATCAGACCTTCGATTGAATCACCTTTTCTTAAACCGTACTTTCTAATCTGAGATGGACTAACGTAGATATCATCAGCTCCTGGGAGGTAGTTATAATCAGGAGAACGTAAAAAACCAAAGCCATCTGGAAGAATTTCAAGCACGCCATTTCCAAAAATTTCTTCATTATTTTTTGCCCTAGCTTTTAAAATAGCAAAAATAACTTCATGCTTTTTCAATGCACCTGGATTATCAATATTCATCTCAGTTGCTAATTGTGTTAAATCTCCGATACTTTTTTCTCTAAGTTCATTCAAATGCATCTACTAGTACTCCTTAAAAACGTCGATTATTTGGGATGTATGGTTAAATAATTAGATTATTCTGTTTAATATTTCTAGACGAAAAAATGCCTCTAAAACTGTTAACTATATAATATTGTTGAACTTTTAAAAATCTTTCCTACTAATTGAATTAAAGAAATGAAATCTAAATAAGAATACCCTCATAATAACCTCAATTGTTTTCTTGTCAAGATTTATCATTCATCAAAAAAAAGTTACAATGCCCTATGCAATTTTCAAATAAATATGACCGAAAAACTATTCTATGTATTGATTATGGGACCAAAAATATTGGCTTTTGTATTTTTAAAATAGGTATTGACCCCTTCCCAATGCCTTTTAGTCAAATTAAAAACCTAACCAAAGAAAAGTCAATTCAAAGTATTTTAAATCTCATTGATGAAGAGTTTGTCGATGTCATTGTTATTGGCTTGCCACTTCACAAAGACGGAAACGACAGCGAAATGACAAAAACGGTGAGAGAGTTCACCTCTGAGCTAAGTAACACTATCGATTTACCTATTTATTTTCAAAATGAATATTTAACTTCATATGAGGCAGAGGATCGAATGAAAAACTCCGCCAGGTACAACTTTAAAATTGATAAATCGCAAGTAGATAGCTTGGCTGCTTCGATAATATTAGAAGAATGGTTAAAAACAAGTACCTAAAACTCTTTTTCATTTTGAGCATTATGCTAAAATAACAACAATGAAAAAAATTAAAAAAATATTTATCTACACTACGGCGTTAGCAAGTTTATCCATCATTTTTTACGGACTGTTTGTTTATCATCAACTTCAAGTTTGGAAATATCAAGGCCCAGATACAACTTTTGAAGTCAGTAGTGGTGAATCCTTTGCCAGAATAAATTATCGATTAAAAAAGGAAGGATTAATCTCTAACTCAACACTATTTTATCGACTAGCAAAAATAAAAGATATGGTGACAAGGATTAGGGTCGGTGAACACGCAATCCCTTCTCAGTCAAACATGATTAACATCATCACCCTTTTAACAGCAGGTCCAGGTAGTGATATCTCAATAACTATTCCTGAAGGGAAGAACCTGTATGAAATCGCAGATATCTTATTTGAAAACAATATCATAGAGGAGACCTCTAATTTTATTAGTGTTGCAAAAAATAAAGACTTAATAGATTCACTTGGAATTCCAGCTGAAACAGCAGAAGGCTACCTTTATCCAGACACCTATCGCTTTGGAAAAAATGCCTCTTCACAAACAATCATCCGAAAAATGGTCAAAAATTTTTTCAAAAAAGTGAAAAAATTAAATTTTAAAAAAAGTTACCTAAATCCACATGAAGTTATAACACTTGCTTCTATTGTCGAAAAAGAAACTGGGGCAAAGTTTGAGCGGCCATTAATTGCTGGAGTTTTTCATAACAGATTAAAGAAAAAAATGAGACTTCAATCTGACCCCACAACCATTTACGGTATCTTTGAAAATTTTGATGGCAATTTACGCAAGAAAGATTTGTTGCAAAAAACTCCATATAATACGTACAAAATAAATGGCCTTCCAAAAGGACCAATTTCTAACCCTGGGCTAGCTTCAATAAAAGCTGTCTTGTCCCCAAAGGCACATCCATTTTTATACTTTGTTAGTCAAAATGACGGTACTCACGTTTTTACAAAATCGTATAAAGAGCATTTAGCTGCCGTTAGAAAGTGGCAGCTAAATCGAACGAACCGAAAAGGAAAAAGCTGGCGAGATTTAAAGAAATAATTCTTTAGTAATCTAAACCTGATTTTCTTATATGAATCTTGGGCTTTGATTCCTCGTTTAAGACCTTACTTGATAATACTTTTGCGATCACAATTTCATGATCTCCAGGCTTTGATTTACTGACAAACTCACACTCAATTACAGACTTTGCCGCCTTTATTGCAACAACATTATTACCAAAACGTTCATGCTCAATTTGAGAAAATGGAGACTCATCATATCCACTCCAGAAATGTCTCATATATTGCATATCATGATCACCAACGATATTAATCGAGAAGTTTTTGCCTGAAACGATTGCATCGTACCCTGGCCGACCTGGATTAATTGCGAAGCTGACTAACAAAGGATCAAAAGAAATTTGTTGAACCCAGCTAGCTAGATAACCATCAATTTGATTGTCACCTTCGGCAACTACAATAAATAAACCTGATGGGATATGGCCTACTCCTTGTGCAATTTCAGATGCTTCCACTTATACCTCCTTATTTTAAGTGTCTAAAAATTAAACACTTGAAACCTCTATTTATCTAGTTTTCAAACTATACAACCTAACCTCCTAAAACTTCAAAGGATTTTTGGCACTACTTTTGAACCTATTTTAATAATTAGGAGTTAATATGGGGAATAAACTAAAAACAACATTTATCGGCTTAGTCATAGCGATCGTCTCTTTTTCAGGTCTCGCCAAGGACATCAACATCGCAATTATTGACACGGGAATTGATCCATATAACCCTATATTTAAGGATAGACTTTTTATCGGAAATAAAAAAGCAACTCCTGAAAATTACGGAGTAGATTTTTCTCTTAATGCCATTGATCGCTCTCAGCCATACGACCTACATGGGCATGGAACTCATATCGCAGGAATAATTGCCAAGCTCGCTCCAAGAGCGAAGCTTCACGTATTTAAATACTATAATCCCAAAGCAAGCGGAGAAGAAAATCTTCAATCAACAATTAATGCTTTGGCGTATGCGATTAAATTAGGAGTAGATATCATCAACTATTCAAGTGGTGGCCCAGAAGCATCTAAAAAGGAAAAATATCTCTTTGACCTTGCAGAGAAAAAAGGAATTCTCATTGTTTCAGCAGCTGGAAATGAAGGTCAGAATATCGATAAAAAAGGTCGTGAATTCTTTCCCGCAAGTTATCAAAATAAAAATATTATCACCGTCGGCGCTCACGATGATGATCTACGCCCGCTGAAATCATCTAACTATGGAAAATTATCAGTTGATTTATTTGCGCCGGGAAAAAAAATCTTATCTTCTTTACCCAATAATCGAAGAGGTTATTTATCAGGAACCTCTCAGGCGACGGCTTTTGTTAGTGCCAGAGCTTCAGCTCTTATGAGTAGTCTAAGGACAACAAATATAGCGAAGATAAAAAATGCTTTATTTAAAAATGCATTAAAAAAAGAATCTGTCACAGGCTTATGCTCGACGAATGGAATTTTAAATCCTATGAATATTATTTCACCACTTGCTTTAAAAAATTAAATAACTCATTCTCTTGGCAAAAAATTTATATTACTGTTAAATATCCAAGTGAATATATTTAAATTCTTCATCCTCATATTTTTTGGTTGTCTCTACGCGATGGGTTTTCCTATTTTAGGAACAACCACTTCATTTATCTCTGCGCCAATCTTTGCCTTTTGTGGATTATTTATTTACCTAGAAAATGAAGATAAGCTATTAGGTTCTCTATTTTACTGTTTACTTTTTTCTTTTGGGTTTTATCTTCTTGGTTTTTACTGGATCCCTCATACCTTGACAGAATTTGGTCAGATTGGATTCCCAATAAACCATATAATTGGAGTTAATGCGTTATTCATCATTTCTCCTCACTTGTTCATCTACACCATCTCTCATCATTTTTTATCTAAAAAAGTGCCTTTAAATCAATTTGGTATTGTCATTAGAACAATTCTTTTTATCTCTATTCAATATCTTACGCCTCAGCTTTTCAGTGCCTACCCTGGTCACTCATGGATAAAATTGGCGCCCAATTTAGGGTTGGCTTCCATTTTTGGTGAGTATCTTTTTTCACTCATTAGCATTCTTATTGCTTTTGAACTTTGCTTTATCTACAAAAAGAAATCTTTAAATAAGTTTAACTGGATATTATTCATCATATTTATCATTTCGAACTTTATGATAAAAACGCCATTAAAAACAAACCTCATCGATAACTTGAGTCTTCGTATCGCTCAAGCCAACATTGGAAACAACGCTAAACTTAGTGCAGAGAGAGGGCTGCCCAACTCAGTAGAAAGAGTCCTCGCGACTTATAAAAAGCTAAGCACAGCCCCCTCTGAACACCCACTTGATTTAATCATTTGGCCAGAAACAGCTTACCCATTCTCACTTCCTGAAAATATTTTCGAACATGGCCATCAAAAAATGCCTACCGTTTTTAAAAAGATCATTAACAAAAAAAATGCCAGTATTTTCACTGGAGGATATATACAAAAAGTAGATCACTCTTATGCAAATA
>Ga0181565_10003024_pt1 | contig 12867 bp, 12 predicted proteins | sample 101ome_16_FD_129661 | JGI IMG/M metagenome (GOLD analysis project Ga0181565, IMG submission 129661) | Coastal salt marsh microbial communities from the Groves Creek Marsh, Skidaway Island, Georgia - 101401AT metaG (megahit assembly) | ecosystem: Environmental > Aquatic > Marine > Intertidal...
GGATGATAATCGACAAATTAAATGATAATTCCCATAACTTTTCTCCAATTGCAATTTTAGCTATGGGAAATACTTTTCTTATTGGTGTTGTTCTGATTGGTCTTGGACTAGTTGCTCATTATGTTGGATACACCCATACGGAAGTAATAAATCGGCCGTTATATCTTATAAAAGACGAAATAAATCTTTAGTGAAATTTTGAAGGTTTTAATCAAATCTATATTTAAGCAAAATTTTTTTAGATCAAGTTTACTACTGGTCTCCACGGGAATTTTTGGTGGTATTTTGGGGTATATATTTCAAATACTAATGGGGAGATATCTATCAGTGTCTGATTATGCCATCTTTATTGCTTTGATGGCTAAGTTATATGTGTTTGCAGCTCCATTGAGCACTATTAATCTTCTTCTAACAAGAAAGATTAGTAGTTTCAAGGTTGACAATGAATTTAACAAAATAGCATACCTTTTTTCAACCTGTAACTTATATTCGCTATTAATAATTTCATTTTTTTTCTTTGCTGCATTTCTTTTTAAAGATTCGCTGATTAATTTTCTGAAAATAAATAGTTTGACGGAGTTAATAATTATCCTCTTTATAGTCTTCGTTTCGGTTTTTCAATCTTTGAGTAATTCAATTCTCCAGGGCTTTATGTCCTTTAAGTTTTATGCTTTTATCGGAATAGTTACCGTTTTATTGAAAATATTTCTTGCTCTATTGGCTGTAAATTTAGGCTATGGTTTGATAGGAGTTTTATTTAGTGTTTTTCTGGCAAGTTTTTTTGGATATCTTATTTCATTAAAGCAAAATTTAAGATTATTACCTCCTTTGATACAAAAACAGAAATTTAATTTTAATTCTATATTTTCATCTTCATGGCAAGTCTTTTTAGCAAACATAATGTTTGTTTATTTTTCCCAAATAGATATCTTAGTTGTGGATTATTTTTTTAATAATACCGACAAAAGCGTATTCTTTGTTGCAGCAATCATTGGCAAGGCCGCAATGTATTTACCCGCCGGAATATCAACTGCTATATTTCCTATGACAGCTGAAAAAAATTCAAAGCGAGAGTCCAAATTCAATATATTCCTTCAAGGTCTTACGCTAACCGCTTTTCTTGGTTTCGCCTCAGCAATATTTTTCTATTTTTTAAGCGAGGAAATTATTATGTTTTTTTATGGCATAGAGTATCAAGAGTCCATAAATATTTTGAAATTTTATGGCATTGCCATGATACCTATATCTCTAATCCATGTTATTGAGCATTTCTTAATTGCAACTGGAAAAGTTTTATTTGTATACTTATTGCTCCTAATAGCTCCTTTGCAATTAGTATTAATTTCTCATTATCATTCAAGCTTTCTAGAAATTCTTATAGCTGTTTATTCAAGTTTATCAATTGTTGCAATAGTCGGCATTATTATGGTCTTTATTAACTTATCAAAAAAAAATGAATACAAAAAATCAAATATATAAAACAAAGAAAAAAATTCTAGTTACTGGTGGTGCTGGGTTTCTGGGCTCCCATTTGTGCAAAAAACTTTTAGAATATGGAAATGAAGTTATCTGTGTTGATAACTTTTTTACAGGTTTTAAAAAAAATATCTCTCCATTATACGATTTTGATTCATTTGAGTTAATTCGCCATGATATTCAGGAGCCATTAAGAATAGAAGTTGATGAGATATATAACTTAGCTTGTCCTGCTTCGCCAATACACTATCAACATGATCCAATAAATACTTTTAAAACTAGTGTTTTTGGTGCATTAAACATGCTTGGTCTTGCTAAGAGATTGGGAGCAAAAATCTTACAAGCATCAACTAGTGAGGTTTATGGAAATCCTAAAATGTCTCCACAGAATGAATCATATTGGGGAAACGTAAACCCTATTGGTGTTAGATCTTGTTATGATGAAGGGAAAAGGTCGGCTGAAACATTGTTCTTTGACTATGAAAGAAAGTATGGGCTTGACATAAAAGTCGCTAGAATCTTTAATACTTATGGGCCTAATATGCATCCAAATGACGGAAGAGTTGTATCTAATTTTATAGTACAGGCCCTGAGCAATGACCCATTAACAGTATATGGTCTTGGCGAACAAACAAGATCCTTTTGTTATGTCGATGATTTAATAAATGGCTTTATTCTTTTAATGAACAGTGAGAAAGGTTTTTTAGGTCCTGTTAATCTTGGGAATCCAAATGAGTTCACTATAAAGCAGTTAGCGGATAAGGTGTTGAATATTACAGGTTCAAGCTCAAAAATTATTTTTAATCCTTTGCCTCAAGATGACCCTGAAATTAGAAGACCAGATATTAAACTCGCAAAAGAAGCACTTGAGTGGGAGCCAAGGATTGAACTTGATGAGGGGATTAATCATACTATTGAATATTTTAAGAGAGTAATTAGATGAATAAATTCAAGGTACTTAAGAATGAACAAATTACTGAAGAAACTTTTATGCTGAGGTTTGATAGACCACTTTTGGAAATTAAATCTGGGCAATGCTTTAATCTTGGCTTACCTGAAATAGGCATCAATAGAGAGTATTCAATGTACTCTTCAGAAAAATCTAAATATCTTGACTTTTTAATCAGGGCTGTAGAAGATGGAATAATAAGCAGTCAACTTCAAAGATTACAAATTGGAGAATATGTTGATATAGATGGACCCTATGGTGAGTTTTGTATACAAAATCCTAATAATATAAAAACAAAATATTTATTTATAGGAACTGGTACTGGTATAGCCCCATTTCATTCTTTTATTAAAACTTATCCCAAATTGGACTATAAAATATTGCACGGTGTTAGATATGAAAAAGATCAGTATCACAATGATCACTACCCTAAAGATAGGTACAGTGCATGTATTTCTAAACCCGATTTTGGTTCTGGAATTCGTGTCACCGACAAACTCGAGAAAGAGAATTTTGATAGCGACAACATGAAATTCTATCTTTGCGGAAATAAAAATATGATTGCAGACTGTTTGGATATTCTCCACAATAAAAATGTGAGCGGTGATCAAATTATTACAGAAGTATTCTTCTAAGGACTTATTTAATGAAAATAGCAATCTCTTACCCTCCAATAATTAATGAATATGGTCAGAAGGCGATGGTTTCACAGAATAGAAACGTCCAATATTTTAGAGAGCCAACTTACCTACTTCCCATAACGCATGCCCAAGCTGCAACGTCTCTGAAATTAATGGGATTTGATGTTTATTGGGATGATGGCAACGCCCAATTGAAATCATTTCAAGGTTGGCTTGATGATTTAGTAAGTGAAAAACCAGACATTGTTGTATTTGAAAGCACAACACCAGTAATGAAGTTTTATTGGAATACTATTAATTTAGTGAAAAAATTTATGCCGAAATGCATTGTTATTCTTACAGGATATCATTCTATGAGAATGCCGGAAGAATCTATTAAAGAGTCACAAGTTGACGTAATTCTCAGAAGTAGCAATGTTGATTTTGACTTAAGGAGATTAGTTCCTTTTATTAACAAGAATAGTAATTGGAGAGAAACATTTAATGGAGAAGGATTTCTGATTAGAGGAAGTAAAGAAATTAAATCAACAGGAAACTTTAGACATGTTGAGAAATTAGATGATTCTCCATTGATTAATAGAGATCTTGTAAATTGGAAAGATTATGCCTATGAAAATGGAAACTTTCTTCAGACACCTGGTACATATGCAACTAGTGTTATTCGAGATTGTATGTTTGGTAAGTGCACCTTCTGTAGATACAATGGTCCGGACTTAACTTTCTCAATGATGTCTGTCGAGAAAAGTCTTGATGAGTATGAAAATTTAATAAACAATTATGGGGTCAGAGAAATTTTTGATGACTCTGGTGTTTGGTATCGGGGTAAAGAAGCTAGGCTTTTTGCCCAGGGTATTATTGACAGGGGTCTTAATAAAAAAGGTTGTTACTTCGGTATTAATACACGTTTTGAATACTTAGATGAAGAGACTATAAAGTTGATGGCTGAAGCCAATTTTAGATTTGTTCTTTTAGGTTATGAAGCAGCAGACAATGAGACCCTTATGAGATTAAATAAAGGTTATCAATTAGAACATGTTGAAAATTGCTTGAAATGGCTTACAAAATATGGGCTTCATCCGCATTTAACTATTATGGTTGGATATTACTGGCAGACGAAGGAGCAACTTCAAAGGACTGTTGATGAAGTAAGGAGAATAATGTTCTCTGGTCTAGCCAGAACTCTGCAAGTTACCCTATGTACCCCATTAGACTTTACACCTTATCATAAAGAGTGCATTGAAAAAGGGGTTCTTCTTACAAAAGATTATGATGATCATGATATGAGTAAACTGATCGTTAAAACGCCAATTGAACATTCCGAATATTATGCTGCAGTCAGGGAGATGTATTCAATAGCCTATCATCCAAAATTTATTTTGAGACAAATTCTCTTTTTGTTTAACTTTAGAAAGAAAGATTGGCAATTTTTGTTTACATATAGCATAAGAGCTATTAGAAGAGTTAGACAACATGTATTCAATTTAACTAGATCTGAAAATAAGCAATTAACAAAAAAAATACCAGCTAAGAATTCATGACAACTTTTTCAATTATTATTCCGGTAAAGAGTTTAAATGATTATGTTGACCAAACAGTAGATTGTATTATCAAACTCGAGTTTCATTCATGGGAGCTCATTATTGTAACTAATAACCCTGAAACTAATAAATGGAGTTTCGATAGTAGAATAGCGATTATTGAGTCAGGCAGAGTTGGTCCAGGAGATAAAAGAGATATTGGGGCTAAAGTTGCAAGTGGAGAAATTCTTGTCTTTTTAGATGATGATTCTTACCCTAAATCAGATTTCTTAAATATTGCAAATGAACATTTTAAGGATGAAAATATCCATGCTATTGGAGGTCCTGGTATCACACCAGAAAAGAATAGCTTCCTTCAAAAAGTTTCTGGAGCTGTTTTTCTTAGTAAATTTTCTGGTGGTTTTCCTGAAAGGTATATTTCAATGGGAAAGAAAAAATTTGTAGATGATTGGCCATCAGTTAATTTAATGGTTAGAAAGACTATATTTGATAGTATTGGAGGTTTTAATACAAAATTTTGGCCTGGAGAAGATACTATTTTATGTTCTAAGATAGATAAAATTCTTTATGAACCAAGAATGATTGTATGGCACCATAGAAGAAAAAATCTTTATCAGCATCTAAAACAAGTTAGTGCATACGGTCTACACAGAGGGTTTTTCGTAAAAAAATTTCCAAAAAATTCAAGGAAATTATTATTTTTTATCCCGTCTATGTTTTTTATTTTTACAAACATCTCATTATTTTATTTTTATTTGCCTGAATCATTCCAATTGTCTATTAAAGCAGGTTATGTACTATATTTTATGGTACTTACGTTTGCCTTTATACAGATCAGCAAGCTAGAAAATCTACTTATTTCAATCTTCGCTGTAATGTATTCAATACCCTCGCATTATTTTTATGGACTTAATTTTTTATATGGGCTTTTTTTCAAGAAAAATCTAGTCAGTCGATTAAGGTAAACATGTTAGATAAAATTGCCTTTATTTCATCTTTCTATCCAGAAACTAATTATTCAAGATATTTATCTGAGGAGCTTATCATACAAATAAAAAAAAATAATTTTTATATTTAATTTTATTCTGAAAAAAATGAAAAACCACTTAGTTGTTATCATTTAAAAACATGGAACAAGGGGCTTATTTCAATTGTTGATATTGCCAAAAAAATCATTAAGCAAAAGCCTAAATTAGCTCATTTTCAGCATGAGATTAATATGTATGGCGGAACCCTAAGTGCGTTTTTATTTCCATTTCTTGTTGGGCTTACTAAATTACTCAGAATTAAAATTTTAATAACAATTCATGCAGTACCTGATTTGAGATTAGTTGATAAGGAATTTATCGGATTTTTCAGAAAAAATACAAATCTTATTCATCCATTTGTTTTAAGAATATTCTTTAAGTATTTATTTTTTTTATTGGGTATTTTTTCAGATTTATTAATAGTTCATACTGAAACTTTAAAGAAAACATTAACCAATGACTATAAGTTAGAAAGTAATAAAATAAAAGTCATAAGTCATGGTGTTGACACTCATAATTTAAATTTATCAAAACAAAAGAGCAATGAAAAATATTTTTTGTATTTTGGATATCTATCAAAAAGAAAAGGAATTCTCGATATCCTTGATGGGTATAGTAAATTTATTAAAAATAATCCAGTTCAAGAGTTTAAATTGATATTAGCTGGCGGAGTTATAACAGGACAAGAATATGCATTTGAAGAAATTAAGTCTTACATAGAGAGGTTAAACATCAAAGAAAAAGTAGAAATTACCGGCTTTGTCGACAATGCAAAAATTAAGCAGTTATTTGTAAACGCATATGTTGTCCTAGTGCCAGCAGTTATTTCTATTTCAGCTAGTGGTCCTTTGGCTCAAGCATATAGTTACAACAAGTGTGTGATTGCATCAAAATTGGGAAATTTCTGCGAGGAAGTAACTAATGATTATGATGGATTTTTGGTTGAAAAATCTGGTTGGGGTGATAAGTTGGCTTATGTTGTTAATAACTATCAGCACGTTATCAATATTGAGCAGAATGTTAAAAATAAAGCTCTTCAAAGATCTTGGAAAAATATTTCCGCATTACATCTAAATCTTTATAAATCTTTAATAGATTAAAAAGTCGGATTAATATCATAATGAACTATAAAATAGCGTTTATTTATCTTCGTTTCTAAATTGCTTTTATCAATAATAATTGTCAACTTTAATGGAAGGAAATTCCTAGAAAGTTGTGTGAACTCAGTTTTAAATTCAAATGCTAAAGATTTTGAAATTGTTGTTGTTGATAATGGCTCAGATGATGATTCCGTTATTAAAGTTCAGAAAAAGTTTAAGAATTATCTAGACAAGATAACTTTAATTACTCTAGATAAAAATTATGGTCCAGCAAAAGCAAGAAATATTGGAGTAAAAAAATCGTCAGGTAAATTCTTATGTTTTCTTGATAACGATACTGAAGTTCATCCTGATTGGTTCAAAGATCCAATAAATGAATTTAAATCTAATAAAAATACTGGAATTATTCAGTCTAAACTTTTGTTAATGTCTAACAAGAAAAAATTTGATTATATTGGTGAATATATTGGACAAAATGGCTTCCTAGTGCAGCGCGTTGAAGCTGACACTTTCGATAACGCAGAATTCGATTATAGGGCAGATATTCTAGCCGCAAAGTCTGCTGGAATGTTTATTAGAAGAGATGTTTTTGAAAAAATTGGAGGTTTTGATGATAGTTATTTTATCTATATGGAAGAAACAGATCTTGGTTGGAGGTCTTGGTTAAGCGGATATAAAGCTGTTTTTATCTATAGTTCTGAAGTTTATCATGAGTTTGGAAGTAGCTCTCTTGCCTTAGGGGAGCAACTGAATAACTTTAATGCTAAATTTCATGGGTGTAAAAATTATATTGCAACTCTTGTTAAGAATCTTTCATTGTTTTATATTTTCAGAATATTGCCAATTCACATAATATTATGGCTTGGCTTGGCTTGGTTTTCTTTGTTTAACCGGCAATTTAAGATTTTTTATTGGATACATAAAGCTATATTATGGAATCTTGTAAATATCGGAACAACTCTTAAAAAAAGAAAGCATATCCAGAAAACAAGAGTTATCAGTGATGAAGAATTGTTTGATATCTTGATGGTCAATAAGCCATTAACTTATTTTCTCGGCAAGGCAAGAGATAAAAGAAAAATTGGCAATGCCTCAGGTTTTATGAGGAACAAATCATGACAGACTATCATAAATCAAGAGAATGGCTTCTTAATTCAGGAATACAGTCTATAGACAATGATCCTAAATTTTTTGGAGGGGTCAATGCCTGGTTTTCAGATAAGAGCAAAGATTATGAGTTTATTTACACAGAAATTAGTGGTTATTATTTGTCGAGTTTGACAGAAATTTATCTTGATAGTCTTGATGTAGATACTCTTCACCATGCAGACATCTGCTCTAAATGGATAATTAACCAAGCTCTTTTAGAGAATGGAGCAGTTATAACGAGAAGATACTATGCTGAATCCTATGATAGATTTGATGAGAAAAAAGGTATTGCATGCACTTTTGATGTTGGGATGTGCCTAGCAGGTTTACTCAACTTATACTCTGTTAATAAAGAAAGATATCTTATTGATGCCGCTATCAATATGGGTGATTTTATATGCAGATCAGCCGATCAATTTGGAAATTTTTATCCTCTTTACGATTGCTTCGAAGGTAAATTTTTTAGTAATTCAGAAACATGGTCAAATCAAATAGGCAGTTTTCTATTAAAAGTTTGTATTGGGTTATATAAACTTTATGAATTATTAGATGATAAAAAATACCTAAATGTTATTAATAGAGCGTTAGATAATGTTATCAATTCACAGAAGAAAGATGGAAGGTTTATTACAAACTTCAAAGAAGATTTAACACACATTCATCCACATTGTTATACCACTGAGGCTTTAATATACATTCACTTAAAAACAAATGAAGAAAAAATTGCTAAAGCCATAGAGTTATCAGCCAGATGGTTGATTTGTCGTCTTCGTTCAGATTCTGATATTTTTTCATCAATTTATGACATAGATGACAATCCAAATCTTATGGAAAGATCTGATACTCTTTCTCAAATATTGAGAATATTAATATATGTCAAGCAGAAAAGCATCATTAATAATGAAGATTTTAAAAGTCTTTTTAAAATTCTGAAATCTAAGTTAGAAATTTACCAAGTTAGATCTAATGATATTCAAGAGTCCGGGGGTATTATGTATGGCACTCATGAGGATGGTAATAATCTTAATGATATTAATACATGGTCTACGCAATTCTTTTCTCAAGCTATTTTTTGGTTGGAATTAGATGAAAATCATCAAAAAATAAATTTTGAATATTATGTTTAAACTTGGTTTAATTCTTGGCACTAGACCTGATATTATCAAAATGTCGCCAATTATTAAAGAGGTAATAAAGAGACAATTACCTCATTTTATTATTCCCTCCGGGCAACATTATTCTCACTCCATGGACGAGGTATTTTTCAAGGATTTAAATTTGCCAGAACCACATTTTAGATTAAAGAAATACCCCCATAGCATTGATAGACCAAGAAAACATATTGTTAAAATGCAGAAAGAGTTTGAAAAAATTTTTTCTGTTAATGGTTTGACAGATATTATTACATATGGTGATACGAATACTACTCTTGCATCTGCTTTTGCCGCCAAAGTTTTGGGATTAAGACTATATCATGTAGAAGCGGGATTAAGATCAGGTAATATTGAGATGGTTGAGGAGTTAAATAGAATTCTTGTAGATAGAGTGTCAGATATTCTTTTTGCTCCAACTGAACACTGTATGACCAACTTGGAGTCTGAAGATTCAAATATTCAAAAAAATTATCTAAGTGGTAATACTATTAGTGATGTTTTATATGAAGAAATTAAGACAATCAAACATACCACCAACCCAGAGAATTTCGCCATACTTACTTTGCATAGACCTGAATTAATTGACGATAAAGAAAATTTCGAGCGAGTTTTTTCTTCAATATTAAAAGTTTTAAAAAGTAATGATATAAAAATAAAGTTTTTCACTCATCCAAGAGTGAAAGAGAAAAAATTTATTAATAAATTTAGGGATCAAAAAAGTTTTTTTATTGCTGACTCAATTGGCTACAAAGAATTTATAAAAGAACTCATCTCGTGTAAGTTGGTTATTACAGATTCAGGTGGGCTCCAAGAAGAGTCTTGTATTTTGAAAAAACCATGCATTACGGTTAGATCAGACACTGAGAGGCCTGAATCGATTCAATGCGGCGCTAATAGTTTATGTGATCCATTTGAGAAAAACTTTGAAGTTAATTTGAATCAACTTGTTCTTGAGAAAACAAATGAGAAACCTAATTGGGTTAGTCCATATGGAGATGGTAAGTCTTCAATCTATATATTAGATACAATTGAAAAGTACATAAAGAATAAACCATGACTAATATTAACGTAGAGACAAAATCAGATTATCCTTTAGTGAGTGTGCTCATTCCAACAAAAAATAGAGGGAAAGAAATTACAACTATGCTTGACTCCCTTCTTAAGCAATCTTATAAAAAAATTGAAGTAATAATTGTTGATGGCTATTCAACAGATAATACAATTGAGGTTGTTGAAGGATATAAAGATAAGATTGATATAAGAGTTTTCAAAAAAAAGGGAGGTTTAGTCAAGCAGGTTAATTGTGGCCTTAAAGAATTGAATGGAGAGATTTTCATAAGGACAGATGATGATGCTGAGTATACTAAAGATACTATCAAAGAAATAGTTAGAACCTTTCAATTATCAGATGATATTGGTGGCGTAAGTGGCCCCACAATTACTCCGGATAAAAATACTCGTGATCTTTTTCTCTTTCAAGAGAAATTTAAAAAAGGGGGGTTGTTTTGGCGCCTAGTAGGAAATTTTTATTTCAATTATATCTTTGAAGGAAAAATAGATAAGATAGGTGAGATAACCTCAAGTGGTGTTGCAACATTAGGTGCAAACCTCCCATATGCTCTTAAACTGAAGAGTTCTGTAGAGATGGTTCAACACGAATGTATTACTTACGCTGTTAGGACAGATCTTTTAAGAAAAATAGGTGGGTTTGATGAGATTTTCTCTACTGTTGGTGATTATCATGAAATTGATGCGTCATTTAGACTCAGAGACTTAGGTTACAAAATTATGTTGAATCCAGCAGCATATGCTTATCATCATACTAGTAAAGATGGTGTCTACAGTGCTAGAAATGGTTCATTTTGGAGAATAGTGAATTTTATAAATTTCTACTTTAGACATATTAAGCCAAATACTTTTAGAAAATTCTTTCATTTTTTTGCTTACTTATTTTTCCAGAATGCTTACTACACTTATATGTTCATTAAGCAAAGAAAACTCGTATTATTAGGGTGTTACTTTGGGTCAATTTATGGAATTTTAATTAATTTTTTTAAGGTTAGCAGTTGGCGTGGGGGATTAAAGACTAACTAAATAAATGCCAGAAAATTTTTATAACAGCCTCTCTAAAAACATTTCACATCCTTCAGATCTGCTATGGAAGGCATGCGAACTAGAAGTTTTGAAACAGTCATCAATTACTTTTAAGAATCCTATAATCGATATAGGTTCAGGAAATGGGTTCTTAATGGATTCTTTTTTTGATAAAAGGGTTATAGATTTTGGAATTGATGCCCATCCATGGAAAAATCAGTCTCAAGCATACAGAGAAATTATATGCTCCGATATTGAAAAAGAATGTAATTTTAGCAATGACTCTATTAATACTGTCTTAAGTTTTGTTACTCTGCACCTATTGAGTAATTTAGATTTTGTATTAATTCAAATTCATAGAATCCTTTCCAAAAATGGAATACTTATATTTACAGTTCCATCAAATGAATTCTCAAAAATGTTGTTTTTTAATTTTTTAGGTTCTTGGTATGCAAAATATAGAAATAAAAAACTCAAAAATTATCACTTATACAGTGAGGAAGAGTGGCGCCTAATATTGAAAAAGAAAGGCTTTAAAGAAATTCGAATTATTGGATTTATGGGAGGTAATAAACTTAAATTATGGGATTTTCTAGCCTCAATCTATTTCTTTTCTTTGGGCAGATATGCATACAATTTTCTCAGAAAAGTTGGTTTTGAGAAATATATTAAATCATTATCCCAAAGAGAAGATAAGAAATCTTTTAGTGCTTTTCTAATAATTGCCAAAAAAAAATGAACAAGAAAATAGATAGGGAAATATTGGAAAAAAGAAGAGGCAATAGGTCGCAGAGTTTTTTTATGGCATTTACTAGATTTTTTGGTGATAAATTTGCTGATCTTCTCTATAGAAATAATTTCTTAAGTCCAAACAAGGTTTCAATGCTTTCTTTTTTGGCAATGATTGCTAGCTCAGTATTTATAATTCAGGATAATTATTTATTATCGGGATTTATGTTTTATATTTCATTTATCTTAGATTGCGCTGATGGTGAGCTTGCTAGGCTAAACAATATTGCAAGTGTTAAAGGTGCTTGGATAGATGTAATATCTGGAGAAATAGGCTTAGTCATTTTCCAGATTTCAGTTATTTATAGTTATTTCAGCGGAATGAAAGAAGAATTCCTAGTTCCAGCATTAGTTTTATTTATGTTTTCAAAATATTCATATATTCAATTTACTTCCAATACAATTACTCAGATTGGAGGGGGTGATGTTTTTGAAAAATACGCTATTAATCCAATAAGAAAAATTTTCAAAAAAATAATAATCTTTTTTAAATTCAAAAGAGAAGATTCTCAGGATCAAAATCTTGAAAAAAAACAAATGCACAAAAGTCTAGGTTATCTAGTTCTGTTTCCGATTATCTTAGTTTTAACTAATCAAATTTTTTTGTTGATACTTTTTTATATATTTTTTTATATAGTAGCATCCGCACTAATATTTATTAGTCTATATATTAATCTAGATCACTAGTTGAAAAAAATCTTTATGTTGGGCGGATTTATCAAAAATTATCTAAAGATAACATTTATATTTGTTTCAATTTTTTTAATATTTAATAGAAGCTGGATTTTTGCCGAGGATATTTTATTTGGTTTAAATTGGGACTTTACTTTTCCTGATTATGAAATTTTAAGAAATAAGATTGTAGATTGGGTTTTGTATTCATATTCAAATCATTGGGAAGAACCAGATTTAATTCTTGCTCATTTAATACCAAATTATTTTTTTGGAA
>Ga0181565_10003033_pt1 | contig 12854 bp, 12 predicted proteins | sample 101ome_16_FD_129661 | JGI IMG/M metagenome (GOLD analysis project Ga0181565, IMG submission 129661) | Coastal salt marsh microbial communities from the Groves Creek Marsh, Skidaway Island, Georgia - 101401AT metaG (megahit assembly) | ecosystem: Environmental > Aquatic > Marine > Intertidal...
AACCAGGAGGTAAGCGATGATACATACCCAATGAGGCCTTGCATCCAGAGGAGGGCAAATCCAAGGGCCGCCATGACAATTGCAACATCGCTCCATCTCCGCAAACTTACGAACAAGAGAACCGTGATGCAAACCATCATCAAAACAATAAGACCTGCACTCGATTGCAATTCTCGGTTGACCTCCACATTGACACCTTGACCAAGCAGAAGCGTGATTGTGGTTCGGTCATGTGTTCGAATTTGACCCTCGAGGTCCATGTATGACCATTCAGTTGAACACCCGGCCCCATTCTCCATCATTTCAAGACAGTGTGTGGAATTATACTGCGGAGGATGAAGAATGAGGTGGTTGTCATGAAATCGATAGCCGCCAACATGAAATCCGTCATCGGAGAAAAAAACCGACTTTTCTTGGTGTGCATCTTTCCACACGACCTCCCAACCCATCTCTCGGAGTGAGGTCCTATCGAGTTGAATCAATAGCCATGTCGATGATGCCGACCAGCGCCCGTGAGCCATTGTGGCATCACCCCATGTGCCGTCCGCTTGTAATGACCCATCGACTGGCCCGATTTGGAGGGCTACATCGTCAGGAAGAAATCCACGGTCAAGGGATAACCAACGAAGGAAATTGTTGTTGGATGCATCAGCCATTCGTGAAGCAGCCATGTCAATATGTTGCTGAGTAATATTTTCGTCATCAAATTCTAGACAATCAAGAGGAAAACAATCGGTCCAATTGGTTGGGGGAGGGAGCGGAACCCCTAGAGATGAGAGTCCTGGTTGTGTCAAAATCGATGTACCATTCATGAAACTTCGAAAATGGTTTGGCAAGGAAATGGCTCCGCTCGACTGTTGACCAGTGACGTCATTCACAAGCGGCTTCATAGCTGGTGCCAGAGGGTGTTGTTGAATGAAGTCAATTTTTTCATCGATTTCCCTGAGGACTGATAGGTTCAGAATCCCCCCAGTTGGTGCTTCAACTCCACTCCATGCGTCTCCTGCCGGCAACATTTCGGAAACTTGAGGAAGATGTGCATAATCTGCAGCACCAGATGATGTTGATGGAACGGGTTCCCATTCCTCAAGCGTCGGTACCAAATCTGGTTGTCGAATGGCAACCATGAATCCAAGGATAATCTCTGAATCTGAAAATTCATCTTCGATAATGCTCTGTGCCGTGAGCTCTGGAGATTCCATCTCGTATGATTCCATATCGATTGGTTCGAGAGCAGTCATCGCCCCTGGTATCATTAGAACGGACAGCACAATCATAGCGATGTGTATTCTTTTGACTTTTAATACAAGGACTCTGCCAATGGCGTATGACGAATCCTCCATAATCTCAGGGATGTCAACGGCTTTTTGAATTCATGTTTTCATGATGAAATTTTTGAGTTGAATATCGGCCAAATATTCAATAAAGGGAACAATTGGGTTATTAATAGTGGAATCTGTGATTGACGAATATTTGGATACGCTCAACAACCTCGATGACCTGTTTAAATGGGGAGTTGCTGCGTTAACCGCACTGTTCATTTTGATGATATCCAACTTTTTCATGCGCAAGTATGTTCTCACGGCCATCCAAAAAAGCAAGGCTCAATGGGATGATGTGCTGTATTGGCCAACACGAAAGCGACTGAACATTTTCCTTGTTGTTGTTTCTCTTCACTTTGCAATGATTTGGATTTACGGTGAAGGGGATGAGTTGCTCGGTTCGCTCCTACCTTTCATTTCCTCAACATACATCCTGCTCGCTGTTTCGCTTGGAAGTGTTGGCTTCAAGGTCATCTTACCTGCAATTCTCGATAGATATGCAAATCCTTCATCGGTGAAAGTATCAGGAAGTAATTCGCTCCTTGTTTTTGTTTCAAGGGCAACAATTTGGGGCCTTGGAATTTACTTTGTATCGAATGAACTGAACATCGAACTCTTTGGTATCGTCGCATCATTAGCCGTATTTTCATTGATCATCGGTCTTGCTATGCAACAAACGCTTGGGAACATCGTGAACTCCTTTATGCTTGCACTCGACCAACCATTTGAGGTCGGTGACAGAGTGGAAGTTGAGGGGCATCTTGGTGCGATTGCATCCGTTGGTATCCTGTCCACAAAAATACTCACAAGAGAAGAGAACCTCGTTGTTATTCCAAACAATAGTCTTGTGAATTCAACAATTATCAACCATGCTCGTGGCGGTGGAGATGGTGTAGGCCGACGTATTTCACTTGTCCTTGATGTTGGTGTTGAATACGACGAAGACATTGACCATGTGAAATTCGTGGTCCTTGAACTCATGCGTGCTTGCCCGCTCTTACTCAAAGTACCAGAACCTCGTGTTCTCCTCAACGAACTTGGTGAATATGCCAAGATTTTCAGAATGTATGGGTGGGTTGAGGACTACAGCGATGAATTCCTTGCACGAGACTGGTTACTACAAAACATTGACACCTACTTTGAGCGTGAAGGTATCGGTATTGCATTCCCAACATCAGTTGAACTCAGTGAAGCAAAAGCACCGGATGTCAACTCACAAGCAAAGATGGCACGCATACGAATTGCACGAATGAAGATGGCAAAGGAAAACCGAGAGATGTTAGCAGAACGAGATGCTGCGAAGGAAGACCTCGATTATATTTCGAACCGCCTCCTCAATCAAGATATTTCGAAGAAGGAACGAAAATACCTTGAAAATGCTCAAGATGCACTACAACGTGTTCTTACACAATTCGATGTTGGTAATGACTGATTGAAGTGAGCTCAAATCAGTTGTCATTTTGAACGGATTGAACCCAAACCTCGTGCTTGACCATCACGCTTTGAAACAAAACAGACCCCAAATGACGCTTCAGCCACCCGTGCAATGTTTTGAATGGTAACGCATCGAACCAAGGGCGGTTATGATTTGCAAATTGACGAACAAATGGGAACACAGCAATATCAACGAGTTGCGTCTTCTTTCGAGATGCAAGAGCATGGTCGAAGTCCAACAAAAACATCAACGCACGTTCACGATGATGTAATGGGTCGACATCATCATATCGATTCGGATATTTATAACGGTCAAGTTCATCTTTGAATTCGTCCTCAAATCTTGCAATCCATTCTTGTTCTGTATCAGCGAGCCAATGTTCTGGATCGTTGAGCGAAAGTGCCCAAAGCATGATGTCATGACTCTCGTCAATGACCTCTCCACTCGGAAGAACGAGCACGGGTACTGTACCTTTTGGAGAATATTCGAGCAAGGATGATGGCAAATCTCGAAGAAGAACTTCCCTGTGATTCCAGTCAATATTCGCTTGAAGCAATGCCATTCTAGCCCTCATTGCATAAGGACATCTTCGGAATGAATAGAGGATCGGTAATGATGGGTCTTCGGTTTGAGTATGCATGAAATCGGCTCACTCTGGAGGTATTGGAGGTGTAAAGCCACCATCAATAACCTCTTGCACGAAGAAGCGTTAGTCTTGACCATCATTTGAATCTGTTCCTTGAACAAAGTTTGGGGCAACCAATTGAATTTTCTTTGGCATGGGGAGGGTCGAGAATGATAGGGTCAACTCCTGCAGGGCGGAAAAAATCAGATTTGTTTACTCATACACAGAGCCTCTCAACTTTCGATATCAATGAATGAACAACTCCAATTGTGATGGTTTATATCCACTGGAACAACAACACATGTATGATGCTGAAAAAGAATGTTCTAATTGTTGGATGTGGAGGTATAGGGAGCAATGTTGTCGATGCATTGTATAGGGCTTGTCATGCTTTACAACTTCCATGTCACATCCATGTTATGGATAGCGACATCGTCTCAATAACCAATCTCGGTCATCAACGATTTCAAACAGCCGATGTGGGGCAAACCAAAGTCAGCGTTCTTCAAAAGAGATACAACGATGATGATTCACAGGTCAAAGTGTTTGGCATTGAAGATGATTTGATTGATGAAGAGCAATTGGTTGGGTATGATTTCATCATCGTTGCCGTTGACCGCCCTGAACCTCGTCGTATGGTCCATCAACAAAAAGTGCCTTGGATTGATTTACGATGTAGCGGCGACGGATTCATGGTCCTTACATACCAAACTAACAAGAAGTTGGTCGAGGCAATGACGCCCGACCACCCCCCAAAAAGTTGTCAACTCGAAGGCGCACTTGACATTGGGAATATCGAATTCGGTTTTCTGATTTCTGCAGCTCATGGTGCCCAGTGGGCCGTTCAACATTTACGTGGATGTTCAGGGCCTCATGAAAGCATTGGAAGCATCACTTCAGGTTCCTTTCAATTCCCGGTGGTGAGCTAATGATTCCTCCAGGACTCGTTGATATTGGTATCCGGGACATTGATTGGATGTATGCTTTGGAACAAGCGGCTGAAAAAAATGTCGAAGATGAAATTTTACTCGCTGTGCAGGAATGCTGCGCAAAACATGACCGGTGGGATGGAGTTTACATTCTGTCCTATTTCGCTTGCCTCGAGACCTCTGTACTCATCGATGCTGATGACCGAGTTTTCATCGATTGGGGCCTTCCTGGAAGTGTGCATTTGCGCCAACCCGTAGGGGCAAAGATTCCATTCAAACTATGGGTTCACACCCATCCAAGAATGGACACGTATTGGAGCATGACAGATAAAAACAGTTTAGCATTCTCCACGTTACTGCTTCAACATGCATATGTCCTAGGGAAGCAAGGCATCAAGTCCACACAAAATGCGTCATTGTTGGAGGTCGAGCATGAGAAATCAATTTCAAATGAATCTCCACTTCAATTTTGGTCTGAAGAAGAAACTGAACCATGGAGCGGATGGTATGATGCTCGAAAAATTGTGTTTGAGCAACAGGACTCAGTTGCCAACATATGTTGGCTTTCGTCCCTCAATCAAAGCAGATAAGCCTTCCAACGCATCGTTGGTTGAGAATATTTTCTCAAGTCCATTCAATTCAGATGCAAGTCCTTCTTGCAGAGGAGACGATGAACTATTGATGAGATCATGGGCCATTTTTAGACCAACAGGAGCAGTGAACTTCAATGATTTCATTTGTCGTGTGACAATTTTATCGGCTTCATCGAAACCTTGGGGGCATTGGTTATTGAGCAAAAATTCCATATTCTCATCAGAATAGAAGGATTGGGCAAATTGAACCACTTTAGATTCGGGGTTATTCGGCTTTCCTTGATACTTTGAATCTGGTTTCCCTTGAATCGATTCGATGCAAGAACTGACTTCTGATACCTCCACGAGATGCGTGAGCAATCCAACATCGTACGCTGTTTGTGCATCCATGAAATTGCCAGCGAGCACAGCCCATCTTGCGACTTCTCTACCACACAAGCGTGCTGGACGTTGAGTACCACCTAAACCGGGGTAGATTCCAATGCTGGTTTCGGGGAATCTAAATTGGGTTTTTCGAGTGCCAATTCTGTAATCACACGCCATGGCAAGTTCAAGTCCACCTCCAAGAGCAAGTCCTGTTGTAAGAGCAATTGTTGTTTTCTTAGAATGTTCAAAGGCATTGAGCACATTGTGTCCATTTGCAGTAAAATCGTAAATATCTTGAAAATCATCAGAACGTATTTTGTCAACAAAGAATTTGACATCAGCACCAGCAATAAAGGCCTTCCCTGCCCCATCGAGGACAATTGTGTGGACATCAGGATTGGATTCTACTGCATTGAATTGTTCCATGAGTTGATCGACCACTTGAACATTGAGAGCGTTCATTGCTTCCGGTCGATTGATGGTGAGCGTAGCAATACCCCCTTCGATTGTCGTATCGACAAAGGAAAAGTCCCAAGGTTGGTCACCTTGGTCGATGAAAAATTGAGGTACATCCCAACCCTGATTCGCTACATTTCTGTACGCACGTGCCATCTCGAGAGAATGCTGAACACCGAGGCGATTCATCAGTTCAAATGGACCGAGAGCCCAACGAAGTCCAACCTTTGCACCTCTGTCAACGTCTTCAATTGAACAAACGCCTTCGTCGACAATTTGTGCAGCAACACCGAAGACAACGCCAAGGAGACGTTCGGAGATCGCTGCATACTGCTCTTCTGAGTACGAATCGTCCTCCTCAATATCCCACATGTGTTGGCCTTCGACCAAATCTCTCAAGTTCTGAGCACCGTTATATCTCGGTGTTGACAACTGAGTGGCGAGATAATCGGTTGAATGCAATGCGATGGGTGGACCTGTTAAATTCATCAGACCAAAAGGTCCTAGTCCAATTCGGAAGGCTTTTCTAGCAACTGCATCGATTTGTGCTGTTGTTCCAACGCCTTCTTCAAGAAGATAACAAGCCTCATTTAACCAAGGTACGAAGAACCGATTCACAACGAAACCAGGGCGGTCAGCACAAGTGATGACAACTTTACCAAGTCCCTTGCAATACTGCACGACTCTGTCGAGTGTTTCCTTCGACGTGCTTTTTGCAGGTATGACTTCAACAAGTCTGTTTTTTGCTGGATGATAAAAGAAGTGCAGGCCTACAAATCGGTCTGGTCGCCCCGTTGCTTGTGCTAGTTTATTGACTGAAAGGGACGATGTATTCGATGCAAGGATTGTTTGGGGGGAGCATACGCCGTCCAATGTTGCAAACACTTGCGTTTTGATGTCAAAATCCTCGAAAACTGCTTCGATCACCAAATCAGTGTCTTTGTTCGTATTTTCAACACCGACAACACCGTGAATTCTTGATTGGATTTCATCAACCTGCTCTTGTCGAAAAATTCGACGTTCCATCGCTTCGTTCAAAAAATCGGAGATGATGGATTGGCCACGTTCAACCCATTGTGATTCTCTGTCAACCATTTCAACGTCAAATTCCTCTTGTGCTGTTTTTTGTGCAATGCCAGAACCCATGTTTCCTGCACCGATGATTGCAACCCTTTGAATTGGTTCCATGGGTTGCCCGAATGAAAAAGACTTCAAGAATGTGAGGGCTATGAATTTTTGAGTACCTCATTCAAGGCATCACAGAGTGTTGTGCAGTACGTGTTTTTTGAAAATCGTTCAATGACCGATGAATCCAAGGGCACAGGTTGTCGTGGTCCACTTCGTTGCTTCCACATTTGATGCACATCTTTCATGTGCTTGGCCCACAATGAAACATCTTTACCATCAATGCACATTTCGTCGGGTACGAATTCATGATGTGCTGCAAAATTTGAACATAAGACCGGTAAGCCAGCCATCATTGCCTCAAGAGGAGGATAACCGAAACCTTCTGCGGCAGATGGAAAGAGCAAAACTTCTGCATTCCATCGCATGCAGTTGAGGGAAGATTCATCGATTGGCCCATGATGATACAACCATTGTATGCCAGCATTTTTTGCCTCTTCGTCAATGGCAAAACCAGTTTCAGGACAAACTTTTGACCCAACATGATGAATAACAATATCTTGAAGAATCTCTGGCTCAATTTTTCTCAAACATTCGACGAGAAATTTCAATCTTTTCCGTGGTTCATTGCTTCCGACGACGAGAAGATTGCACTTTGATTCGTCAAATTGAAGCGGATAGCTGTTCTTGGTTTTCTCGAACTGATAGTCGTTGACATGTACTGGGAATGCAATGACATATGTTGGTTTGTTTGGAAAATATTGTTGGCAATATCGTTGAGTAGCCTCAGAATTACAAAAGAAAAAATCCGCCCGAGATAATCCCTTTTTCAATTTTTTAAGGTCACGCTTGCGGATAAAATTCGGGTGTCGTTGTCCAATACTTACCTTCCCTTCGGGGAAATCTTCAACGGTTGGGAAAATGTGAAACAAATCGTGCACATATATACCAACAGGGATGTTTGAATGATGCGGTATAAGATGACTTTGTTCTTGGTCGGTAATGAGAGCAATGTCTGAATCAATGGGATTTTTGAGGTGTTTTTTGACTCGGTTCGGATGAGAATACCATCGATGCCGTAATCTCGCTACACTTGACATATCCGATGTCGAACCGTATTCTAAGGTGGTGCTGTGGCTCCATCCAGTCACTTCATCATTTTGTAAAACTTCAAGCATGTCATGATAGCCTTTGCCGAGACCGGAGAATCTGCTCATCGCACCTCCGCGAATAAGGATAATGCGACGGCTCATCGAATAGAATGGTGAGGCTTTCCTACTTGAATCAAACACATGGTTGGTCGATTTGGCGTTGATTTCACTTACTTTACTAATGAAAGCACTCATATAAGCCGAACACGACGCTTGTTTGTTCCTATGCCAGACCCCCCTCTCTATCTACAAAAACAATCATTTGAGAAGATTGAGACACTCATTGAGCACACCGTCGAGAATGGTGGAGAGATTCGCTCAGTATTGGCAAGTCATTCAACCGGGGCTGAACACTCTGTCGAATGGGAAGTTCAGGCTGCTGTCGAGGCGTTGAATGTTTTTGGTTCTCGATGGACGATTGAAATTCTCTCTACTCTGTATATTGCAAAAACGATGAGGTTTAATGAAATGAAAGTCCTCCTCTCCGGAATTTCCTCGCGAACGTTGTCAGACAAATTGCAATTCCTCATGAGTGAAGGCCTCGTGGAAAGGATTGTCGATGATGGCCCTCCAATTCGAGTCCATTACCAACTCAGTAGTCATGGAATTCAATGTGGACGATTGCTTTCACCATTGGTTGCTCACCTCAAAATTCTTCAAGGTTCAGTCAAGAATTCTGACGATGAATCAGATGGGCGATGATTTAACATATGTTAGGTGAAAGTTCTACCTTATGGCACTACTCTCACAGTGGATGAGACAGCGGCCCTGGATGGTTGCTGGCTTTGCTGGAGCGACGAGTACTGCTGTCAACATAGCAAACGGCTTCATCACCGCTGCTGGTGCTGTAGGTGCTATGGCTATGGGAAGCATCTCGACACGCTTTCCTTCTTCTGAACATCCACAGCGTCGGAGAATCCTACGGACATTAGATGAACATCCCGGGCTTTGTTATCGTGAATTACAAGCAGTTCTAAATGCTGCAAATGGTACATTACGTCATCATCTTGATGTACTTCAACAACAAAAAGCAATCACCATTGTCCCTGTCAATGGCCGGACCTGTTACTTCGCTGGGATGCCAAGTCAAATCGAAGAATTAAGAGGAACACAAGTTAGTGTGGAGCGTGCAGCCACATTTCTGCCAATCGGGCTATCGACCGTGCAAAAATCAATTCTTGAAAGTATTGAAATTGATGGCGTACCAAAATCACAGGCTCAATTAGCACGTCGCCTCGGTCGGACGAGGGCAACCGTTCACTCGGCTGTGAAAGTTCTTCGACGAAGAGGGATTCTTCACGAAGATGTTTTGGATGTCATGCCCCATATTGATCTTTCAATTCGTTGGTCAGGTCAACATCAAATTGATTATGAGGCCTATGACGACCGCTACGAAGGTCACAGAATCTAACGCTTGAGCGACAATTACTGCGTAGGATTCAAAGACTGTTGAGGTACACAGCAGACTATGTTCTCGCTGCGGTTAAATGAAATCGCACTCCCTGCTCAAACCAATGATGCGGATGCACTTATTGATTGGATTATTGATACGCTTTCACTTGTGCGAAAACGTGGAGATGAAACTTCTGACAAAGGAAGAGCAGGTCCTGTACATCGAATGCTCAAAGATTACCTTCTTGCCTATCCACAAAAAGGATGGGATTCTCAGGTTCTCGCAGATGAATTAGGACTTACATCGGCGTCATTAAATCACCACCTTAAACGACTTGTTGAAGCAGGTATTATCGGTTTCAGTACTGAAGACAAAGGATGGAGAAAATATTACGTCAGAGGCGGTAGTCTTGTCAATGCACTGTAATTTTTTGTCTCCAATTGTTCTATTTTAGCCAAACAACGACTCGCTTTACTCTATACATTATGGAAACGCAAGCCACAACCACTCCCCCTTGAATTACCAGAAGAAGAGCATGCCTTGTTCTCTATAGGTTTGTGTGATATGAGGCCGGTTTCAAACGAGTCTGGTGCAGACGAACTGAGTCAGTGGATGGGTGACTTTGGCTTACTCGGCGAAAGACCCGGTAAAGAGTTGGTGGAGGGGTCTATTTCATCATCGTTATTTCGATGCATGCTTGAACGTAATGAACCATTATCTCTCGATGAAGCACACGAAATGTTCGGAGGTCAAAAAGCAAGGCTAGGACGAATCATGGAACGATTCCGAAGCAGTGGCATGGTCGAACGTGTAGCTCGGACAGACCGATTGCCAGTCTCCCTATGGTCTGCTATGACAAGTCAATTTCAGAAAAGAGGCGAGGATTGGTTGTTGAAAAAAGGTGGATTTCAACGCATTCTCTCCAATGAACAACAGAATAAATTACTGACTAAACTGCAAAAGAATTCTTTGAATGTAAGTGATGTTGAAACAATCCTTGTTGGTACTGATGCATCCGAACAAATGTTGCTCCTCAACTTACTCGGTGGTCGTTTACCGCTAGGATACCGATTGGCAGGGACAGAACCAAGAGATGTCACAAAACGGGTGATGCTACGATTAGAACGGCTTTTTTCAAGGTTTGAACGAGTCGCAAGGAATCTCGACAAATTACTTCTTCATGAGGAGAGTACATGAGTCAATTTATCACTGAAAAATTAGGACCGTGGGCTGGAGAACCACGGCCACTATTTCTTGCCCCGATGGCTGGTGTTTCCGATTTACCATTTCGATTGCTCGCAAAAGACTGCGGGGCGGATGTGACGATCACTGAGTTTACAAATTCAACTGCATTGTCACGCGAAGCTGCAGTTTCATGGAGAAAAATGGAATCGGATGAGCGGGAAATTCCATTCATTCCACAAATTTTTGGAGGAGATTACAACGATATGAGCACTGCGGCTCAAATGCTCGAATCAAGTGCAGATATCATCGACTTGAATTTTGGCTGTCCTGCTCCAAAAGTGACCAAAATATGTGCTGGAGCCGCCTTGATGGGCGAACCGGATACACTCGTTGAAATGGTTTCAAGAATTGTTGAATCAGTGTCGATACCTGTGACGGCAAAGATGCGATTGGGTACAGGGAGAGAAGAAAATAATGCAACTGAAATTTGTCAACGATTAGAAGACGTTGGTGCACAGCGATTGTGTATCCATGGTAGAACGCTAAAACAACGCTACAAAGGAAACGCAAACTGGGTTGCTATCGAAGAAGCAGTTCATGCGGTTGAAGTTCCGGTGATAGCCAATGGTGATGTGGTCGATGCAGCATCAGCAGCAGCATGCTTTGAACAAACTGAAGCCTCAGGCTTAATGGTTGGTCGAGGAGCAATAGGAAGGCCTTCTGTGTTTGCTGATATCAAAGTCGGCCTTGGTTGGATGAAAGAGGATGAATTACCTTGGGTTCAAGATGAACCAAAATGGTTTGAGTTGAGTCAAGAACAAAAGCAATTCAAAACTCGACAATGGTGTTGGGACCGATATATTGAGTATGCAAATCAAACAATTGGAATTCAACCCCGATGGATGCAGCGGCATGCGGTCGCCTTTACCAAAGGATTACCGGGGTCAAAAAAAGTGAGAACAATCATGCACAAACAAGCCACACCAGATTCAATGGCGGCAGAAATCAGCAGATTTCTCAAAGATGGTTTCTCGCTCTAGAATGTCGAAAGCCACTGGTCAAGATCTTGTTCTGAAGCCCATTGTTCATCAGTGGTTGCACCACGAATTTTCAAAACTTCACGTGCAAGCAAGTAGTACACAAGGGCAAGAGAACGACGGCCTTTGTTGTTGGCAGGGAGAGCGACATCTACATTCCTCAAGTTGTTGTTTGCATCAACAATGCCTACAATAGGAAGGCCTGAGTTGACCGCTTCGATAAGTGCTTGTTGGTCTGCTGCAGGGTCTGTGACAAACAAAATGTCTGGTTCGACATATGAACGAAGCGATGGGTTGGTGAGCGAGCCAGGAATAAATCGTCCTACAGAAGCGTGTGCTCCGATTGCTTCAGCAAACATTCGAGCGGGTCGCTGTCCATATTGACGAGCGGAGACGACCATGATTGAAGGGGGGTCGTACGTGTTGAGCATAGCAGCAATTGAACGAATTCGATGGTCTGTCATGTTCACATCGAGCATGTATAAGCCGTCTTCTCGCACTCTTTCGATGAATCGTTGCATATCTGCACTCTTTTGCTGAGTACCAATATTCACAGCGTTTTCTTCATAGAGGTCGGGTGCGATTAGCAACTCGGTTTCTTCACTCATGTGCAATCCTCGGGATTTAAGCCACCAACAGCCCCTATTAAACCACTTCGCAGGATGAAATCGTTAATGCAATTTGATGCAAGCAGATTTATGTTTCATAAGTTTGCGTGAAAACCTGGGGGGATGCTTGCTTGGGTGTAGTCTATCAGTTAAGTGAAGCATTTCCAAATGAGGCCGGATATTTCCAAACAGAATCTGGAGATATGCTTGAAGTCAGTGCAAGCGATGTGGAGAAGTTTACATATTGCCCATTATCTTGGGCATTGTCAAAAAGTGGAGTCATCGGAGAAGGCACATCACTTGCCCAGGGTGTTGAACGAAACGAAGAGATTTCAAAAGCGGCTTTAGAACTCACAGAAAATCAACTTCGGGAACGAAGAAATCTTGAAATTTGGACATGGTGGGTCGGGATTGTCGTCATTCTTTGTATCGATGGATTTGTCTTTCTCAACATTGAAAATTTTCAAGCAAAAACAAATGAAGTGACAAGATACCTCGCTCTCTGGGCTCTCAGTTCGCTGATTCTTGCCATTTTCACCAGTCTAACACCATGGGGAAATTGAATCTATCGAGAGAAGTCGAAGAATGATGAACCGTTTGTCAACGAGCCAATATTTGAACCACCTGAT
>Ga0181565_10003036_pt1 | contig 12848 bp, 8 predicted proteins | sample 101ome_16_FD_129661 | JGI IMG/M metagenome (GOLD analysis project Ga0181565, IMG submission 129661) | Coastal salt marsh microbial communities from the Groves Creek Marsh, Skidaway Island, Georgia - 101401AT metaG (megahit assembly) | ecosystem: Environmental > Aquatic > Marine > Intertidal zone...
AATTGGGTTTTTCTGCTTTTTTGAAATTTTTGGTGTGTGTGTGTGTTTAAAAAACCTGTTAAATATTTCGTGATCAGTGTAAAACACATTCTTATTTTCATGATCAACAAAACCCTCACTCAGTTTCGAAATAATTTTATTGTATTTTACCTCAAACCCTATTGACTCAAAATACGAAAATAACCTTCGTGATTGTTCCTCAGACTGAAAGGAGATGTTGATAGAGTAGTGGTTTTCTTGGTGTTTTTTTAAGTCATCAACCAATAAAGACAGGTTTTTGTTAAAATTTGGTTGAGGTGATGAGTTATATTTTATCTTCGTCGAATTGTTTTTTTTATTTTCCCTACCAAACTCCACTCGTTTAAATCGGTTTAATTCTTCCAAAAAAAGCTTTTTATCCAGAAACCTTTTTTTAGGTGGTAGGCTTAAAACAACTTTGCTTTTATTTTTAATTTCTTCATAAAGTTCTATTGCTTGTTTGTTTTTTTCATCAATAATGTTAGCGGATAAACTTATTTCATCTCCCCAAATAACCCAGTCTTCATTAAAAAAATTAAAAAGAGACACATAATTACCACCCTTATCTTCTAGGGATTTATTTGAAATAATTTTAGCCTCTTTTATATCATCTTCTGTTAATTGTGTGTTTGGGTCAAACAATCTCAATCTTTCAACGTCATTTCCGTCTAACTCTATTCTTACAGGTTTCTTATATGAAAATGAAAAAACATCAATAATATTTCCTCTTACTGCAAATTCGCCGGGCTCTACCACAAAATCAACTTTATGAAACCCATTATTATTTAAGCCCTCAACAAAATCACCAATCTGAATTTTATCTTTTTTGTTTATAATGGTTCTTTTTTCTTTTTGTATTCTTTCTTCTGGAAACTTTTCAAAAACCCCCTCGGGATACGTTACTATATATATCTTTTCTTTGGTTTTTTCTAAAAGAGCTTGAATAACCTCAGTTCTCATAACAACATTAGCGTTGTTTATTAATTCATCATCATAAGGAGCAATAAACGAGTAAGGAAAAAAATAAACCTTCTCTTTTTTTAAAAAATTACACAGGTTGCTATAATACACCAACGCTTTCTCTTTATCGGCAATTATAAAACAGTGACACTTGCGGTCTTTTTGGGTAACAGAAAGTGGAACAATTACATTTAGGTTTCCACACAACCCAGAAAGAAAGGACTCTTTACTTTCTTTAATCCGGGACTCCGTTTCAATTGTTTTAACCTCGTTCTTATAATTTGAAAGAATTTCTGTTGTAGACATGTTATTTTAACTGTTCACATAAAAATTAGTTTGCAAAAAAGAATAATTTTGTTGAAAATAACTTCAATTATGAAAATATTAATTACCGGAGCATCTAAAGGAATAGGGCTGCAAATTGCAAAAGAGTTAGCTGAAAGAGGGTATGAGCTGGTTTTACATTGTAACTCCACAGAAAAAGCTCTTTTAGCTTTTGTTGATGAAAATAAAAACAAGAATCATATTGTTAAGGCAGATCTATCTACAGTCGTTGGGGCTGTTGATCTTTTTAATCAAACGTGTAAAGCAATTGGTTTTCCTGATTCAATAATAAATAATGCGGGAGTCGCCGACTCTTCTCCAATTGAGAAAGACATTAAAGAGTGGTCTGCTGATTTTGATAAAACAATATCTGTAAACTTAAAGTCACCAGCAATAATATGTAAGGAGTTTATTTTAAAAAAAAGAATAGAGAAAATACCGAAAAGGCTGAGAATTATTAATATAGCCTCAAGAGCTGCTTTTAGGGGGGAAGTTGAGGATTTTATTTCTTATGCTTGTTCAAAGGGAGGTGTTGTTTCTCTAACAAAAACAATTACACGTTCTTTTGGTTTAAATGAAAATGTTTTAGCCTTTAGTATAGCCCCTGGTTTTGTTAATACTGAGATGGCTAAAAGTTTTATAGAAAAAAACGGTGAAGACTTAGTTAAAAAAGGAATAAGGTTGGATCGTCTAACAGAACCAAAAGACATATCTCCTTTAGTAGAATTAATTGTGTCAGGAAAAATGGACCACAGTACAGGCTCTACAATTGATGTGAACGCTGGTAGTTATTTGAGATAGTTATTTTGCGAAGACTTGGTTCGGGTCTTTAAAAGATTTAAACTCTAACGCATTTCCACTAGGATCTAAAAAAAACATTGTTGCTTGTTCTCCTGTTTCCCCTTTAAACCTAATATAAGGATCAATTATAAAATCTATATTATCGCTTTTTAGTTCAGATGAAAGTTTATGCCATTCGTCCCAACCTAAAATCACACCAAAATGTCTAACAGGAACTTTTTTTCCATCAACAGAGTTTTCTTTAGTATTATTTAACTCTTCAGGTCTAAGGTGCGCTGATAGTTGGTGTCCATAAAAATCAAAATCTACCCACTTTTTATCTTCTCTTCCAATCTTACAATTGAAATACTTTTTATAAAAAGCCTTTGTCTCTTCTATATCTTTAATAGGGAAGGCAAGATGAAAAGGATTTTGCATAAACAAGTTTAATTAAAAAAAGTAATTATTTTTATTTTAATATCATCTAAAGTTTTAAGGCTCATAGGTATATTTGCATAAAAAAACAGAAGATTATGGAAATGTTAATTTTAATTATTGTTTTGTTTGTTTCGGCTATACTTTGTTCGGTTTTTGTGCCTAATAGTAAAGTTAGCAACCATCAAAAAGACTCAGAGTTTTAACCTTTCTTTTTAACGTTCCTGAAATCAACAATAGAAACAGCGCCAATAAAACTTATAAGGATTACAACAATCCAAACAAATAATTCAACACCATCGGTAACAGCAGGATTCGTAGGAAACATATTTTTTTTTTCGAAATTAAAAATTAATTTTTAATAATTAAAACTTTAGAAAGTAATACTTCCTAAAGTAATCTCAACACTTGGCCCTTTTTCAAAATCACTTACCCCAAATACGTAAGCGTATTTTACACCTAAATCAAACATAAAGGTTTGTCTAAATAAGTTTAAATCTAAAGTTATTCCAAAACCTAAGCTTTTTGGTGTTTCTTTAAAACGGTTACTTCCGTTATTTGAAACTCCCTCAACTGTGCCCCCATTTAAAAAAGCCATACCGCGTACTCTTTGAACATAAGCTATAGGGCCTATAGAAAAATCTGGATAAAACAAAGGAAGCTCGTACTCTAAACCCCAACCAAGAAAACTAGAAAAACGAAAATTATTATCATAACCATATATAAAATTTATATTGTTTCTAAACAAATAATCTTCATCAGCCTGTGACTCTCCTCTAAACTTAAGTCTTGTTGAGTGTAGGTTTTGAAAACCAGGAAAAGCTAAATATAGATCAGACCTTAAATAACTTCCTTTGTAGTCGCTGTTTGGTGTTGTTCTTTTTAATTCCAATAATAACGTTTGTTCATAGGGACTATAAACCTGCCTTCTGGATTTTTTGTGTTTTCTAGAGTATAGCAATAAACCCGAAACATAGGACCTTGTGTCTCTTGATGATATTAATGGAAATCTTCCTGATTCACTTGAGAGGGCAGTGGTGTAAAAGTCTTTAAATTTTTGATGAGAAAAACCTAGAGAACCCAAAAAAGAACTAAAAAATTTACCCTTGGTAAAAGAAAGAGGAACTTTTAAAGATGAGGTTATCTCTTTTATCTTGAAGTTTATATCAGCGTCATATATGGTGTCTTTATTTCCCTCGTTGTTGTTTATAATAATGTTTTGATTAAAGTAATCTTTTGATGAAGAGATCGTGAAGTCAATTATTGGAAAAAAACCTTGGTAACTTATCCCAAAGTAATTTTCGTGTTTTTTGTCTCTTATATCGATTTTGTGCCCCCCATTAAACATTAAAGTTCCGAATAAGTTTTTAGACTCTAAACCAAGGGTTAGAAAATCTAAACCTCTTTCCGATATTCCATAGTCGCTTATACCCCAAGACACCGGATAAATAAAATCCACCAACGGGTTGCTTTTTTGTGTTTTATAATTGTTTTGTTTTGTGTTTTGTTCTTTTAATTCTGGCTCTAAGTTTTGCGAATAGTCTAACACACTCTCCATTTCTTCAAAACTGGAGGTGTAAATATCAAAACCATTATTTCCCATAGACGAGAAAACAATTTTATTTTTATTAACACTTGGGTAATAATTTCCAAGTTGAGTCTCAGTTACTATATAAATTTCTTGTGTTTCTAGGTTAACACAAACGATCTCTTCAAAGTCATTTTTTTTGACAGAAAAAACTAAACGATTACCAACTTTAGAAGGCCACCCAATGTTTTTGTTTGTTTTGTAGATTTCTTTCAATTGATTCTTATTTAAGTCGAATAAAAAAACACTCTTTACTCCACCTAATGTTTTTATTCCTATCAAAGTACTATTAGAGTAATATTTTAAAGAGGAAACAACACCACCTCCAAAATGTTTTTCTTTTATTTTCGTCATTGTTTTCATCTCATATTCCTCAAAACCTTGAGAGCCGTCAAGATTATTTACAGCAACCAACACCCGCTTACCATCAGGTGAAAGATCTGCAGATGAAAAGAAGCCCCTCAAGGGTTTGTTTATTATCTTTTTGGCGCTTAATTCTAAAATTTTTAAGCTTGAAAAAACCCTCTTGTCCCACCTAGGATCTTTGTCAAACTCAAGCCAAGCTATCATGTTGTTAGAGTATGGAATTCTACCAAAATCATTAATCAAACCAGGTGTAAATAGCAACGATACGTTTCCTTTATTATCAATAATTCTAAAATCCTGATAACTTCCATACCCCTCTCTCAAAGCAACAAACCTTTCACTGTTAATTTCTCTTGGGTATAAGAAGCTTGAATATGAATTGCTAACCCTTAAGTTAATAGGTTCTTTTTTCTCTATTAGTTCTTTTTGTGGCAGCGAGCTAATAGCGTCAAAGTAAAGTTGATTATAGTTTAAACCAGTTTCTTTCTTTAGAGCCCTAAAGAAAGGCATCGGAAGAAAAGACTGTCTATTTGCTTTTTTTACAATTTCATTAAACACATCATTTCCATAAGAATTATTTAAATGCTTCACCATTAAGTATCCCGTCTCATACTCATTTGGAGTTTTGTATTTAAAACTTCCCAAGGTTTGTCTTTCGTATTTAATTTTATTTTTTGACAAAATATTCATTTGTGTTGTTAGCACAAATCTTGGTATTCTTCCTCTTCCAAAATTACTTTTTGTTGTTTCTGTATATACAGCATCCCCCTCCCAATACCAATTAGGCGCAGTAGAACGACTTAACATAGAGGACAAACCCTCTCCAAATAAATAAAAGACAGCTTTATTAAAAAAGTTATTATGCCCAAGCTCCCTTTGAACAAGGTGCCTATACTCGTGTACAGACAATAAATCAATCCAGTTGTTGTTGTGGATAAAATGAGGAGATTCAGCCCTTGCGTTTACATAGAACTCACTTCTTCGGGGACTTGATGTAACAAAAGCGTTTGGGATACTATTTTGATTGTGGAGAATAATTCTACTTCTTCTTATTTTGTCATTTGGGTTTATCTTTATTTCATTAATATTATTTTCTAAGAAAGAGATTGTATAGTTAGCGATAGAATCTAACTCTTTTGGAAAATAAATCTTAAAATTTTTACTTTTCTTATACTGCCAATTTATACCAGGCGGCGCTATTTCAGATTTACTAAACTGAGAAAAGGATTCTGAGTTAACAAAAAGCAAAAGAAAAAGGAACGCTATTCTATGCATTTTCTGAAATACATTTAAACAACCTTTCTATTTCTTGTTTTGTGTTGTAAACAGATGGTGATACCCTAATGCTATCTCCTCTTAAGGATACGTAAATGTTTTTTTCTTTAATATTTTTTAAAACTTTTTTCAGATTTCTTTTTGGTCTTAGTCCAAATAAATGGGCTGCTCTGTATTTTTTTTCTTCAAACCAAACTTTGTTTCTATCTAGAATTTCAAAGCAAGAATCAGTGATTGATTCAGTGTAGTTATAAATGTTTTTAACCCCCCATGAATTTAATTGTTTAATTGCAGCAATCAGCATTGACACATTTATAAAACTACTTTGTTGTCCTACAGAAAATTTTCTTGCTCCCTTTGCATATTCTTCTTGATAGTTTATAAGCTGAGAGAAATCTTCACTACCTTTTCTGTTAATCCAACTTTCTTCAATAGGAGACCCTTCATCAAAACTCTTACCAAAATAACAAACAGCCGAACCATAGGGACCCATTAACCATTTATATGCTGCACAGACTAATGCATCGGGTTGAATTGTATTAATATCAAAAGGCATCGCACCTACTGATTGTGTTCCGTCGATAATAAGAAGAGCACCAACCTTTCTGGTTTTTTCTCTAATTTTTTCTAAATCAAATATCGTTCCATCCGCCCAATGAACCATACCCATAGATACAACTTTTGTGTTATTATTTATTTTTTTTAAAATATTTTCATTCCACGCCTCACCACACCCTTTTTCATTATTAGGCTTATTCACAAAAACAAGTTCTGCATTATATTTTTTTATTAATGACATCCAAGGGTAGACATTACTAGGAAATTGATCGCCTAATAAAACAACATTGTTTTTTGACTCTAGCTTAATATTGTTGGTAACATTGGCTATTCCATATGACACAGAAGGAGCTAAAGCAATTCTCTCGTGGTCTTTAAGGTTGATTAAAGTAGCAAAGTGTTTTTTTAAATTAGAAACCCCAACAAAAAAATCGTTAGGCAAAAGTTTATTTGGTGCTCTTTTAATTTTTAAACCAGCAATGCCCGCTTTTTCAACTTTCTTTAACATAGGTGACATGTAAGCACAGTTAAGGTAGCTTTTTTTTCCTGTCAAAATAAATTTTTGTTTTTGGCAGTTCATATTAGTTAAATAATGGAGGTCTTTTTTTATTAAACTTTAGTTCATTTTGTAGCACCTCTGCAAAATATAAAATTTTATCCTCAGCACCATGGTTACCTATCACAGAAATACTTGTTGGCCTTCCTTTTTCATCAAGACCATTAGGCACAGAAACCACAGGGTGACCTGTTAGGTTAGTTATTAGTAGTTGGTTTTTTCCAAAACTTGGAGATAAAATAACATCAAAGTTTTTGAATAAAACTTTTATATCATTAACCAAAACCTCTCTGTGTCTATTAGCTTGAATGTATTCTACCGCAGGAATTAATCTTGATTGTCTTAAAGAGTTTGCTCTTGAACTTTCTCCTTGTTCCACCATTGATGAGTCAAGGTTTTTTAATAAAAAGTCATCAAAAAAAGCTCCAGCCTCAGACCTTAAAATTACATCAAAAACACTGTATGGAAAGTTATGCGGTAGACTTAATTCTTCTAACGGATACTTTAGCTTAACTATTTCTAGCGTTTTATTATTGTTCTTGCTATACCTAGAAGTGTCTTCTTTAAATAAATTAGACAAATAGCCAATCTTTAGGTTTTTTGTTTGTAAGTCAAAATTAATTAAGGAAGCGTCTGGTTTAGTTTCTTTTATATGGTTGTAAACAATTGCACAATCTCTTGCGCTTCTACAAATAGGACCAACCTTATCCATACTCCAGGAAAGGGTCATAAAGCCTTTTGTGGGGACAGACCCGAAAGTTGGTCTTAATCCGGTAACACCACATCTTGTGGATGGTGAAATAATTGAGCCTAAAGTTTCTGTTCCAATAGCAAACGCAACAAGACCAGCTGCAACAGCTGAAGCAGATCCAGCTGACGATCCACTTGAACCCTGGTCGATATCCCATGGGTTTTTAGTTTTTCCACCATACCAAACATCTCCTCTAGCTAATGATCCGGATGATAGTTTACACAACATCACAGCACCAGCTTTTTCTAGTTTTTCAATTACAAGGGCTTTTTCATTGATAATTTGGTTTTTATAAGGCATAGCTCCCCAGGTTGTAGGATATCCTGGATACGCGGCTAGGTCTTTTATTCCATAAGGAATACCGTGAAGTGGACCCTTGTAAACCCCATTTCTAATTTCCTCATCTGCCCGTAAAGCTTGTTTTAATGCTAAGTCTTCTGTTAAGGTTACAACCGCATTTAATTTTTGGTTATGTTCTTTTATTCTTTCAAGGTATATTTTTGTTATTTCAGTAGAAGAAATCAATCTTTCTTTAATTAAATATGATAACTCACCAATAGTTAAGTAGGCAATATCTTTTTTGTTTTTTGGAAGTGTGACCTCTTTGCTATTAAATGTAAAGTTTATGGTATTTGAGCGTTCTTCTGTCACTGAAAACCTAACGGCTGGGGGGGTGTTGTTATTTAAAGGAATGTCCCTCATTTCTAAATAAGCATTCCGATTTCTTTTAACATAGGGAACCATGGTTTTTTGTTGTTCTTTAGTGAAATTAACTCCCGATATTTTTAAAGCTGATGAAATTTCCTTTATAGATAGCGAAAAGTTTTTTGTTATTAAAAAAGACGAGCAGAAACAGGTCAATACAATTAAATAAAATTTAATTTTATTTTTCATTCAATTTTTTTAATCTAATATACAGATTAGTTTTTATTGATTAAATTTTTTATCAAAATTGAAAGATTCAAATAAAGTTTTTTTGTTAGATGCAATGGCACTTATTTACAGGGCGCATTTTGCTTTTAGCAAAAACCCAATTGTAAATTCAAAGGGGATAAACACGAGCGCAGTTTATGGTTTTTTAAATACACTCTTGGAGCTTGTTAATAAAGAGTCTCCAACACATCTTGCTGTTGCTTTTGATACCAAAGCCCCAACCTTTAGGTCTGATATTTTTACAGAATACAAAGCAAATAGAGAAAGGCAACCAGAGGATATTCAGATCGCTATTCCTATTATTAAAAACTTTTTAAAACACTTAAATATTGAGATTGTTGAGAAGGATGGGTTTGAGGCAGACGACGTAATAGGCACTCTGTCTCATAATATTTCTAAAGAAAAAAGGGTATCTGTTTTCATGATGACTCCTGATAAAGATTTTGCCCAGTTGGTAAAGAAAAATGTTTTTTTATACAAACCTGCATTTATGGGTAGAGGGGTTGATATACTAGGTGTTGATGAGGTGTTAAATAAATTTAAAATCAAACGCGTAGAGCAGGTGATTGATTTTTTGGGACTCCAAGGAGATAGTGTTGATAATATACCAGGCGTCCCTGGCGTTGGACCAAAAACAGCTCAGAAGCTTTTAGATGAATACGATAGTGTGGAAGGAATAATTGAAAACAAAAATAATATAAAAGGGTCTGTCGGATTAAAAATTCAGGAGAATCAACAGTCCGCCCTTATGTCAAAAGAATTAGCGATAATTAAAACAGACGTTCCTTTAGAAATAAGTTTGTCTGATTTAAAAATTAAAAAAGCAGATAGCAAAAATCTTAATTCCTTATTAGATGAGATGGAGTTTAGAACCATAAAAACCAGAATGGTTAATGCTGGTATTTTATCCGAAAAAGAAGAGGGTCAGCTTAGTTTTTTTTCAGAAGAAAAGCCTGATAAAAAGTCAACAGTAAATTATAGAATGATTTTGGAAGAAGAAGTAGATAGTTTTTTAATGAAGCTCAATTCGGTTGATGAGCTTTGTGTAGACACAGAAACGTCAAGTTTAAATATTCAGGAAGCGGAATTAGCTGGTATTGCTTTGTGTTTCAAAGAAAATGAAGGATATTATTTGCCTACTCTTAAAAACAAAGAAAGGATAATCGAGAAAATCAAACCACACCTTGAAAACCCAAAGACAAAAATAATTGGTCACAACTTAAAATATGACATACAGATTTTAAGAAAGTTTGGTATTAATATATCAAACAACATTTTTGATACAATGCTAGCCCATTATTTAATTAGTCCCGAGGCTAGCCATAAACTAGATGTCTTATCTGAAAATTATTTAAACCACAAGTGTGTGCCTATAGAGGATATTATTGGCAAGCCTGGTGTAAATCAAAAACAAATGACAGACTTACCTCCTGAAGATATATGTCATTATGCTTGTGAGGACGCAGATGTTACTTTTACCCTTAAAAAAATTCTTGATAAAGAGCTTAAAAAACTAAAATTATCTAGCCTTTTTTATGATGTCGAACAACCGTTGATGCGCGTGTTGTGTGAAATAGAAAACAATGGCGTTAAAATAGATGTTGGTTTTTTATCAAGTATGTCAAATCAACTCACAAAACTAATAGAAGAAACAGAACAAAAAATTTTCTCAATAGCTGGTGAAACTTTTAATATAGCCTCACCAAAGCAACTTGGGGTTATTTTGTTTGATAAATTAAAAATTGACGAAAACCCAAAGAAAACCAAATCAGGACAGTATTCAACAGGAGAGGAAATTCTTTTGAAGCTATCAAAAAAAAATAAAATAGTTGATTTGATTTTAGAGTTTAGAGAATACAAAAAACTTCTGTCAACCTATATTAATGCTCTTCCCGAAATGGTCTCACCATTAGACGGTTTAATCCATACTGATTATGCTCAAGCGGTAACAGCCACAGGAAGGTTGAGCTCCAATAAGCCTAATCTTCAAAACATACCTATTCGAACATCTTTAGGAAGGGAAACCCGCTCTGCTTTTGTCTCAAGAAACGAAGGAGATTTTATATTAGCGGCTGATTATTCTCAGATTGAGCTTAGAATTATTGCTTCGTTTAGTGGTGATCCAGAAATGATAAATGCCTTCAAAAACGAGAAAGACATTCACTCAATAACAGCCTCAAGGGTTTTTAATGTCTCACTTGAAGATGTTACGGGAGACATGAGAAGGAGAGCTAAAGAGGTTAACTTTGGGATAATTTATGGAATATCACCTTTTGGCTTGTCTCAAAACCTAGATATACCTCGCTCAGAAGCTAAAGAGATTATCGACTCATATTTTTCAGAGTTTAGCTTAGTGAAGGAGTATATGGATAACTCCATAAAAAAAGCGAAAGAGAAAAAATATGTTGAAACCATTTTGGGTAGGAGAAGGTACCTTCGAGATATAGACTCTAGAAACTTTACTCTTCGTGGGTTTGCTGAAAGAAACGCTATTAATTCACCAATCCAAGGAAGTGCTGCAGATATAATTAAATTAGCAATGATTAAAATTTCTGACTGGATGAACAAGAATGGTCTTAAGTCGAAAATGATTATGCAGGTTCATGATGAGTTAGTATTTGATGTGATTAAGTCTGAAAGGGAGGAACTAGAAGAAAATGTAAAATCAATTATGGAGAATGTAATTAAAATTAAAGTCCCGTTAACCGTGGATGTAGGTATAGGTAAGACATGGTTAGAAGCACACTAGATATAGAAAACTACCGATCAAAAATCCTCTCTGCTCATGATAGGATTAGTGAATACATTCACAACACTCCTTTGTTAAGCTCATCGGCTATAAACAAAATATCAGGAGCGAACCTTTATTTTAAATGTGAGAATTTTCAGAAGATAGGAGCATTCAAAATGCGAGGTGCAATAAACGCTGTATTGTCTTATTCAGAGGAAGAAAGAGGTAATGGTTTTGTCACACACTCATCTGGAAATCACGCCCAGGCGGTAGCCCTATCTTCTAAAATCGTTAACGCTAAAGCGCATATAGTCATGCCCAAAGGAGCACCAAAAATAAAAGTCAAAGCTGTTAAAGGATATGGGGCTGAGGTTTATTTATGTGAAAATAATGAAAAATCAAGAGAAGAAACTTGCAATAATATAATTCAAAATACAAACGCAAACTTTATCCACCCTTTTGATAATGAAGATGTTATTTGTGGCCAGGCTACATGTGCTAAAGAAATTTATGACACAACTAATGATTTAGATTTTATAATGTGTCCTGTTGGTGGAGGGGGTTTAGCTTCAGGTACAGTTTTATCTACAAAACTTTTTTCTTCAAAAACAAAAGTTGTTTTAGCAGAACCACTTAATGCATCAGACGCATATGAGTCGTTTACTAAAAAAATATTAATACCCGTTCAATCACCAAATACAATTGCAGATGGACTTAAAACGTCTTTATCTAAGCGAACTTTTAATATAATATTAAACGGGGCAAGTAATATAGTAACAGTTACTGAGGAAGAAATTATCTCAGCAATGCGATTAATTTGGGAGAGATTAAAAATAGTCTGTGAGCCGTCCTGTTCTGTCCCACTAGCTGCTCTTTTAAAAGAACCAAAAGAATTTAAAAACAAAAAGGTTGTAATTATTTTAACCGGAGGAAATGTTGATGTTCAAAAACTTCCCTTTTAATTATTAAACCTGTCAAAATCACTTTTTACCTCTACTCTAGGGTAGTTATTATCTTTAATATTTACATCTGCCGTTTCTTTATTTGGATCAAGAGTAATGTTTTTAACCACCTTATCTTTAATAAAAACTTTACTAACAACCTTTTCATTGAATCGCCATATTTCTGCAGGAATTATCTCAACCTCCTTTGTACCGTCGTTGTATGTCCACTCTATTATTAATGGGGTAACAAGCCCCCCTTTATTCTCAAAGGTTACCTCATAAAAATTTTTGTCAGCATTTTCAAGTTTAATGGCACTGTCATTAACTTCGTTTCTAAATTCTCTATACTCATTCTTATTTGTATTTGAGAAATTAAATTCAGTTGGCTGAAAAGGTAGTGAATATTTTGGATCATCAGAGGCGATCTTTTTATTTCCTTTAATGTCTTTTTCTCTAACGCTTGCCCTATTTTCAAACGGCTCATCTATGTTTTTCATTTTATACCATTTTACGTTTTCAACAGAGACATCAACATTATCTGTTGAGTAGAACCATCCCCTCCAAAACCAATCTAAATCTATTGCGCTAGCGTCCTCCATAGTTCTAAAGAAATCAGCTGGGTCTGGGTG
>Ga0181565_10003043_pt1 | contig 12837 bp, 15 predicted proteins | sample 101ome_16_FD_129661 | JGI IMG/M metagenome (GOLD analysis project Ga0181565, IMG submission 129661) | Coastal salt marsh microbial communities from the Groves Creek Marsh, Skidaway Island, Georgia - 101401AT metaG (megahit assembly) | ecosystem: Environmental > Aquatic > Marine > Intertidal...
CCAACAATTACCACCGCACTTTTGCATGATACAATTGAAGATACAAAAACAACTTATGAAGAAGTAAAAAAAATATTTGGTGAAGAAATAGCCGAGTTGGTTGATGGTGTTACAAAAATATCAAAATTAGAAGCAGAGAAAAAAAATCTTACAGCAGGCGATAATTTTAGAAAATTAATATTAGCAACCTCTAAAGATATAAGAGTTTTATTGGTCAAATTAGCAGATCGATTGCATAATATTAGAACGATCAATTCAATTAGCAATAAAGAAAAAAGAGAACGTATTGCAAGAGAAACGATGGAAATTTATTCACCATTAGCTGAGAGAATGGGGATGCATAAAGTACGTGATGAACTTGAGGATAAGTCGTTTGAAATATTAAATGATGAAGCAAGATCACTGATTACAAATAGAATACAAGAAATAGCACCGAGTAGAATTAAAATTTTTAATGAAGTAAAAAATGAAATTAAAAGTATTTTAATAGATAATAGTATAGATGCTGAAATAATTGGAAGAGAAAAGACGCCTTTTTCTATATGGAGAAAAGTAAATGAAAAAAGAGTTTCTCTTGAGCAAATTACAGATTTAATTGGTTTTCGAATTATCACAAAAAACGTGATGGATTGTTACAAATCTTTAGGTGTTTTTCATAACAAATGGAGCGCCGTACCTGGTAGATTTAAAGATTATATTTCAACACCTAAATCAAACAAGTATCAATCTATTCATACAACTATAATTGGGCCAAAAAAACAAAGAGTAGAAATTCAAATCAGAACTCAAGAAATGAATGAATACGCAGAGAGAGGTGTCGCAGCTCACTGGTTGTATAAAAAAAATGAAAATGTAGATAAAAAAAATAGTTATGAATATTCGTGGCTAAGTGATTTGGTTGAGTTATTGGAGTCGGGTGAAAATCCTGAGCATTATTATGAATATACAAAGTTACAATTATATTCTGATCAAGTTTTTTGTTTTACACCCAATGGCGCTGTTATTAGGTTGCCAAAAAAAGCTACACCAATAGATTTTGCGTATGCTGTTCACACTGACCTAGGCGATACATGTACGGGGTGTAAAATTAATGGAAAAAATTCTCCACTACAAACACATTTAAGAAATGGTGATCATGTAGAAATTTTAAGCTCTACAAAAAAATCACCTTCATATCATTGGCTATCCTATGCAAAAACTGGAAAAGCTAGAAGTGCAATTAGAAGATATTGGCATGATAAGCTGCCTGTACAAAATGAGAAAAAAATTCACAAATCTAGTATTTGGGTTCTATTGAGTCATAAGGCTGGAACGCTTGGTGAGATTTGTACATTAATAGGGAAACATAAGTGCAACATATTTAATGTTGAGCTTATTGATAAAAAAGAGGATTTCTTAAGTTTTATATTTGATGTTGAGGTTAAAAATCTTAAAGATTTTACAAATTTAATATCTGAATTAAAAGTTAGATCAATTAATTTTAAAATTATTAGGAATAGAAAATCAAGCTAATGTTAACTGAAGATGAAACAATTTCAATTTTAAAAAAAACAAATTCATTATTAGAAGGTCATTTTATACTTTCCTCAGGTTTAAGAAGTGAAAAATATTTACAATGTGCGCAGTTAATGATGCATGCAGAACTTGCTGAAAAAATTTGTAAATCACTTGCAGAAAAAATAAATAAAGAAAATATTGAATTCGATTTAATCGCATCACCTGCAATTGGCGGAATAATTGTAGGTTATCAAGTTTCAAGATTCTTAAATGTGCCAAATATATTTGTTGAGAGGGTAGATAACGTGTTCAACTTAAGAAGAGGGTTTGACTGTAAAGAAAAAAAAGTTTTGATTATTGAAGATGTTATAACTACAGGAAAATCAAGCATGGAGTGTGCTAAATGTTTAGAAAATTTGGGTGCAATTATATCAGGATATGCCTGCATTGTTGATCGTTCATCAGGCAGCTCAAAAATTAAAAAAATTATTTCACAGATTAGTTTTGATATTCCAACATTTTCAGAGGAAAATTTACCTTCACATTTAAAAAAAATTAAAGCAATAAAGCCTGGCAGCAGGAAAATATAAAATGAAAACTAAACTTGGAGTCAACATAGATCATGTTGCAACATTAAGAAATGCAAGGGGAGAAGGTCATCCTGATATATTAGATGCTGCCAATGAAATTATAAAAAACGGTGCAGATTCAATCACGATACATGTAAGAGAAGATCAAAGACATATCAAAAAGACAGACGCACTAATCTTAAAAAAAAAAATAAAAAAACCGATTAACTTAGAGATGGCACCAACTATAGATATGTTAAATTTTGCTATAAAACTAAAACCTAAATATGTTTGTATAGTTCCAGAAAAAAGGAGAGAGGTTACTACCGAAGGTGGTTTAAAATTGTCCCAAAAAAATCTTAAGTTCATTATTAAAAAATTAAAAAGTAAAAATATTGAAGTTTCGCTTTTTATAAATCCAAGCGCAAAAGATGTTATAAGAGCTAATGAATTAAATTCTGATGCAATTGAAATTCATACCGGCATGTTTTCTGCTGCTATTAAAAAAAAGAACAAGTTAAAAATTGAAAAAGAATTTAATAAAATCAAAAAATGTAAAATTGAATGCGATAAAACTAAAATGAAATTTAATGTTGGGCACGGTCTGACCTATCACTCTGCGAAATATTTAAAAAAAATAAACAATATAAATGAATATAATATTGGACATTTTATAATAGGCGAAAGTCTTTTTTGTGGATTTTCTAAAGTAATAAAGAAATTTAAGAAAATTATTAATTAGATATGTTTGTTCTTGGTGTTGGAAATGATCTTGTTAATATTAAAAGAATTGAAAAAGTATTTGTAAAAAATAAATCAAAATTTATTAAAAAAATATTTAACCCAATAGAAAATGTCCCAAGGAATGTATCGCCAGAGTTTATAGCCAAAAGTTTTGCAGCCAAAGAGGCGTTTTCAAAAGCCATTGGTACAGGTATTGGCAAAACAATAAAATTTACTGATATTATTGTAAGCAGAAATAAGTTGGGCGCACCTAAAATTAAATTAAGTAAATCTGCTCAAGTTAAAGTTAATAAAAAATTAAAAGTTAAAAAGACTAGATATTTTATATCAATTAGTGATGATTATCCTTTTGCTTTTGCCACTGTTATTATAACGAATTAACCTAATATGAAAAAAAAAATTATAGAAAATTTTAAAACATTAATTATAGCCTTAATACTAGCTATTATTATTAGATCATTAATAATCCAGCCATTTTATATTCCATCATCATCTATGGAAAATACACTTTTAATTGGAGATCGATTATTTGTTACAAAATATACATACGGATACAGTAGGCATTCCTTTCCTTTCAGTCTAAAAATTTTAAATAAACGAGTTAAGTATAATGAACCTGAAAGAGGAGATGTAATTGTTTTTAAAACACCAGCAGATAATCGAACTGACTACATCAAAAGATTGATTGGAAAACCTGGTGATGAAATTCAGTTTATTAATGGTGACCTTTATTTAAACAAAATAAAAATTGAAAAAGAATTTGTTAGAAAAGATAAAGTTTTTTGTGGTAGAGAAATAGTTGAGGTGAATATTTATAAAGAAAAAATTACCAAAGATAGCAAATATGAAATTGCATATTTTATTCAAGACTCAATGATAGATACTGATCCTTATGTAGTTCCAGATGAACACTTTTTCTTTTTAGGTGATAATCGAGATTGCTCTAAAGACAGCAGGTTTTTAATGAGCGTAGGTTATGTTGAGAAAGATAATTTAGTTGGTAAAGCAAGGTTTTTATTTTTTTCAAATAATTCAGATATTGGTAATTTATTTACTTTTTGGAAATGGCACAAATCAATTAGATTTAATAGAATTTTAAAGAAAATTATTTGATGAAATTAAATAATATTAATCAAATTGAAAAAATTTTAGGTATCAAATTTTCAAATAAAATTCTTTTAGAGCAAGCTTTTACTCATAAAAGCAAATCTATAAATATTGGTAGAAATAATGAAAGATTAGAATTTTTGGGTGATAGAGTATTAGGACTTGTTATTGCTGATTATTTAAATGACAAATATCCCAAAGATTCAGAGGGAGTTTTAGATAAAAAATTAGCATCCCTTGTTAACAAGGAAACCTGCTCAAAGACAATTTCTAACTTAAAAATTGATCAATTTTTAAATTTAAGCATAGCTCAAAAAAAAAACAAAGCAGGCAATAGAAAAATCCTTGGTGATCTTTGTGAGTCTATTATAGGTGCTGTATTTTTAGATAAAGGTTTTGATCAAACTAAAAAATTTATTTTAAAAATATGGAAGGAAAACTTAAAAAATACTTCTAGTGTAATAATTGATCCAAAAACAAAATTGCAAGAATATTCACTAAAATTATATAAAAAATTACCTGAGTATAAATATATTTCAAATACTGGGCCGTCTCATAAGCCCAATTTTAAAGTTTCAGTTTCTATTGAAAAAACAAAAAATTTTATAGGAATTGGAAGTTCTAAAAAAAATGCCGAAACTATAGCTGCAAAAAAACTTTTAGAATTTTTAAAAATAAAATAATGAAAACTTCTTATGTTGCTTTAACTGGACCTACAAACTCTGGAAAATCAACTTTACTCAATTGTTTTGCGAACAAAAAGGTATCTATCGTATCTAAAAAAATTCAAACTACTAATTTTAATATTGAATTTTCTTTGATTTATAAAAATAACCAAATAATTTTTATTGATACACCGGGTTTTTATAAAGACCGAATAAATGATAATTTTTTAAGAGAAGCACTTTTGTCTTTTGATAGAGCCGATATTGTTATCTTTATTTTAGATATAAATAATAAATTTAGACATTTAGACAAAATAAAAGACAATATAGATAAAATTAAAAAAAAAATTCTTGTCTTTAACAAAATTGATCAAGTGGATAATATAGAAATTTTAAAAAAGATTAAAGAAGTTGATTTTTTAAATAAATTCGATGAAATTTTTTATATATCTGCATTAAAGAAAAAAAATACTGGTAAAATTTTAGATTTTATAGAAAAAAATTCTATTAAAGTTTCTAAAAAGTTTACAAAAAAAATTAGCAAAGAAAAATTTTTTTCAGAAATTACAAGAGAGGCTCTTTTAAATTATACGCATAAAGAAATTCCTTATAAATCATTAATTGTAACTAATAATATCAAATCTGGTAAATATTTAACTATAAACCAAACAATTATTGCAAAAACAGAAGCGCATAAAAAAATCATTATAGGAAAAAACGGAGGTTTAATAAAAAAAATTGGTATTTATTCAAGACAACAACTTGAAAAAATAATGAAAAAAAAAGTAAATCTTTTTCTAAAAGTAAAAATATCTAAAACAAAATAAAATGCGTTGGAGTGATATAGGTTTTATAGTTTCAAAGTCACTAACAAAAGAAAATTCATCTATTATAAAAATTTTTACCAAAGAGCATGGATGCTACCCTGGTATTATTTACGGTAGCTCATCAAAAAAAATAAAACCAAATCTAGAACTTGGAAACAAGGTAAAAATTAGTTACAATTCAAGAAGTGAAGATGCATTAGGTTATTTCTCTATTGAATTAATCGAAAATATATCGATTAAATTATTTAATGACAATGTTAAATTAAATTTATTGCTAGCATCGATAGAAATTATATCCAAAGTAATGCCTGAAAGACAAAGTTATAAAGATTGTTTTGATGAATATGATTTTTTTATAAAATCATTAAATAATGATAGTCTAAAACCTTACCTAGTTTGGGAATATAATTTTTTAAAAAATATTGGATATGGAGTAGATTTAAGCCAAGATGAATATGATAAAAATTTAAAAAACCTTTTAACTAAAAATAATACAGATTTTACGTTTAATGATTTAAAATTGATTTATAATCTTAACACTGAAATAATAAATAATAGATTAGTTGAAGCAATTAATATATCTAATTTTAAAAACAGACTCAAAATTCATAAATATTTAAATGAGTAAAAATATTATAAAAGACGAGCTCCAAAATCAGTTTGCCAAAAAATATTTGGCATATGCGTTATCAACCATTACTCAAAGAGCCTTACCAGATGTAAGGGATGGGCTCAAACCAGTTCATAGAAGATTAATTTATGCTATGTATTTATTAAATTTAAAACCAAGTTCTCAATTTAAAAAATCTGCAAGAGTTGTTGGTGATGTTATTGGAAAATTTCACCCTCATGGAGACCAGTCGGTCTATGATGCTCTAGTTAGATTGGCTCAAGATTTTTCTGCACGTTATCCTTTAGTTGATGGACAAGGAAATTTTGGAAATATAGATGGAGATAATGCAGCTGCTATGCGTTATACAGAAAGCAAATTAACAAAAGTTTCTGAGCTGTTACTTAGTGATATTGAGGAAGATACTGTTAATTTTAAAAAGACTTATGATGGAGAATTAGAAGAGCCAGAAATTTTACCATCCCAATTTCCCAATATTTTGGCAAACGGATCATCTGGAATAGCTGTTGGTATGGCAACATCTATACCGCCACATAATGTCCAAGAAATTTGTGAAGCAATCATTCATTTGAATAACAATTCAAATGCAACAGTTCGTGATTTATTAAAATTTATTAAAGGTCCAGATTTTCCAACAGGCGGTATTTTAAATGAAAATAAAAAAGAAATATTCAAAGCATATAATACTGGGCGTGGTTTTTTTGAATTAAAGTCTAAATATAAAATTGAAGACTTGGGCAGGGGGTTATATCAAATTGCAATAACAGAAATCCCTTACTTGGTTAACAAATCCAAACTAATTGAAAAAATTGCAGCAATTATAATCAATAAAAAAAACAAACTATTAGATCATGTAAGTGATGAATCTGATGAAAAAATTAGAATTGTATTAAGACCCAAAAATAGAAATGTTGATCCTAAAGATTTAATGAATTCTTTATTTGAGCAAACAGAACTAAAAAACAAATTTTATTTAAATATGAATGTTTTAAATGAAAAGAGTCAACCTAAGGTTATGAATTTAAAAGAATTATTAAATTCATTACTTAAACATAGATATATTATTTTAATTAATAAGATTAATTATCAACTTAATAAAATCAAAAAAAGGTTAGAAATTCTAAAAGGTTTTTTAATTGTTTATAAAAATTTAAATCAAATAATAAAAATTATTAGAAACTCTAAAGATCCCAAAAAAATATTAATAAACAAATACAGACTAACGCTCATTCAAGTCGATGCAATATTAGAAATGAGGTTAAGAAATTTAAAAAAAATTGAAGAAATTGAGATCAAAAAAGAATTTAAAGATCTAGAACAAAAAAAGAAAAGATTAATTAAAATTTTAAAATCTAAATCTTTACAAAGAAATGAGATTAATAATGAGTACAATCAAATCATAGAAAAATTTGGCAATAATTCATCATATGGATTAAGAAGATCGGTTTTAGAAAAATTTGAAGAAATATCTGAGGACGAGTTAGAGTCAAAATTAGAAGTTATCGAAAGTATAAATATCTCTTTAATAAATTATCAATACTTAAAAGCAAGAAAGGGAACATTTAAATTTAAAAGTGATAAACAAGATAAAAATTTAAATTTAATTATCAATTGCAAATCCAGTAATCAAATTTGTTTAATATCTAATTTAGGTAAATCATACGTCTTAAATTGTGCTAATTTAAAATTTGGTTCATCTATAGGAGTGCGAATTTCATCATATATAAAACTAAAAGAAAATGAAAAAATTATAGATGCTTTTGTTTACAAGGAAGAAAATAAAATTCTTGTTGGATCAAAAAATGGATATGGTTTTTTGATATCAGCTGTAGACCTTTATAGCAATCAACGATCAGGAAAAAAATTTTTTAATTTAAAAAAAAATGATGAAATAACCTCTGCTTGCAATGTAAATGAAAAAAACAAAAAGTATGTTGCCATATTTATAAATAGTGACTTGATAGAAAAATTATTGATTTTCAATTTAAAAGAAATCCCAACTTTAAAAAAAGGTTCTGGAGTAATTTTATTTAAATCAAAAAATTCTTATTTGAATTCAATTTATGCTCTAAATGAAAAGTTTACTTTTGAGGATTATTCAAAAAATATTGAAGTTTTAAGTAAAAATATGAATAGTTATGTATCTAAACGAGGAAAGTCAGGTAAATTGATAAAAAGAAAAATTAGAAACAAATTTTTTAGAGGGTTTGAGGAAAATTATATTTTTTAATGCTTACAGAAAAACGCAGCAGAAGCTTAATAAAAACATTGACATGGAGAATTGTTGCTTCAATTGATACTTTTTTGATATCTTGGCTAGTCAGCGGGAAAGTTTCTATAGGTGTTACAATTGCCTCATTAGAAATTATTACTAAACTTGTAATATATTATTTTCATGAGCGCGCCTGGGATAAAATAAAATGGGGAAAATATGATAACAAAATATAAAAATGCCTTATCTAATTATCCAACAGGTATATTTTGTGTTTTTTCCAAAGATAAAAAAGGGAAATATAACTGCATTATAGTTAATTCTTTTTCATCTGTTTCTTTAAAACCACTATTGGTTTTGTGGTGTCTGGATAAAAAATCAAGCAAATTAAACTTTTTTAGAAAATCTAAAAATCAAATTATTGCTCTTTTAAGTGAGGATCAAAAAAAAATAGTAAAAAAATATGCCTATGCAAATAAAAATCTAAATGAAATTGAATTAAGCAATATATTAAAAAAATCTATTTTTTCACTAAATTGTAAAAAGGTTAAAGAAATTATTGCAGGAGATCATTTTGTAATCTTTTTAAAGGTTTTAAAAATTTCAGATATACGAAAAGTTAAACCAATAATTTATTATAAAAAAAAACTTGTGACAATTTAATACTAGTAACTTCTGATAATTATTGTACTTAGATTTTAAACAATTATATATGTTATTGCCTTGAATAAAAAGCTTATTACAAACGCTGTTCTGATTTCCTCTGACCATGCAGGTTTTAATCTTAAAGAAATTATAAAAAAATATTTAATTTCAAAAGATTTTAAAGTTCAAGATTTAGGCCCTTATAATAATAATTCAGTAGACTACCCAGATTATGCTAAAAAATTATCTAAAAAAATAAATGATAAAAAATTTGGTATTTTAATTTGTGGCACAGGTATTGGTATGTCAATCATGGCGAATCGATATAAAAAGATTAGAGCTTCCCTAGTTTTTAATACAAAAACAGCTAAATTAGCTAGAGAACATAATAATGCTAATATATTAGTTTTAGGTTCTAGGGTGACAAATAAAAATAATGCTTTAAAAATAGTAAATGTTTTTTTTAAAACATCTTTTTTAAAGGGAAGGCACTTAAGAAGGGTAAAAAAATTTAAAAATGTCTAAAGAATTTAAGGTTGATAACAGTTTTTTTGAACAATCTTTAAAAGATAGAGATCCGGATATCTATAACTCTATAGTCGAGGAGTTAGATCGACAAAAAAATCATTTAGAATTAATCGCTTCAGAAAATATTGCATCCAAAGCTGTTATAGAAGCACAAGGATCTGTATTAACAAATAAGTATGCTGAGGGGTATCCTGGCAAAAGATATTATGGCGGATGCGAATTTGTAGACAAATCTGAGAACTTAGCAATTGAAAGAGCAACTAAATTGTTCAATGTCAAATATGCAAATGTCCAACCGCACTCAGGTGCACAAGCTAATGGAGCTGTATTTCTAGCTTTATTGAAACCTGGTGACACAATTTTAGGTATGGGTATCGATCAAGGAGGACACTTAACTCATGGCGCTCCTCCTGCGCAATCTGGAAAATGGTTTAATGCTATTGCATATGGTGTAGATAAAAAAACAGGATTGTTAGATTATTCTCAGGTTAAAAAATTAGCAGAAGAGCATAAACCTAAATTGATTATTGCAGGTGGCAGTGCGTATTCAAGAGTTATTGATTTTAAAAAATTTAGAGACATTGCTGACAGTGTTAAAGCGCATTTATTAGTCGATATGGCTCATTTTTCTGGTTTAGTTGCAGGCAAAGCATATCCTAATCCCTGCGAATATGCTGATGTTGTAACATCAACAACACATAAAGTTTTAAGAGGGCCAAGGGGAGGAATAATTTTAACTAATAACGAAGAATTATCAAAAAAATTTAATTCTGCAGTCTTTCCTGGTTTACAAGGTGGCCCATTAATGCATGTTATTGCAGCTAAAGCTGTTTGTTTTAAAGAGGCTCTTCAAGATGATTTTAAGGTTTATGCAAAAAATGTAATTGATAATGCAAAAATTTTATCTGAAACATTGAAAAACCTAGGTTATGAAATTTTTTCAGGTGGTACTGACACACATTTAGTTTTAATGGATCTGAGACCGCTAGGTTTAACAGGTAAAGAAGCAGAGAAATCTTTGGTAAACGCAAATCTTACATGTAATAAAAATGGTATTCCATATGATGAAGCAAAACCTTGGATTACATCTGGAATTAGATTGGGAACGCCAGCATGTACCACTAGAGGATTTGGTTTAGCTGAATTTAAACAAGTTGCAGAATTAGTTGATGAAGTACTGCAAGGTTTAAAAAATAATAAAGAGGATAATTCTAAAGCCGAGGCTTCTGTTAGAAAAAAAGTAATTGAACTTTGTAAAAAGTTTCCAATATACTGATCTATGCTTTGTCCATTTTGTAAAGAAAAAGATACATCCGTAATAGATTCAAGATCTACCGAAGACGGAACCGCAATAAGACGAAGAAGATTGTGCGGTTGTGGCAAACAAAGATTTACAACATTTGAAAGAGTCCAATTTAGAGAATTAACTGTAATTAAAAAAAATGGTAGAAAATCACCTTTCGATCGAGAAAAGTTAACTAGATCAATTATTACCGCTTTAAGAAAAAGACCAATTGATAACGATACCATTGAAAAGTTTGTTTCAAAAATTTATAGAAATTTAGAGGATCTCGGTCAAAATGAAATTATGTCCTCAACTATTGGGAAATTTGTTATGGACGGTTTAAAAGAACTAGATCATGTTGGATATGTAAGATTTGCATCAGTTTATACAGACTTTAAAGAAGCAAAAGACTTTGAGCAATTTGTAGATAACATCAATGCCCAAGTTAAAAAATAGAAACTTAATCAACTATTTTTTAAATTTATCTAATAAATTAGCCGAAATAAATCAGTTTGTGACATTTCCCAACCCTAGCGTAGGTGCAGTATTAACTAACCAAGAAAATATTTCATATTCGTATACTGGTAAAAATGGTTCACCGCATGCTGAGTATAAATTATTAAAAAATCAAAAAAATATTATTAATGGAAATCTTTTTACATCTCTTGAGCCTTGTTGTCATAAAGGAAAAAATCCCCCATGCACGGATATAATTATAAATAAAAAAATAAAAAAAATTTATACAACTAATAAAGATTATGACTCGAGAGTAATTAATAAAACTAAAAAAATATTAAAAAAAAATAATATTAAAATTTTTTATAAAAAAATTAAAAATGAGTCCTCAAGACTTCACAATTTTTCATCAATACATAAAATTCCCTACGTTGTAGCTAAAATTGCATTAAGTAAAGACGGATATACAAAACATAAATCAAAAAGACTTTTTACAAGTGAATTGGCATTAAAATTTGCTCATTTAAAAAGATATCAGTCAGATAGTATATTAATAGGCAAGAATACTCTTAACGATGATAACCCTAGATTAAATTCAAGAGTAGATGGATTAAATAAAACAATTTCAAAATTTATTATCAATCCCAAATTAGAATTTAATTCTATTAATTTAAAAAATCAGCATTTGAGAAATTCATATGTATTTCATGGATCAAAAGATATTAAAAAAATAAAAAAATTTAGCAAAAAATTTAAATTATTTTATTTTAATTTTAAAACACATTTACCATGCTTAGATATTTTAAAAAAAATTTATAACCTTGGTCATAAAAAAATACTTATAGAAGGCGGAATTAATACCTTGCACAGGTTTATAAGATCAAATTTAGTAAATGAGCTATATATTATAAGAAATAATCAAAAATTTGGAAAACATGGTATGTTAAAAGGCACAAGTGTCTTAAAAAATAAAAATTTGTTCCTCGATGAAACAATTACACTAGAAGATGATAGTATTTTGATTTACAAACCTAAATATGTTTACAGGGATAATTCAGAATATTTCTAAATTAGAAAAAATAGATCATAGATCAAAAAATTATACCTTTATTTTAAATAGTAACTTAAGTTTTAATAAGAACGATTTAGGAACCTCTATATCCGTTGATGGTGTTTGTCTAACGTTAGTAAAAGTATTAAAATTTAAAAAAATAAACAAATTATTTTTTAATATTTCACCTGAAACTTTAAAAATATCATCTTTAAAATTTAAAAAAAAAGGAGATTTATTCAATTTAGAAAAATCCTTAAAATATGGAGATGAAATAGCGGGTCATTTTGTTCAAGGTCATGTCGATGATGTTGGTAAGGTTATATCTATAACAAAAAATAAAAATTCTTGGTGCTTTTGGTTTAAAATAAAAAAAAAATTTAATAAATTTTTAATTAAAAAGGGATCTATAGCCATTAATGGCGTTTCTTTAACAATTAATGAAATTAAAAATAGTGCTTTTAGAACAGATATTATTCCTCATACTTTTAAAAAAACAAATTTTAGTATTTTAAAAAAAAATATGATTGTAAATGTTGAATTTGATTTATTAATTAAATTTTTAAAAAAATGAAAAAAAATTTTTGCTCTATAGAAAAACTAATTAAACTAGCCAAAAA
>Ga0181565_10003049_pt1 | contig 12830 bp, 9 predicted proteins | sample 101ome_16_FD_129661 | JGI IMG/M metagenome (GOLD analysis project Ga0181565, IMG submission 129661) | Coastal salt marsh microbial communities from the Groves Creek Marsh, Skidaway Island, Georgia - 101401AT metaG (megahit assembly) | ecosystem: Environmental > Aquatic > Marine > Intertidal zone...
AAAGAAATTCCAGCTGTAAATTAATAATAAAAAATTACTAAAATATATATTTTAAAATTAAAAAAATTATTGTATAAATGCTATTCCTCTTATATGAAAGAATTTGGGGATAATATGAATACTTATCTGGTTGATAAAAATATGGAAAATAAAAATCATATAATATCTAAAAATCAAGATGTTAGATTAGTCGAATATGAAGGCGATGAGCATTCATTATTTACATTATTAGTGGGTGGTGCTGCAGGAGATGGAATTATGTCTGCAGGAAAAATATTTGGGAAAATCATTACAAGAAATAATTATTTTATACAATATTATACAGAGTACCCTTCACTAATAAGAGGTGGCCATAATGCAGTATTTGTGCGTGCTTCCAAAGAAGTTGTTAAATCCCAAGTAACTTATATTGATATTTTATTTGCATTAAATTTAGAAACAATTGAATTACACATTAATGAGGTTGTTAATGGGGGATCCGTTGTTTTTGATCCAAGAATTTTAAGGAGAAAAAAAGTTGAAGATTTTAATAGACCAGATATACAATGGAGAAGCATACCGTTGCAACAAATGACTATGGATTTAAATGCAGCGAAAGTTATAAGAAACATAATAGGACTTTCCGCTATTGTCAACATGTTAGGATTACCACTTAAAGAATTTCAAGAAATATTAGAAGAAACTTTCAAAAGAAAACCAAAAATTGTAGATTTGAATGTCAAAGCAGCAGAATTAGGATTTAATTATATGAAAGAAAATTATGATCCATTTAAAATCCAATTAGAAGATTTAGATGATGATGGATTAATGCTAATTACGGGAAACACTGCAACTGCAGCAGGTTTAATTGCTGGAGGGATAGGAGTATACACAGGATATCCAATGAGCCCATCAACAAGTCTATTAGAAACAATGGTGAAATACTCAAAAGAATATGACTATGTTACAATACAAGCTGAGGATGAAATTTCTGCAGTAACTATGTCAATAGGTGCGAATCACACAGGAGCAAGATCTGCGACAGGAACATCAGGTGGAGGTGTAGCTTTAATGACTGAGGCAATAGGTTTAGCAGCATCTGCGGAAATACCTTTAGTCATAGTGAATGTCCAAAGGCCAGGTCCATCCACAGGTTTACCTACTTGGACTGGTCAAGCAGATTTATTATTCTCTGTAAGATTAGGACAAGATTCTTTCCCAAGAATAGTCTTAGCACCTGGTGATGTTGAGGAATGTTATCAATTAGCTATAGAAGCGTTAAATTACGCAGAAGAGTTTCAAGTGCCGGTTTTATATTTATCAGATAAATGGTTAGGTAATTCAGGGTTTACACATAAACCATTTTTAAATAATGGATTAGAAATAAGAAAAGGGAAAACGTACCACCCTAATCAAAATCCAGATATCGAGGATTATAGACGATTTGAACTTACTGAAGATGGTATAAGCTATAGAGCAGTACCTGGGCAACCAAAAGAAATGATTTACAAGACAACTGGTAATGAACATAATCAATATGGACAAGTTGATGATACTGGACCTAATAGAGTGTTACAAATGAATAAAAGAATGCGTAAAATAGAAACTATGAAGTCTAAATTACCAAATCCTAAGATTATAGGATATCAACCAAATGAGGCAGATATAACAGTTATATCATGGGGATCAAATAAAGGTATCATAATGGATATGATGGATAGATTGCCCAATATAAAAATATCATTTGTTCATGTGACTCATGTATGGCCATTCCCAACCGATTTTATGAAGGATGTCATGAATTCTTCAAAATATACAATTTTGATGGAGCAAAATTATGATGCACAATTCGGACAACTATTAAGGATGGAGACCTTAAAAGATGTGAACAAAACAATATTGAGATATGATGGAAGACCATTTGATCCAATAGAACTAGCAAATACCCTTAGTAATTTACTAATCGAATGATAAATATATAATAGATGCAAATTAGATAGCAGATATTGATAATAAATAATTTATTGGCATTTACAATAGTCACTTTATTTTTCTTTCCCGCTATAAATAAGGTAGTTAGATTAGCTAATAGGGCGTGGAATGAAAGAGAATTTTTAGAGGAAGCTAGGTTGAGGCAAATGTTATACATCGTGCCTGGTTTTACGTTTATAGTGTTTATTTTCTTTTATTATTTGGTTTTAACATTGCTTGGATTGATCGTGATTTAGAGAATTTTATTATATTTAATCTGTAAATTTCAAATAATCGGTATAATATTATTTTTATTATAACATAAGATCAAAATTATACTGATGGTTTCAGAGTTAAATGAAGTTTACAATTTATCAAATGATAAAACATATTTAGACTCTGCAATTGTTATAAAAGATACTAAACTATGGTTTGATGAATTAGAAAAAAAATATAATAAATCAATTTCAAAATTTACAGATATACCTAAAATTATTTTGGAAGATATGATTGCAAATAATATTGACTCATTGATTTTGACAAATATATGGGAAATATCTGAAAAAAAATATTTTTATTCTAATGAATATGTCCAAGATAATGATTACATAGAACCTCCAATTAATAATTTTACAATTTCTAATAAATTTGGAGGATTAAATGACTTTAAAATTTTCTTAACACAAGCTAAAAGTATTAATTTTAATATTGGAATTATCTTTGATTTTACAAATATAGCCATTGACTCCAACATATTGCTAAAAAATCTTACTTGGTTTGAATTTGATGAAATAGAAGATATTCAAATTGAACCAAATTCTTTGTTTTTGGATGTTAATGATGAGTTTGAGATCTACACACAATATAATAAAAATATTGACAACAAATTTTTAATCCATAATAATTTAACTAAAAAAAATTATATAGTGAAAAATTCTTCTAACAAACTTTCGCAACCAATACCTAATACTGCAAAAATTAATATAGAAAATTCAAATATGAAAAAATATATTTATGATTTACTTGTTTATTATTCAGAATTAATTGATATTATATTAATAAAATCGGCATATATTTTAGATGATGAAGAGTTTTTATCAAAAATTAATCAAGATACCTCTAAAAATTCGTTAATATTAATGGATGAAAACAAAGTATACGAAAATTATTTAGAGAACGATTACAATCTTAAATATTTCAATGAAGAATTCCTTAATTTATTGGTTTTAGAAGAAAATGAAAAATTTAGAAATTTATTAAAAAATATACTGGAATTTGATCCAAGAATATTATACCAATTTGTAAATTACACAATTGGAATCGACTTAAGCACTTATGATATGGATTTACAAATTAATGATAAATTATATGGTATTATGATTATCATATTAGGACTTCCAAGTAAGTCCATTATCCATCATGAAAGGCTATCTATGTCAGAAATCAGGAGAATAAAGGTTAATGATAATGTGAAATTCTATAAAGAAAATATTGTAAGGAGATATGAAAAAGATATACAATTCATGATTGATAATCAGAAAATGTTTCTTGATATTCATAATTTTCATTTCTATGATTTTTTTGATGTTTACGGTGAAGTGAACCACAATGTTATTGCATTATCTAACTACGATAATGAAAATAAATCATTGTTAGCATATAATAATCAATTTTCACAAATTTCAGGTTGGATTAAAAGAACAGTAGCATTTTCAAATACTGATAACGATGATATAACGAAATTACAACAAATGGATATATTTGATGCCTTGAATATATCCAATGAGGATGGATATATAATTTTCAAAGATCATATCACTAAATTAGAATATATTCGTTCTAAAGATGATATAAGATCTAATGGGCTTTATATTAAATTAAATGCATACAAATATCATTTGTTTGTTGACATCCAAGAAATAAATAATGATTTAGACATTTGGGAAGAAGTTTCTTTTGCTTTAAATGGAGAGGGAATTCAAAATTTAGAAACGATATATAATGAAGTTTTAATACAAAAGAGGCAAGATGATAATAACCTTGGAAATCAAGAAATTATAACAAAAAATAGTTTAATTAAAATTAAACAAATAATTAATGAAAAATTAGAGGAGAATAAAATTTTGCAGGAAGAATTTACATTAATGAATTATTCTAAAGGTAAATTAGATGAATTACTCAAAATTGAACAAGCCTTAGATAATAAAAATCAGCAATTAAAAAATTTAATTTATAAATTATCTAAAAAATGAATTATTGAATTAGAGGTGTTATATTCGTAAAATATTTTATTTGAATATAATATGAATTGGCTTAATGTTATAAATGATTTAATAATTCATTTCTAAGTATAACCATTTAACTTTTTAAAGAGTTAGATTCTGTGTAATTATGAAAGCTAATATTTCAGATATCGATACTAAAGGATCATTAAGTACCATGATTTCTTATTTAGGTGATGCTCAAATATTAGCAGAAGAATTTGTGAAGTACAAACCAGATGTACCATTGGGATTACTTCAAGCTCTTGGAATGAATTCAATATCAGTACCATTACCCACCGAGGATCCTCCTTCTTTAATTATGAATGTAGCAAGTAATATTTTAGAGAACATGGATAATCAACAAAAGAATAATATTTCTTTTGTGGAAGTAGGTACTGAGAGTATATGTGATGGCAGTTTACCATTATCACAATATGCACTTAAATTTATAGATCATGATGACATATTATCGAATGAGTCTAAACATGCATGCGTGGCAGCACTGAATAGTGTGTGGAAAAACACAGGCGACAATGGACTAGTGATTGCAGCAGATATTGCAACTTATGGTGATGATGAAACAACAGCACCATCAGCTGAATTTACAGGGGGTATAGGTGCAGTTGCAATGCATTTATCTGAAAATGGTAAATTATTAGACATATTAAATGTAAGAGGAGCATCATCAGGACTTACCTATGATTTCTACAAGCCATACATGCAAGATCACTATGATTTGACAGCCAAAACATACCCTGTAGTTTTTGGTAGGTATTCTAATTTAGCAAATATTGAGAGAGTAGGTAATGCATATGAAAACTTAAAGAAAAGAGTAAACATTTCCTTGGACACATTTTCCGGTATTGTAATGCATGCACCATACCCAGGTATATCTAAATACAACTTAGCTTATTTAGTATTAATAGATCGAAAAGATTCTTTAGATAAAGATGCGGTAGAAAAATATTCTCTAATTGAAAAATTATTAAGTCAAGCACATACTCATTTCAACAATAGAGAAATTAGCGAGGTTGATCAAATTGAGAGTAAAATTAAAAAAATGTTGAAAGAAGTTATGCTTGAAAATGAAGAAACTAAAACATTATCAAGTGATTTTAGAGAAGCTTCTGACAAGACAAATCCAGGATTAGAATTCATTAAACACACAGGTAACATCTACAATGGTTCATCTCCATTATGCCTTATGAGCTTACTTGAAAATCAAAAATTCTCTAAAGATGAGTACATATTATGGGGAGGATATGGATCCGGTAATCAAGCTATATTTATGATTGCTAAAACAACAAATGAAACTAATAATATTGCAAATAATTGGAATACATTTTCTCACATTCAAAATAGGAGATTATTAAAAAGTGCGGAATACCAACAAATCAAGGAAGTAGGATATAATTCGGTTGCAAAATTAAAATCTAATAATAATATACAGATTAACAATTTTATTCCTCGAAATTCGTATTATCTGGAAAAGCAAGATGAATTTAATATTAAACAATATAAAAATATGGCAAACTAAAATTTTGGAGAATATCAATGTCAAAATTAGATAAACATTTTACTGCAACTACTTACATAGTCCATGCTAATCAACCCATAACATTATTACATTATCATAGAAAATTACGTACTTGGTTACCACCAGGTGGTCATTTAGAAAAAAATGAAACACCATTTGAGGCTGCAATTAGAGAAATACATGAAGAAACAGGAATTCAATATCATGAATTGGAATTTTTTTTAAATGGAGAGAAACCAAGAAAATTAGATGACAAAGCATCAATACTTGAAATGCCTCATTTATTGCTTTCGGAATTAATTGAAGAAAACCACTATCATTTAGATTGGATTTTTTATGCGAAATATATTTCTAACAAAAATATAGGAGAGGAAAATTTTGAAAATGATTTTAGATGGTTTAATTTACGAGAATTAGAAAATGAAAACGATATAATACCAAATGTAAAAGAATTGGCAATAAAAGGAATCAAAGAATTTTATTGAGATCACTAAATTTCACTTTCAAAATAGTCTGTCAATCCTTTATAAATATGAAATAAATGATATGTATGGAGTCATTGAATGATATTGATATTTTGAATAAGGAATTATATAATACTAAATCAGTATTTATAGATGAAGCGAAATTATCTGCAGATTTTATTCCTGAGAATTTACTATTTAGAACAGATCATTTACGTTTTTTGGTTAATCACTTCAGAGGGTTATTTTCACAATCAAATATGAATCGTGGATTGCTACTAACAGGTGCAATTGGTTCAGGAAAAACATCAATTTCGAAAAAATTTGGAGCATGGGCAGTAAATAGTGGATTAAAGAAGAAATTAGAAATTAAATATATACATATTAACTGTCGTGTAAATAAAACGCCATTCATGATATGGTTAGATATTGTAAAAAGTTTGAATTCATATATTCCTAATAGAGGATACTCTGCTAATGAATTAATGAATTTTGTGAGAGAAATTATAGTATCTAAAAAATATAAATTATTGATTACATTAGATGAAATCGATTTTTGTTCATTGGATGACATATCCGACTTATTATATGGATTGACTAGAATAAATGATGGAATAAACAATTTCAATCATTCAATATCACTAATATTAATCTCAAGAAGTAGTGACTACATAAAACATATTGATGCATCTACAAAATCATCATTAACTACTGCAAATTTACATTTAGAACAATATAAAAAAATAGAATTGATAGGAATTATAAAAGATAGAGCAAAAATTGCCTTGAATTACAATGCACTATCAAATGAGGCAATAATATTAGCAGCAGAGATAACGGCTAAAAAAGGTGATGCAAGACAAGCATTAGAATTAATATGGTATGCAGGGAAGTCTGCAGATAATGAACAATCCGATACAATTTTCCCAGAACACATTAGAGAAGCAAAATCAAATATCGATCCTTCACTACTAAGGCAAACAATATCAGACTTAAGTCATTCTAAATTATTACTTTTAGTAGCAATTGCACGAAGTTTGATAAAAACGAAAAAAGCCTATGCAACGACAGGAGAAGTCAAAAATGAATATTTAATGACTTGTGAAGAGTTTGAGAGCATAGCTAGAAAACATACTCAAATGTGGGAATATTTGAAAGAATTTGAAAAATATGGAATTATTTTCTTAAAAATTTCGGGAAAAAAAATAAGAGGAAATACACAATTGATATCTATACAAGATGTGTCTGCTAAAGATTTGGAAAGGGCAGTTTTAAGAAAATTACAGAGTTAACGTTCTTCGAGAGGCTTATAATTACGAAAAGTAGGTCCAGTGTATACTTGTCTTGGACGGTATATTCTAAAATCAGGGTCTTCCTTCAATTCTTTCCATTGAGCAATCCAACCAGGTAGTCTACCTAAAGCAAACATGATAGTAAACATTTCAGGAGGAATACCTAATGCCCTATAAATAATACCAGAATAAAAATCAACATTTGGGTATAATTTTCTTTTTACAAAATATTCATCACGTAATGCTACTTCTTCTAATTGTTTTGCAATATCTAATAACTCGTCTTGGATGCCTAATTCTTTTAAAACTGCATCTGCAGACTCTTTCAAGATTTTAGCACGTGGATCAAAGTTTTTATACACACGATGACCAAAACCCATTAACCTAAAATTAGAATTTGAGTCTTTTGCAAGTTCAATTACTTTTTGAATATCACCATTATATTTGTCTTTTATATCACTAAGCATTTCTATTACAGCTTGATTTGCACCACCATGAAGAGGCCCCCATAACGCAGATACTCCTGCAGCTATTGCGGTATAGATTGAACCTTTAGAAGAACCAACCATACGTACTGTAGAGGCGGAACAATTTTGTTCGTGATCAGCATGCAAAATTAATAATTTGTTAACTGCATCCGAAACTACTTCGTTAATTTCAAATGACTCTGTTGGTTGTGAAAACATCATTTTAATAAAATCGTTAACATAATTTAGAGTATTATCTGGGTAAATATATGGAAAACCTAAACTTTTACGATAAGTATATGCTGCTATTGTTTTAAATTTAGCTAATAATCTAAAAATAGATAAATCTACATCCTTTTCTGAATTTTGATAATATGTAGATAACGAAGTTATCATAGAAGATAACATCCCCATAGGATGACCAGTTGCAGGAAACCCTGAAAATAAATTTTTCATATCTTCATGGATCATATCATGATAATTCAATCTATGTTCAAATGTTTTTAATTGCTCTTTAGTTGGTAACTCACCCCATATTAAGAGATACATTACTTCTGTAAAACTGGCTTTTTGTGCAAGCTCTTCTATAGAGTAACCTCTATATCTAAGGATACCTTCTTCACCATCAATAAAAGTAATAGATGACATTGTACTTCCTGTAGATAAATAACCTGGATCTAATGTGATTAATCCTGTATCTTTTCGTAATTTTCGAATATCTATAGCTAATTCTCCTTCAGAACCTTCAATTAAGGGTAATTTATATTCATTTCCTCTAAAATTGAAACTAACAGTTTCATTATTTTCTGTCATTACAAGTATAATATGAATTAAGTAATTAATAAATTAAATTTTGTTGTTCATAAAACAAATCAAATTTTGGTGAAAAACTATACAATATTATATTTGAATATAACAATTAATGAAATTTAAGTTAATCTTGGTTTAAGATATTCATCTGTGGCATATAATGTAACATCTTTTAACAAGTCTTGATCAATGAGAGAAGAAATCAAAGCGTCTACTTTCTCAATAGTAACCCCATATTTTTCTGATAAATGTGAAAATTTAATTAAATCATGTCCGTTGTCAAAATATTCAGGAATATAATCTAAAATTTTTGAAGAGATAACGTCGTAATCTCTAATATAGCCATCTGATCCAATATTATATCGAAAACTGTTATTGGATAATAAATTTTTACAAAAATTTGCAAAAACTTCTTGATCATGTGAGTCGAGACCACTATTTTTAATAATATTTTGGAATTCAATTTCATCAGTTTCGGTGTATTTTGATATTGATCTGTACCAAATATCCATTAAGAATTTATTTAGATATAATATACCCTTAACTCTTGTAAATTCATTTTCTTTGACTTCTTTAAAATTTGCATAAGCCATTATGGCCAAATACACTCTTTTTTGATTTATTTTCCATTCATCTGCATATTTATCTAAATCTATTTTCCCATATTGCAATTTATTCCAAACATTTTCTAATTTTTCATATCCATTATACAAAAACCATGATTTTTTCCCAATTAAAACACCTGTCAAGTGGTTTTCTTGAATAAGTTCTTTTGCAACCTCTGAGACTAAATTATAATTTTCATTATCAATAAGGTCAGCCAAATTTACTGCAAAGTCATCAAATGATAAACCTAGTAGTTTTTCCCTAATTAATTCATTTTCGGATTTTGAATTAAATAGCTTTTTGAAGAATTTCATATATGATTACCGTTTTCAATTTTATCTTAATATTATCTCTATGTAATAATTAATAATAATTTTGATAAATTAATAAGAGATATTTATGAATTATAGAAAATAAAAATTATCATTTGATTCTAAAAAGCTTTAATTAGTCGGCATTAATATTTGTTATATGGATAATGAATGGTTTGTTCTAACAAGTAAAAGAACAATGCCTAGTGATAATTTGGATAAAATGTTCAGATTAAATCTATTAATATTATTCACAGCTTCATTTGTAAATTACTTTCTAATAAGTTATGATACTGGTAGAATACCACAAGATTGGTTTGTAGACTATTATCCTTTTGGAGTATCTATAATTAGATCCATATTGTTTACATTTTTAGAAATTGTATTTTTTATACTATTACCTTATGTGTTTAGATTTATCCTTAAACCTAAAGTGATGGGAGAAATTATTATAAATGACAAATATCAAAATGAAATAAATTTAAATTTAAAAAAGGACATAGCTTTGTTAATGCAAATTAGATCTGCATTTTTATTTTTAATATCAATTTATACTTTGATTTACAATTATTTCTATCAATATCTTTTCAATGAGTTCCAAAATCCTTCATTATCATTGAATTTTGCAAATTTCCTAACTGCATTTGCTATAATTATATACCTATATCCCAGATATTTTGAAAAAATTGATGTTGAAGAAAAATATATTATTTCAAATAGGCAAAATGTAAACCAGCCATATTATTATAAGAAAAGTAAGGCTGAAGTTATATTAAGTGGAACTTTTTACCTTGGTTTCATATATTTAATATCATGGATAATAGTATTTGGGGCATTGAGATTAATTCTCTTAGAACCATGGGGGTTAAATGGTTAAATGACAGATGAAGACGAGGTATTGAAAGAGATACTAAATGAATTGAAAAAATTAAACACTAAAATTAATAATTTAGAAAAGAATTCGGCAGAACTTAATACAGATATCTTGAAAGAAAATACTACAGTTTCAGAAAATAAAGATCTCTCAAATACTATAATGCCATTAAAGACTGAAAATTATAAAAATAAAGAATGTAACAATTGCAATAAACCATTTTTGGGAGGTGAAAAATTTTGTACTGATTGCGGACAACCCGTTGGTACTATAAACATAAATGAGGATGAGGCCGATGAGATTATCGAAAATGATGTCGAAATCAACAAAGAAATAATTCTAAAAGCGTTTTCATTTGACTATAAAAGTATACTTAGGATTTCTCAATCTTCATCATTCACGAAATTTGCGCTACAATTATTCATCTTAGGAGGTATAATAAATTCCTTGTCAATTCAAATAAATGCAAACATATTTTCAATTAATGATGTACCATCAGGATTTTTTGGGTTCTTATTTTTTTATTTCAGCTATACCTTAATTTTATTTTCATTCATATATATGTTAGAATATACCTTAAAAAATATGGAAATATCTGGTTTAAGCTTAGTATCCTCAATGAGGGTATCCGGGTTCTTATCTATTATTTTACTTTTGAGAGCGACATTATCTTTAATTTATAATTTTTATCTATACGGATTAGTAGGTATTCGTGGTTCGGATGGAGAAATGTATTTCTATATTTTCGAAGGGATATCATGGACAATTTCCGGCTTATTACTTGCTGCGTATTTAATATCATATATATCTTTAAGAGCTAAAATAGATAAATTATTTACATTTGTTTTATTGTTAACTACGTTGATTTTTACAAATATTCTTTTTGGATCCATCATTGTAAATATTATTTATGTAATTAGTCAAATTCCATATGTTAATGCAATTTTATCTCTGTTAGTTATTTCTGCACCATTTGGACTTCAATTTTTATATAATAAATAATATTATCAAACCTAGTTATTAATATACTCGAAGTTATAGGTGATAAAATAAGTGGATTGTTAATTATGATTGATAATGTTAAAGGTGAAATTGAATTAGTAGTTGCAGAAGCTAAGAATAGAGACGTAATCAGAGGTAAGATTAGATTAAATAATGAAGCAATGAATGCGATTGGCATTTCCACTGGGGAAATAGTTGAACTTAAAGGCAAAAAAGTCACAGCAGCAGTTGCTTGGCCAGCATATCCTGAGGATTTAAATAAACAAATCATAAGAATGGATGGTGTGATAAGAAAAAATGCAGGAGTTAGCTTATCAGAAAAAGTTATTATCAAAAAAGCTGAAATTAAAGCTGCGAATAAAATAATGTTTGCACCGGGGGAAATTAATTTTAACACTGATTTTGGTTTTGTAAGATTCGTAAAAAGGAAATTAAAAGGATATCCATTAACATTACAAGATACAGTAATGATACCAGTATTAGGAAGAGCAAACCCTTTTGTGGTAATTAATTCAGATCCAGAAGGCATTGTATTAATCAATGACGACACTAAAATAGAAATTACTGATAAACCTGCATCTGAAATAAATTCCGCAAACATATCAACAATTAATTATGAAGACATAGGTGGTTTAGAAGAAGTAATTCAGAAAATAAGAGAAATGGTTGAGTTACCCTTGAAACATCCTATATTATTTGAAAAATTAGGAATTGATCCTCCTAAAGGTGTGTTAATTCATGGACCACCAGGTACAGGAAAAACATTAATTGCGAGAGCGGTAGCTAATGAGAGTGATGCTAATTTTGTAACTATTAATGGACCAGAGATTATGTCGAAATATTATGGTGAGTCTGAAAAAAAACTAAGAAACATATTCAAAAAAGCAGAAGAACAATCTCCTACGATAATTTTCCTTGATGAAATTGATGCAATAGCTCCAAGTAGAGAAAGTACATCGGGTGAGGTTGAAAGAAGAGTTGTTGCTCAATTATTATCTCTAATGGACGGTATGACTAATAGGGGACAAGTAATTGTGATAGGAGCAACTAATAGAATAGGTGGAGTAGATCCTGCTTTAAGAAGACCCGGAAGATTTGATAGAGAAATAGAAATTGGAGTCCCAAGTGTAGAAGGAAGAAAGCAAATATTGTTAATACACACTAGAGGAATGCCTTTGGCAGAAGATGTTGATTTACAATCATATGCGGAGAATACACATGGATTTGTAGGAGCAGACTTACAAGCTTTAACA
>Ga0181565_10003067_pt1 | contig 12797 bp, 10 predicted proteins | sample 101ome_16_FD_129661 | JGI IMG/M metagenome (GOLD analysis project Ga0181565, IMG submission 129661) | Coastal salt marsh microbial communities from the Groves Creek Marsh, Skidaway Island, Georgia - 101401AT metaG (megahit assembly) | ecosystem: Environmental > Aquatic > Marine > Intertidal...
GCGTACTGGTAGGCCTCGACCAGCGCATTCCAGCTTGCCTTGATGACGTCGACGTTGACGCCAACCGTACCATAGGCCTCACCCTGGAATGTATGCTCCAGGTGGACCCGCACTTTGGCCGCCGTTTCTTCCGTGCTGTTAACCACTTTGACGGAATAATCCGACAGGTGCAGATCATTCAGGACCGGGAACTTTTCGATCAGCGATTTCCGCAGCGCACGATTAAGTGCATCAACGGGACCGTTCCCTTCTGCGGCACAAAGCTCGACGTGGCCATCAATCTCGATCTTTACGCTCGCCTCGATCAAACCGTCCGTGTCTGAGTGTTCCTCGTTACTGGGCGAGTAAATACGATAGTAGACCGGTTCGAACAGCGGTCGGTATTTGCCGATGTGGCGCCTTACCACGAGGTCAAAACTGCCGTCCGCGTTTTCAAAGGAATAGCCAGCGTGCTCACGGTCCTGAACCTCATTCAGGATATCTTTCACTGCACCGCTGTGCTCCAGTTCGGGATAGCGGTTCGACAGCTTTGCCTTGAGGTTGGAGCCGCCAGCAAGGTCACTGATCAGGACCTTTCGCGAGTTGCCAACCAGTTCCGGGTCGATATGTTCATAGGTTTCGGGGTTACGCTGGACGGCACTGACATGCACACCGCCCTTGTGGGCAAAAGCACTGGGTCCGACAAACGGCTGTCCCGTGGGTCCCTGTATGCCCAGGTACTCCCAGACCTTGCGTGACAGGTTGGTCAAACCGCCCAGGTTCCCCTCCGGTACACACTCGTAACCCATCTTCAGTTCCAGATTTCCCAGGATCGATGTCAGGTCGACATTACCGCAGCGTTCGCCGATCCCGTTGATAGTGCCATGCACCTGGACCACGCCCTCTTCAATAGCCCGCAGCGTATTCGCAACCGCCAGACCGCCATCATTGTGGACATGTATACCCAGCTTCACACCAGGCACTTCCTTGCGCAGTTCCCTGATGGCATGAGCCAGCTCATGAGGCATGACACCACCATTGGTATCGCACAGGATGATACGGCTGGCACCGCTTTCGACAGCAGCACTGATGGTCGCCAGTGCATAACCCGGATCACTTTTGAACCCGTCGAAAAAATGTTCAGCATCATAGAAGACCGGTTTCCCTGTTGCCTCGCGCAGGAAGGCAATTGAACCCTCGATCATCTCGAGGTTACGTTCGGCACTGATCCTGAGAGCCTGCTCGACGTGCAGGTCCCATGTCTTGCCAAAAATGCAGGTGATATCCGCTGCGGATTCCACCAGGTTCTGCAGAAAAAAATCATCCGCGGGCTCGGCATCTGCCCGGTGAGTTGAGCCAAAGGCGACGACCTGGCTGTGTTTCAGTTCAAGCGTTCGGACCTTCTGGAAATACTCGATATCTTTCGGGTTGGAGCCCGGCCAGCCACCTTCGATAAAGTCGATGCCCATGGCATCCAGCTCCAGCGTAATATCCAGCTTGTCTGCGAGCGACAGATTGACGCCCTCGCCCTGATTGCCATCACGCAGCGTGGTGTCGTAGATCTCGATCTTCTTCCGGGCCATGGCGCTATTCCTCAGGCGTATCCGAGCCTAGCTGCAGTCTGCCTGATATCCGCTTCGGCGCTCAACAGGTTATCAAGTGGATCATAGGTCGCAGCGAGAAAAGCTTCCCGGGTTGATTGCTTCATCGTCACCGGATAAATCTCGTTGGCGCAGATTACCTGCTGGGCTTCCAGATCAATAATGATCTCCGCGTCCGGCTGGTTAGCGATCGTTGCCGCCAGCTTGGCGCGATTGTCCGCATCCATCACGAGGCATGGAATACCGAGCGTGGTGCAGTTGCCGTGAAATATTTCGGCGAAGGAACCGGCAATCACTGCCTTCAGGCCGAATTTCTGGATCGCCTGAGGAGCGTGCTCGCGGCTTGAGCCACAGCCGAAGTTATTGTCTGTGAGCAGGATTTCAGCACCAGTATGACTCGGGTTGTCCAGCGGATGCCCTTTGGAGGATCCATCGGCATTGAACCTTTCGTCATAGAAGAGCGATGGGCCCAGCTCATCGAAGGTGACACACTTGAGATAGCGAGCCGGGATGATCCGGTCAGTATCAATATCATTGCCACCGACGTAGACGCCTGTACCTGCAACTTTGGTGATTCCGCTCATTACGCTGCTCCCTTCATGCCAAATACATCCCGCGCGTCAGCGACACAGCCTTCGACCGCAGCAGCAGCCACCATGACGGGACTCATCAGGATAGTGCGGCCGGTCGAGGATCCCTGGCGGCCGATGAAATTTCGATTTGAGCTTGAGGCACAGACCTCATCACCCACCAGCTTGTCCGGATTCATAGCCAGACACATCGAGCAGCCCGGCTTGCGCCATTCAAATCCCGCCGCCTCAAAGACCTTGTCGAGCCCTTTCGCCCGGGCGGCCACATCCACTTTCTCTGATCCAGGGACTGCAATCGCACGCACAGTGTCCGCTACTTTTCTGCCGCTGATCACAGCAGCCACCGCTTCAAAATCACTCAATCGACCGTTGGTGCAGCTGCCGATGAAGGCGACATCAATGGGCGTACCCTTAATCGGCGCATCCGCTTCCAGCTGCATGTAATTCAGGGCATCAGTGATGAGGTTTTTCTCGAGGCCTTCAACACTGGCCGGTGACGGCACATTTTCACGAATCGAGATGGCCTGTGCTGGCGTCACTCCCCAGGTGACCGTCGGCTCAATATCGGCTGCCTGAATCGTGATTTCATCATCGTAAACCGCATCGGCATCACTGGCGTAGGCACGCCACTTCTCACAGGCCGCATCGAAAGCATCACCGCTGGGTATGCGCTCCTTGCCTTTGAGGAAGTCGAACGTCGTCTGGTCCGGGTTGATATAGCCACAACGAGCGCCACCCTCAATACTCATGTTGCAGACCGTCATGCGCTCTTCCATCGTCATACTGTCGATGACCGAGCCCGCGTATTCATAGGCATAGCCGACACCGCCGTTTACCCCAAGAATACGGATTATGTGCAGAATCACGTCCTTTGCTGTGACACCGGGATCGAGCTCGCCCTCGACGTTGATACGTCGCACCTTGAGAGGGTCCATCGCCAGAGTCTGGCTTGCCAGCACGTCGCGAACCTGGCTGGTACCGATACCGAGCGCGATACAGCCAAATGCACCGTGGGTCGCCGTGTGGCTGTCGCCACAACAAATCGTCATGCCTGGCTGGGTCAGGCCAAGCTCAGGGCCAACGACGTGGACGATGCCCTGGGAGCCGGATTCCGGCGCAAAAAACTCGATACCATTCTCTGCTGTTGCTTCGCTCAGCACCTGAATCATCTTTTCAGCCATGTCATCAGCGAGCGGTCGCGACTGGTTGTCTGTTGGGATAATGTGATCGACAGTGGCATAGGTACGATCGGGATAGGCCACTTTCAGCCCTTTGTCCTTCAACATGCCAAACGCCTGCGGACTGGTTACTTCATGTATGAGATGCAGTGCCATGAATACCTGGTACTGACCGCTGTCGAGCTGGCGCACGACGTGATCATTCCAAACTTTCTGGAAGAGATTTTTACCCACCTGAATAACACTCCCGTTGATGCTGTAAAACAAAAAGGGCCGAGATTTTAGCATGATTACCGAGCCTGACTATTCGCATCAGGAATGCTCGGCATTCCCCTGGCAGGCGGTGCCTGAACCGGGAGATGGTGCAGGTATCGGGAATCAGCCTTTGCGGCGCGCTAGCTCGGCAATCCGTGCGGCAAACTTCGAGTTCGGCAGGACTTCGTAATAGAGGAGACCCGTATCTGCACCCGGTTGCGGTCCGTCATCCGTCAACACGCCAACCTTACCTTCACGAACCACCAGGTCCCTGGTCTTGCCCTGGACATCTGGATACTCGCCAACGTAGAAGACCTCCTCGCTATCACCTGACTTTGCTTTGAGTCGCTTGAAGTGACACTCGGTGGCGAGTTTCATGAATGCAGCGTCGTCAACCAGGATACCGTTGACGTTGTAGCGAACCAGTTCCTGCCCTTTTTCTCCGCGATGCCGATCGTCTTCCTGGAACTGGAAAACAGCCACATTGAAGTTGCCGGGGTCATAGCTGTCGCGCAGGCGCCAGGAACAGGAAGACATACGATCAGCATCGCCAATCGCCGACGAAATCATAATGGGGCGGTTCTCATCGAACAGGAACATCGGCCTGTCCTCGGCATAGCAGATACCAATGCCAATCTCGAGTGTTGGCAGGCCTGTCTGCTTGGAGTGGGCATTCTTGGAATTGACGATATCCAGCATCTCCTTTGCCATACCGCAGGCACGCGAAACACTGAACCATTCATTCGGGCTGTTGCGATACTCGTAAGTACCGAGGATGACAGCATCGCCCTCGATAAATACTTTGACCGCACCATAGCGAGCCAGACATTCGTTGATCGGATTGAAAAACCGCAGGGAAAAGTAGGACGCCGGGTTCAGATCCTGCCTGGTAAGCTCTGCTGTCACCGTGGTCGAACCGCGCACATCCGCTTTCAGGATCGCGTGATGGACGATATCCGGCGTCTCGTCCTGACCGACCTCTTTGATTTCATCACTCATCAACAGTCGATTGAGATTACCGCCAGCTCTCGCCAGCTGAATTTTCTCGGGATCGGTAATCACTGTGATCCGGTTAAACAGGCGATGTGCAATCCGGAAGTATTTGAGGTGGAGACGGTAACGGCTGTAGTCTGTGAGGAAACGCAGGAACAGATTGTCTTCATCCTCGCGGTAGAGGCGGTCAAATTCCTTCGCACACTCTTCCAGCTTGGCCTGCAGCACCACTGCGCCCTCTTGCGAGAAATCGACAAGCTCAGAAGCCTTACGTGAATCGAGACCGGAGACAAACAGCAGCGCATCCTCAAGCTCAATCAGATCAAGGTCTTTCCGGGTAAGTTTTTCACGTAAGCCGTAGCTGGCGAGGAGTTTGCGAATCACCTTGTTATCACCGATCGCTCGCCGGATTTCCGATCTTATCTTGACTAGTTTCTTGAATTCACTTTTAAGCCCCCAGCTGCCCTTAAAGCCAAGCTCTTCCCTGGCAGCCTCGAGCTGCTTTTCATGTACTGTCTCATCGAACAGCAGCCGCAGATTACCGGGATGATCAAGCCACGAAAATGATTCCTGAATGTCATCTTTTTGGTCCTCCGATGGACCGAGGAGATTCTGTGCCGCGAACAGGCCACCGAGCTCATCATAGACTTCTGACTGTGCTGAGCTGAGCTTCTGATCGTTCTTCAACGGTTCGAATGAGGCTTCAGGCAGATGCTTCCGCAACGTTGACTCTATCGCCGCCGACATCTGCTCGAACGCCTGGCCGTTGCCTGGCCAGACAGCATAATGATCCAACAGCAGCAGCGGGTCGCGTGGCGAACGACTGAACAAGAGCGGATTGCACATCACATTGGCTGCTTCCGGAAAACCAGCGAGAATCTGCGCCCGCAGTGGTTTCAACTGGTTGTTCTCTTCACGCTGCAGCAGACGCAGGTAGAGCCGGCAAAGTCGGTACAGAAACTCGCCACTGTGTTTGCGAAACCAGGCTACCCGTTCCTGGGTGACAAGCAGCGATCTTGAGCCTGCATAGTGTTGCTGGCCCAGGGTCTCTTCCAGCTGATGGCTGTATTTGTCCAGCGCCGTGCGGATTTCACTGATGATGTGCTTGGCGACAGCGAACTGCAGAATACTGATCTGCGCTTCGTTCAGATCTGTTTTCGAGCGGTGCATCGTCACCTTCATGAGATCCGTATAGGCGTTGCGGATCTCGATCATGGGCCCGGAGTTGCCCGAAATCAGGTTCTTGCCGGCAAGCAGCTGCTTCAGGTTCTGCGCCAGGGTGTCCCTTACGCGGGAAGTGAAAGCACCGGAAATCTCGACATCGGCATGATAGTTGTCGATGCCCTTTGCAATCTCACTGGTAGAGAGGTGGATACCTCGCGGTGATTTCAGCTGGGCGAGGATATCGTTGATGGAGGTTAAAGCTGTCGACACGATCTACTTTTCTCTTGTTCTGCCGGGACTACTGCCTGATCCGGACGACCTGCCTTTTTCTGCCCCAGTCTCCGGGTAGTGCATCAAACACACCGGCAAGCCAGGTACCGCAGTGGCGGCAGCAGGCCTGACTATCGAGCTGCCACTCACCCAGTTGATACCAGTCTCTTTCGATGACAGGAGCTCCACAGCCGGTGCAGTAGGTGGAGCCGCCGGTCGTATCATGGACATTTCCTGTGTAAACGTAGTGCAAGCCCACAGAAATCGCAATATTCCTCGCCATCGCCAGGGTCGCAACGGGCGTATTAGGGTACTCTAGCATTCGATAGTCAGGATGAAAGGCTGAAAAGTGCAGTGGCACATCCTGACCCAGGTTGTCGACAATCCAGCGCGTCATCGCTTCGATTTCGGCCGGCGAGTCGTTTTCACCGGAAATCAGCAGCGTGGTGATCTCAAACCAGACACTGGTCTCGTGCTTCAGATACAAAAGCGTGTCGAGCACTGGTGACAGGTGTCCGCCACAGATCTTGTAGTAGAACCTCTCGGTGAAGGCCTTCAGATCAACATTGGCTGCGTCCATGTGACGAAAGAACTCGCGTCTCGGGGCATCGCAGACATAGCCTGCGGTCACTGCCACCGATTTCACGCCCCGCGCGGCGGCAGCCTGGGCAACATCGACGGCATACTCAAGGAAGATAACCGGATCATTGTAAGTGTAGGCAATGCTGCGACAGCCAGTCTCGACGGCCGCCGCAGCCAGGATTTCAGGAGCGGCCTGATCGGCGAGTTTGTCCATCTCGCGCGATTTACTCATGTCCCAGTTCTGACAGAACTTGCAGGCGAGGTTACAGCCCGCGGTACCAAATGAGAGCACTGGCGTACCCGGCAGAAAATGGTTGAGGGGCTTTTTCTCTATCGGGTCGATACAGAAACCGCTGGAGCGACCGTAAGTGGTGAGCACGATCTCATCGCCCGCGCGTGCCCTGACAAAACAGAGGCCCTGCTGGCCGTCGCGCAGGCGGCAATAGCGCGGGCAGATTTCACATTGCAGCCGACCATCCTCCAGCTTCTGCCAGTAGCGTCCACTGCTATATCTCTTCTGCACCGGCGATTTATTGGTCGATTTAGCCCAGTCCCAGCTGGTCACTGACGTCATTTTGTTTCACCCGTCGATTGAAACTAAAATGTTCACTCGGCGCTGCACCTAATACCCGGAGCCTTGATTTATGGAATCTATTCGCCAACCTGCCGTCGCTGGGACTTTTTATCCCGCAGACCCGGTCAGTCTCGGCAACACGATAGACCAATACCTGGAGGCCGCTGGCACCCAGCCACATTCGCATATTCCTAAAGCCATCATTGCACCCCATGCCGGCTACGTCTACTCAGGCGAGACTGCTGGCTCCGTCTATCGGCAGCTGCTGGGGGCAAAGCGTCCGATCCGGCGTGTGGTCCTGCTGGGCCCTTCCCATAGAGTCGCGTTTCGCGGCATGGCCGTGACATCGGCGACTGCTTTCAGGACACCACTTGGCGACATTCCTATCGACGCTGCAGGCATTCAGGCGATTGTCGGCCTGCCCCAGGTCGGTTTCCTCGACCAGGCCCACAGCCAGGAGCACAGCCTCGAAGTTCACCTGCCATTTCTGCAACGCGCCATCGGTGAATTTGATCTCGTTCCAATTGTCGTCGGCGACGCCAACAAGGAGGACGTGGCTCGCGTCCTGGATACACTGTGGGGAGGCAGCGAAACCTTGATCGTCATCTCCAGTGATCTCAGCCACTATGAGAGTTACGACAGGGCAACAGAACTCGACGCAAAAACCACCCAGAAAATTGTCAGCCTCAACGCCACTCTGGTCGGCGGCGAAGCCTGCGGTTGTCGCCCTATCAACGGCCTGCTGCACTATCTTAAGCTGAACGGCCTTTCGATTGAGACTATCGACCTCAGAAATTCCGGTGATACCGCTGGTACCAAAGACCGCGTGGTGGGGTACGGCGCCTGGCGTGTGCTCGATGCCGCCGCTGACAACCAAAGCACTGTTTCACCGGTAGATAGTCCTGAGTGGAACCTCGCGGACCGACAGACGATGCTGCACGTTGCCAGGGCCGCTATTGAGAGCCCACTGCGCGGTGAAACCAACTACAACCTCGACCTGAGCCAGTTTGATGATCGCCTGAAACAACACCGGGCAACGTTTGTCACGATCAACCTCGACGGCCGCTTGCGCGGCTGCATCGGTTCGCTGGCGGCGCACCGGCCACTTATTGTTGATGTCGCTCACAACGCCCAGGCCGCGGCCTTCAAGGATCCGCGCTTCTCAGCGCTGCAGCGCGAAGAGTTTGCGCGGACTGAATTGCACATCTCGGTTCTGAGCGAACCCTGGCCGGTTACGGTCAGATCCAGAGACGAGTTGATCACCAGGCTGATCCCCGAGAAGCACGGACTGATTCTGCGAGAAGGCGGACGGCAGGCGACCTATCTGCCTTCTGTCTGGCAACAGATTGCAGAGCCCGCTACCTTTGTCCGTGAACTGCGCCGTAAGGCCGGACTGCCTGCCGAAGGCTGGCAGCCTGATACCGAAGTCATGTTCTACACGACCGAGGAATTCAGTTGAACTTGTCAAAGCCCATTCCTCCCAGCTTCAACTCGACACGGCTGCTGATCCGACGCTACCGCAGAGAGGACGAGGATTTTCTCTACGCTGCCGCACGAGAATCAATCCGTGAGATGTTCCCGTTCCTGCCGTGGTGCCACCCGGATTACGACCGCGACGATACCGCTGGCTGGCTCGACATGGCGGAAACAAACTGGCGCGAAGGAGCAGCCTACAGCTTTGCTATCTTCAGTGACGACGGCAGTCACTTTCACGGCGGCTGTGGCTTAAACAAAATCGATGATCACCCGGTTGCCAACCTGGGCTACTGGATCAGAACCAGCAGCACCGGCCAGGGTCTGGCCACCGAGGCCACCATCGCCCTGGCCGCTTTCGGGTTCGTAGAACTGGGTCTGCAGCGCATCGAAATCATCATGTCGACAGAGAACATCGCCAGTCGTGAAGTCGCTATCGGCGCCGGCGCGGTTGAAGAAGGCATACTCCGGCAGCGGTTGCTGCTGCACGGCAGGCCCCACGACGCCTACCTCTATTCGCTTGTTAAGGACAAGCGGTGATACACTCTCGCATCGGAATATTGAGGGCAAAACCATGACCAATGCTGAACCCACCCAGGCCGATATGCAGGCCATACTCGATCGCCAAAAGAAGGCATACATCGCCGATGGCGTCGTGACCGCGGAAACCCGCATTGACCGGCTAGATCGGGCGATAAATATCCTGAAAAATCACGGCACCAAACTGTCTGAGGCGATGGCTGCTGACTTCGGGCACCGATCCATGGATCAGTCCAAGATGACTGATATTGATGGCGCCATCGGCCCGCTGCAGCACGCCAAAAAGCATGTGCGCCAGTGGATGAAGCCTGAAAAGCGCAAGGTCATGTTCCCATTGGGTATTTTTGGCGCTCGTGGCCGGATTGAGTACCAGCCTCTTGGCGTGGTTGGCTGCATCAGCCCCTGGAACTTCCCGGTACAGCTTACCTTTGCCCCCCTGGGCGGCATTTTTGCGGCCGGTAACCGCACCATGATCAAGCCCTCGGAGTTCACCGCACAGACTTCCGAGCTCATGCAGGAGCTGTTTGCCGCCGAGTTCGATGAAGAAGAAGTCGCTGTCTGCACCGGCGGGCCGGATGTCGGTGGTGCTTTTTCACGCCTGCCATTTGATCACCTGCTGTTTACCGGTGCCACCTCGATCGCCAAGCACGTTATGCGAGCCGCCGCTGAGAACCTGGTACCACTGACGCTGGAACTGGGCGGCAAGTCTCCGGTCGTGATCGGTCGATCAGCCGATATGGAACTGGCTGCTACCAACATCATGGCGGGCAAGACCATGAATGCGGGCCAGATCTGCCTGGCACCGGACTATGTATTCCTGCCTGAGGAAAGCCGTGATGAGTTTGTCGAGGCGGCACGCAATTCTGTCGCGAAGATGTACCCCGATATCAAAGACAATCCGGACTACACCTCTATCGTCAATGAGCGTCACTATGATCGCCTGAATGGTTATCTTGATGATGCTCGAGAGAAAGGTGCCAACGTCGTAGAAATCAACCCCGCCGACGAGGACTTTTCTCAGCAGCAACATCACCGCATCCCGCCAACGATCGTGCTCGATCCGACGGATGACATGCAGGTCATGCAGGATGAGATATTTGGCCCGATCCTGCCAGTAAAGCAGTATCAGGACGTTAACGAGACGCTTGATTACATCAACGACCACGATCGTCCGCTCGGCCTTTACTATTTTGGCCAGGACAAAGCTGAGGAGAACAAGGTCCTGACCCATACCACTTCCGGTGGCGTGACCGTCAATGACGTGGTCATGCACGTCGCCCAGGAAGACCTGCCCTTCGGCGGCGTCGGCCCGAGCGGTATGGGGTCCTACCACGGGCACGATGGATTCAGGAATTTCAGCCACGCCAAAGCGATCTACAGCCAGTCGAAGACGGTCTCCAAGCTGGCGGCGGCAATGCGGCCACCCTACAAAAAAGCGTCCTGAAGCAAGGCTTAAGCGCTCGCCCGCGTGGCGAGCGCCAGGTTTTGATCAGGTCAACCTGAAAACAACACTGACAGGGCCGAAACTAGTCAGCTGTAAGAACTAGCGTCCCGGTGGTTGAAAGTAAACCACCCGTGCCATTGACAACACAGGTGCTCGCATTGGTCTGCTTCCCCGCGATACCGTTGACGCCGTCTTCTGCCGTTCCAGACAGCTGACGGTAGGCTTCCACCAGCAGCTGCATCCCGTACATGCCGGAGTGATTGAACGAGAGCCCACCACCATTGGTGTTGATTGGCAGGCGTCCGCCGGGCGCAGCATGACCGTCTTTCCAAAGCGTGTAGCCTTTGCCCCGCGGCGCGAGACCCAGCATTTCGGCGGTGATCGCCGCCGTCACCGTAAATGAGTCGTAGATCATGGCGAGCTCCATGTCTTCCGCCTTCATGCCTGCCATCTCATAGGCCGCCCTGGAGGATCGTGCTGCCGAAGTGGCGGTAAAATCTTCCATTTCCAGCATGTTGGCGTGGCCCATGCTTTCACCCGCGCCAGCGACCCAGACGGGGTTGGTTTTCAACTCGCGGGCAATTTCTGGTCGCGCCACGATCACCGCACCGCCGTGATCAGTCTGCAGGCAGCAGTGCAGCATGGTCAGCGGCCAGGTGATCAATCGGGCATTGTTGACATCATCGAGCGAGATCGGGCCGCCAAATTCATGGCTTTCCTCACTAAACATGACAGCCCTTGGATTCTTCGTCGCCCACTCCCGGGTAACGACAGCAACGTGTGCAAAGTCTTCAGGTTTCGTGCCGAAATCATGGTTGTGTCGAACCATGGCGTGGGCATAGTAAGAGGGCGGTCCGGAGAAACCGTAGGGCATTGTGCCCTGCACCGCCGGTGCATCCGGATGGCGCGGATAGTCGATACCGCCCTCCTTACCCGTACGCCGCTGCGACCAGCCATTCTCACCGTGACTGACTACCGCAATATCGATCACCCCGGCATAGATGGCGCACAGCGCATGATGAACGTGAATCTCAAATGAGCAGCCGCCCACTGCTGTTGTATCAATGTACTTTGGATGCAGCCCCAGGTGCTCAGCCAGCTCTGACGTCCAGGCCGTGGAGAAAACACCCTGGATATCGGAAATCGGAATACCGGTAAGGTCACTGACATTTTTGATGGCTTCGATATGCAGTTGCAGTGAGGAACGCGGTTCTTCCGGATAGCCAATTTCATTCGCTTCCGCTGCACCAACGATAGCCGCCGCTTTTGAAAGTTGATGGCTCATACTTCTTCCTCCACACGCCAGAACGGCACGAACATGCCTTCTCCCTGTTCTTCGAACTCAACTCTCACGGCCGCACCGATTCGGATAGTTTCCGGCTTCAGGGGATCAACACCCCTTAAAACCGTTGCCATGCGGTCTCCCTCTTTCAGGTCGATAAATGCTGTGACAAAAGGTGCTTCCTCAGCCCAGCCACCAAAAGCGCGATGTTGAACCGCATAGGTATGTATCGTGCCCTGACCACTGCCTTCCATCCAGGAAAGGTCCATAGAGTGACAGTGGGGACAGATATAGCGCGGATACCAGTGCACCTTGCCGCAAGCGTTGCAGACAGGCAGCATCAGTTTGCCGGCTCGGGTGCCCTCCCAGAACGTTCGGGTGAGTGGGCTGGATTTCGGTACGGGTTTTGGTCCAGGCATGGCTGCTTATTTATCTCCGTTACTTATGCTGTCATGTGTATCACAATTTCCCTCGACCCGGGACGGTGCCGATGCTCCCACAGGAATATCCCCTGCCAGGTGCCCAGTAAAAGCCGGCCCGCCATAAAAGGTATGGACAGACTCGTCGCTGTCAACGCGGCTTTGATATGAGCCGGCATATCATCAGCACCTTCCAGGGTATGGGTGTAGTCCGGGTCGTTCTCCGGCACCAGCTTGTTGAGCCAGTGCTCCAGGTCGACCCGAGCCGAGGGGTCGTAATTTTCCTGGATCAGCAGGCTGGCTGAGGTGTGCCGGATGAACAGTGTACACAGTCCTTCCACTTCCGCGGTTTCCGCCAAACACTCGGCGACCGCGTGGCTGATGTCATAGAGCCCCTGATGATCCACCGCAACCTTTATACGGGAAATCATGGTTCAGGTCGGTCTTGTTGAA
>Ga0181565_10003068_pt1 | contig 12794 bp, 4 predicted proteins | sample 101ome_16_FD_129661 | JGI IMG/M metagenome (GOLD analysis project Ga0181565, IMG submission 129661) | Coastal salt marsh microbial communities from the Groves Creek Marsh, Skidaway Island, Georgia - 101401AT metaG (megahit assembly) | ecosystem: Environmental > Aquatic > Marine > Intertidal zone...
GGATTGTCCGCTCGGATTGACGACCAGGGACTGACTCACCGGGTCGTACGAAGGACTTCCGATGATGTCCGCGCGGATGCCGTTTCCACTGATGTCCCAAACGTTGGCCGTGTCGTTCAAACTGAAACTCTTTTGGTCTGCAAAGTCGAGGTACACCTCCAAGTGACTGTCGATGGTTTCGTTGTCATAGGACGTGAGGGTCACGTCGCAACTGTCGTCACCCACCTCCGCGCCCCAGTACTCGATCTCACCTATGTCGACCGAAGTTGCGCCCGAATCCGCGGCCAACGCCTCGACAACCATCACGTGGTACCTGTACGCTGTCTTCGATCCAATGTAAATCCTGTTCTGGACGTCGTTGGTGTACGCCGAGATGTATTCGCGTCCGGACCACCGAGTGATGACGTGCCAATCACTCCCGTCGTGGCTTCCGAGGATTGTGGCATCCTTTGGTAACCGTATAGTAAAGTCAGCTTCTCCTCGAGTCTTCAGGTACATGTATTCCAACCGGAACGCCTTTGGACTCTTGAGTGAAATCCACTCACCATTGTACTTGTGACCGGTGACGTCCGTGACACCATTCGTGCTACTTCCGGAATTACCACTTCCGAATACACCCTCGGTGTAATATTCTGCGGAGATCCAGTCGTAATTGGTGCCCGTCTGTCGGTTAAACGCCTTGTACGCTTCCCAGTTACCGGAAAATATCGATGATCTCGAAACGACGTAACCCCTGTCGGAGTTGCCTGTCAGGGCAAATTGTGGGTATCTGCGCAAGACTTGTTCGTGTTTCTTGTACTCGGTGAGAACCTTGTTGGTTTCCGAAGAGAGAATTCTGGATTCCTTGGACACGACCAGGTCCCTATCGACGCGCAGGGACGACGCTCGCAAGCGAGGTTCGTAAAATTTTAATTCGTTGATAGAACAAAATGTGCTGCTTCCGCCGACCGCCGTGACCAGCAAGCGGTGGTAATGGTATTTCTTCTGGCTATTCACCTGCACAGTTGTGGGTTGGTAGATTGTGTACTTGAGGTCAGTGAATGACACGAGACGATCCCACGTGACGCCATCAACGCTTCCGTAGAGGTAACCATCCTTTGGTGACTCGTAGTTCCCGACGCCCGCGCCCACTCGTTCGCGCTGGTACATCTCGAAGTGTGACACGGCGAAGGGTTTTTCTGAGAATAACTCGAGCCAGTGACAGCTGATACCTTGGAAAGTCATCGCGTTAGAGGTGATGATGGATCCGTCGTTGATGTTGAATGTCCCATCCTCCGTCGCCCAAGACGGACTGTATACGTCTCTGTACTCTGATTTGTCTTCAAAGACGTGCCAGCCGCTGAACCCGTCATCTGTAGTCCAGGTGTTGGACGACGCCACTCTGTACCCACCGTAGACATTCGACTGTAGGGACACCTCCGGTTGTTTGACAAACTCAGTGCCTACCAGTCCAGTCTTCGAGCTCAGAGTTCCAGTCACGTGTATGGAGTCTACGACGTTCACGTCCTTCGCCGCGTGGATGACCCAATACGTAAAATCAACGTATCCGGCAGAAACACCGGTCCCAATCTTCGTGATGACCATCCGGAAGTGGTCGTAGGCCGTCGTTGCGTTTACGGCAATCTCTCTCCAGTACGGGGACGAGCTGTACGACAACCCACTAAACTTCACGAGTCGGTGCCAATTTTCACCGTCGAGCGAACCAAGGATGACGCCGTCCACGGGCGCTCGACTCGTTGTGTCCGTTTTTGGGTAAATGTTGGAGTGTGACATGACTAACGGAGTCGGGGTTTTGATCTGGACCCACTGACCATAGTGCCTGGTACCGCCAACGTCGATCGTCAAGCCGTTGTACGATCCATCGTAGGCTGTCGGAAGACCGGTGTCCCCACTGTAGTACGAGGTACTGCTCGCCCATCGCGTGGTGGTGTTGGAGTCAAAGAGTTTCCACGGGTGCAACGTGTCTGTATCGAACGCGGAACTGGCCGTCACCACGTATTCACCGAACCCTTCGATGTTGGTGACGTTCCCGGACAGGGGTTCGACGGGGTGTTCAATGAAACCAGACTCCATCCCACTCGCCGCAGTCATGTTCACCTTACCCGCGTCGACGCTGAAGGTCTCCGTGAACAACCGAAGTTCGTTGACGAAGGCGTACCCACCGGCGTCGCCGTTATTCTTCTCCACGACGAACCCGTAGTGCTTGTACCCTTCGGTGGCGTTGACGACGACCGTCTTCGGGGACGTGTCCGCACCAGGGGTGAACCCGGTGAAACTCGCGAGCGTGGTCCACGTGGTCCCGTCGTTCGATCCGAGCATGGTGGCGTCTTTGACCGCGCGGTCGGGCTGATTGGCGTCGTGTTTGTAAAGAAAGTGCCGCAGGATGGTTTTGTAAGGGAACGTCAACTTCAACCACTCCCCGTCGACGCCACCGAGAGAGTCCGAACCGTCGTAAAGACCATCCGTACCGAACGACGAGGCCGCACACGTCCACCCGGTGGATTCATCCTTGTCGAAGGCTTTGTACGGAAAGGATGTCTCGAACGTGCTCGACGCCTGCACGGAGTACACGCCGTGGCCGACGACCGTTGAGACATTCGCCGTCAGGCCCGACGCGGGTTGTTCGGAGATGATGGCCAACTTGTTGCTGATCACACCCCCGGAGTCGGTGAGCTCACCGCTCGCCTGGTCGTACGTCACGAGATTACTCCCGACATCCGCGACGCGAAGGTTACTCACAAAGGTGGCCGTGCCACCGCCGACGATGTTTATGTTCGACGTAAACTTTGTAGTGTCATCGAGGAAGACGTTGCCTCCGACCGCCAGTCCGCCGCTCACGACCAACGCACCCGTGGACGAGTCCGAGGCCACCGTGGTGTCACTCACCGCGAGGGACGTCACGGACGTCGCCCCGGCGTTCGACGTGCCGTGGACGTCCAAGTCAAAGAGCGGGTCGCTGTGCCCGATGGCGACGTTCGCGGTCAGGTAGGCGTTCGACGCGTGCAGGTTGGTGGTCCACAGGTTCGACGCGACGCCGACGCCTCCACCGACCTTGAGGGTGCCCGTGCTAGTGCTCGTGGCGTCGGTCGTCGCCGTGAGGTCGAGGTCATCGAACGTCGCACTCGTCGCCGTGAGGGCACCCACGTTCGCGGTGCCGTGCACGCTCAGTTTGTAGTCGGTGGACGTCTCGCCGATGGCGACGTTCCCGTTCAAGTAACTTGTGGTGCCGGCGTTGGAATGCAACCACGGACCGGCGTTTGAAATCTTGACGAAACGCACCTTTCGGTCGTCTGTCACCGCGTGACTGCTCGCATCGAAGCGCAGGAACTGACCGACGTTCGCGTACACAGTCGAGCGCTCGATGTCGTCCACGGTGATGATGACCTCCTTGTCGAACGACACCACCCACGTCCCTCTGTCGAAGAAGACGACGACTTTTTGCCATGCCGAGGTGGAGTAGGGTACGGACGTCGCTTGGGCCACCTGTGTCGTTTCGTGTCGAAGGGTCACCGTCGAATTGGCGCGATCGAACGACATCTCGTACGCGTCTTGGGCGTACGAAGTCGACGTCGTCGTCCACATCTGCACGTTGACCGATCCGGCGTTGGTGTCACCGCAATACAATTCGAATTCCAGTGCGAACTGGTTGGGTAGTTTGATACCAGAGAACATGTACCCGCCGTTCATCGCCACTTGGGGTGGATTGGACGATCGACTCGCACCGTTGTTGAACGTGAATGGTCCGTTACTGTTCAAGTCGCTCCCCTGATCATCGAAGAGTATCACGGGGTTTGTGCGAACCATGTTCGTCGCGGTGTCGACCCCGGTGACGATCGACTGCACGTCGAGTCGGGCGACACGCAAGGTGGCGTTCCTCACGTCGAGGTAGCCGTTGATGGACTCACCCAAACTCATGGTTTAATAGTGCCAGAGAAATATTCTGGCGGTATTAAACTTAAATTGGTTTGGTCGGCCACACCGGTTTACGAACGTTCACAGTGTTCGCCGGTAAGTCTCGCAAGGCTTGTCTGTACACCTTCCACGCCTCCACCTTGTCTGCGGGTAGGGGGCAATCGTTCGTTTGCGTCCAATCACTCTTCTGCAATAACGAATCTCGTTCGCGGCGGAACATCTCCGCGTCGCGGGACGCCAAGCCCTGTCGAAGTTCCACGTTCTCGCGTTCGATCACCTTGACGTACTTGGTGTCGACGTGATTTCCGAGGCCGTCGGTGATCTGGGTCTCCGTGTAACCCTTGAGTGGTAGCGAACTCGTCAGGGTCTCCGTGACCGTCACGTTTGAGAGGACGTTCCCAACCACCCTGACACAGCGCTCATCCCACCCAACCGGAACTTGAAGATCTTCGATCGATCGAGGCTCGTCGGCCTCGTACGTGCTGGTAATCTTGTCACCTTCAAAAGATACAAAGTACATTACTTAAGGCTTAGGTAAAAACCTGTACCCATTCGACTGCATCTCCACCGCTTGGACCAAGTGACCAGAAAAGAACGAGTGGGGCATGTACGCGTCAACTTGATTCCAGAATCCAGGAGCAACCGTGTCACCTTTGTCCAGATACATGTGCCACGACAAATTTGGCCCGTCGTCGTTTTGCCACGAGAATAATGAGAAGTTGTATGTATTTAGTGAACTGTGTCTAGAACCGCCGTGCTCTGCGCTTCCGTTACGACGGACAAGCATCGCGGTGTCAGTCGGGGTATAAACCATAGCGTTGAATGTATATATCCCAGACACGGGTGCCGTGAACAAGTGCGTCGTTGTGTTGAACGAGTTCGTTGTGTCAAACTCTACCCGGTCGTAAGGTATTGGGTCTCCACTCGTACCCCCAGTGAGCCTGACATTGCCTGCATTAAGAACAGTACCTTCTCCCATGTTGTCCGTGCCAGAATAATTTGAATACGCCATGAAAGCCGGTTTCAAGCCTTCTCGGATGTACCCGTCACACCGTATGTCCCCCCTGACGTCCAGCGTAGCCCTCGGTGTGCCCCCACCGCCACCCACGGTGAGGGATTTGTTGATCGCCATGGAGTCACCCGTCCGACCCATTGCATAGAGTCGTGCAGCCTCACCTCTCGTGAGGGCCCCATCCCACACTGCAAAGTTTGACAAGTAGCCCGTGAAACTTTTAGAGCCTGCATTTCCACCTAAGTAGCACACTTTACTCGTGCTACTCAAATTCAAACTAACCGTTCCACCACGTGTTGTGAACTTGACCTCCTGTCCGTTTATGTACATGCGCATGCCAGACGCGACGCTGGAGCCGTCATGCGTGAACACCAAGTGATACCACTTATGTATTTCCCTCGGTATAGACACTAAGGCATACGTATTATAAAAGGTAAAGTACAAGTCTCCGTTAGAGTACCAGTCTATGTAAGACGCTGTCCCAGTAGTCGCCCCATCGTCACCTATGTAAAATAGCGTAGACACTGAATCCGTGGTGTTTGTGATCTTCACCCAAACACTGAACGAGTGCGGCCAGTTGCCCGTTCCCAACTGACAGTAACCGTACTTGACGTAGGAATTGGACGCAGCGGAGAAGGATAAGGCCCTTTCGTGTTCGACATAGGACGCACCGTTGTACGTCTGTGCGAAATCGACGGGCTTACCCTGTGACGACACCACGTTGCCTAAGAGTGGGTTGATCGTCGTGTCCACCATGAGGACCAAGTCGTCAGGTCTCGGCAGGTCGCTCTTCTGCGAGCCGATGTTCGCGATGTCCGCCGACGGGGCGACCAAGGCACCCTTGTCGATGGAGGTCGGTTCGCGGTTTCCGAAGAGTCGCCACTCACCGATAACCACATAAGAACTGCTCCTCGTCTTTGTCGTGACTAGGGCGAACGATCTGTAATAATCGGTGGCGTTGACGTCTATGAAGGTTGTGTGCAAATTCGACGTGTATGACTGCCCTTTCCACGACGTGAGAGGGGTCCACGTACCTCGATCGTCCTGGGCGTATATCCACGCGTCCTCCGGGAGATTATCGGTCGCGGTGTTGACATTTGATCTGGCCTCGATGGCAATCTTTTTGAGTTTGATTCGGTACGGGCACGATAGCATGAGATACTCACCGGGTGGACTCGTGTCCGTGAGCTTCGCCGTGCCGCTGTACCTGTAGTCAATACTTGAGTCGTAATGATGGTTCGTGCTGTCGTTGAGCTCTTGTATCCATGCTTCAAGCCCCGTCGATTTGTTGAATGCGCGGTACGGCTCGTTCCCTTCCTGGTCTGTTCTCCACGACGACGCGGTCGCCACAAAAGTGCCGTGGTTGGGAACGTAATAGGCGTGAGATCTCATCGCCTCGGGTGGGAACTCTTCGACCGCACTGTCACCCAAACACTCGAAATCCTTCTTAGGTGCATCCACACCCAAGCCCACGCGCGCGTTGACGATGGAGATCTTGGACGTGGACAGGCCGTAGTGCTCCTTGTCAGCTTCATACATCTGCACGAGGTGTTCATCGCTCATCGGGCCTTCATAAAGGCGGAACGAACCAATCTTACCTATGAAGCCTGAGTCGACCCCCGAGCTGCCAATGCTCAGGGTCGTCGATGTTGGCAGGTTGATTTGGGTGCCTCCCGTGCCCACTGAATCGTTCTCCAAGAAGGCGACGCGCTTGCCGTTGACGAAGCATCGGATGTTCGGCGGCCACCACCCTTCACCCGTGTGCGTGAACGCCACGTGGTACCACTCGTTCTCAGCGAACGTGTAGTCTACCCTGTAGTCTGCAGTCCATGATGCCACTTTGAGTGTTTGATTCACAAAGTACATGCCACTCGATTCGTACTGTGAGAAATTACCCAAGAAATAGACGTACTGAGCGGCTGAGTGGGAAGCCTGTAGGTTGCTCGCGTTGAACCACGTGCTCACCGAGTGTGGCCAGTCACCACCGGTGATGGTCAGGGATCGGTTGATATATTTCAGCGCGGTGTCGTCGAATTCCCACGATTTGGTGACCGTGTCGTACGTCACCCCACCGTTGAGAAGACCTGTCTGGTCGTTTCCGGAGATGTCGGAGACGTTCGCGCCGTCCCTCGTGGACAGACGCCCGTCGTAGGCGACCACGCAGAGATCGAGGGGTGCGAAGGATGCCTTCGACACGAGGTGGATGTCCTTGTGGTCACCCCTTTGGTCGTCGTCGTACCCAAAGAACTCAATGTTCCCGGAGGAGGCGTAATTGCCGTAGGTCCCACCGACAGTCGCCGCCCAAACCACTCGAAGGTACTGGTAAGCGCTCGATGCGTTGACCTCGAACTTGTTCGGTTTGGTCTCGACGAAGTTTGTCCGGTTGGACCACCCCAAGAGCTTGGTCCATGACGATCCATCCGACGAACCGAGGAGGTAGCCGTCTTTGGGTGACCTTTGGTTCCCTAAGCTGTCGTAACTCCCACCGTCGAAGAAAATTGGGTAGTAGTGGAAGTGGGACACGCGCACGGATTGACCCACCGGAAGGCGGAGTTGCACCCAATCGCCGTAGATGGTCTCCCCGTTCGTGAGGGTCATCTCCGTGTTACCACCGGTACCACCCGTCCACGCGCCGGTATATGAGTTGTAATTCGTGGCGGATCCAGGAGGCTGCCACCCGTACCCCGCCACTGTCTCCTTGTTCGTCACTTTGTCAAAACAAAAGTAAGAAGAAAAGTCCGCAGAGTAAGTACTGGATGCGCTCGAGAGGTAGCCGTCACTCGTGCCTGAGATGTCGAAATCGTTCGCCGAGGTCAGGGCGACGTTGGGGAAGCGTCTCAGCTGGGGCGTGTGTGAATAATCGACAATCGTCACACCGTTCGAAAGCATACTGTTCGTGGTCAGGTTTCCACCCTCAACGGTCAGGCTACCACCCTGGAGACTCAGGGAGTTTGCCGTGACCGCCCCAACGTTCAGTGAAACGTTGGTCAGGTCCAGTGTGCCAGTCGGACTGACGATTGGCATGATAACTAATTAATGATGAGATTAAAATTGTCACCCATTTGCGTTTTCCAGAGCATCGAGTCTAGCCAAGACTGAGGTGAGCTTCGCTTTTTCAGCTTGAAGCTGTCTATCAACTTCTTGGAGGGCTGCGGTGGCGACGGTCCAGATGGCGTCCTTCTTTAGATATACGAAATCATCAACTTCTTGTCCGTAGATGAAGAGTTGGTTGCCTGCTACAACATTTCCAGTTTCATCAACCGAACCAATCCACTCACTCAAATCCTCTTTCACACGAATAGTGTGTTCGTTAATCACTTCCACGAGTTTTACTAAATGGTCAGTACCATCTTTAGCATTTACCTTTATAACAGAAGCGTTACTTTCGAGGCTGGAAGTATCGAAGTTCGTGAAGGTAATTACATTAGAGTCAGATACGTTCGCCATCTCATAAATGTTTGGAAGGGTATTTATAGTCGTCTGGGTCGAATAAGGGAGTGTATTCGCTACTTCTTGCGCTATAAAACCCCAAACGGGCTCGGTACCACGCTTAATTGTATCTTTGTATTGGTATTTCTTTGGCTTCAGTAGTCGTAATGTCGCGAGAGCGTCACCGTCATTGATATCAGTAATATTTGTTTTAATTCTCTCATCTGATGCGGTGATTGTACCACCGACCGAGCCAATGACGTCTCCAGCAAATATCTTTCCACTCGCCCAGATTGACACAGAGGGGTCGCCATAGTACGCAGTAGCATTATATGTTAATGCGTAATCATCGGCAAATGACCTCACCGGTAGCCCCCAAATCCGACCATCTACACCGTTCACGTGAAATTTTGCAATGGGAGTGTCCGTCCCGATGCCGACGTTGCCAGCGCTGGAGATACGCATGCGTTCGTATACGAGCGAGTCCACATCGAAGTCGCTACCACTATCTTGTCTCGTGTAAAATCGAAGACCTGCACCTGCTCCTAGCGAAGCATCATGAAATCCTTCTATTTTTGCATAACCTCTATTATATAGGTTCGATGACGGTTGTAAAATTATTGTCGCCGGTGTTTCGTTACCTCGCGAGTCTCTCACATGTAAATTATCAGCGGGTGATGTATTTATACCAACGTTACCGGTAGAACCAACGATGGTCATGCTCGTCGTCGTCCCCCCGTAGTTTTGAAAAGCGAAATCACCCACCGTACCAACGCTGGTAGACGTCCCGCATTGGAAGTGGGTCTTACCACCGTCCGCGAGGACACGGAATGCTGTCTGCGTGGCCTGGCCGTTCGTGACTCCATCCTCGAGAACGAAATCTGCCGCCGCGGCCTTGGCATGTATAGTAGCCGTCTGTGTGTGCGTACCTATCCCGAGCCGTTGATTGGCCACAAGTTCGTTCGCGCGCACGGACGCCTGATTGAAATTCAACGGTGTGTTGGACATCTACAAGTAAGTGAGATTAAATTCAGCGATGGGAAGCGCCTGACTTCTTCACGTGTTAGCACTTTCCAAAGCGTCGAGTCTCGCCAGGACTGAGGTGAGTTGGGTTTCCAAGGTTGCGACCTTCGCTTTCTCAGCTTGAAGCTGTCTATCAACCTCTTGGAGGGCGGCGGTAGCGACAGTCCAAATGGCTTCCTTTTTCAGATATATGAAATCATCAACCTCTTGGCCGTAGATGAAGAGTTGATTACCCGCCACAACATTTCCAGTTTCATCAACCGAACCAATCCACTCACTCAAATCCTCTTCCACCCGAATGGTGTGTTCATCAATGACTTCCACCATGTGGACGTCGTGGTCTTCACCATCAATGCCCCTCGTTCTAATGAGCGTGGTCGCATTAGATTCCAAATTGGATGTGTTAAAGTTCACAAAGGTGATGACGTTCGAGGAAGAGACATTCGCCAATTCATACATGTTTGGTAAGACATCTGTTCTCAATTGGGTGGCGTATGGGAGCGTCTCCCTGACCTCTTGGGCTATGAAGCCCCACACGGGTTCAGTGCCTCTCTCAATCTCGTCTTTGTATTGATACTTTTTGGGTTTGAGGAGACGCAAAGTTTCCAAACATTCGGCATCATTAGCATCTACAATGTTCTTTTTGATGCGAGTGTCGGACGAAGTGATAGTTCCGTTGTGTGAAACAAAATACCTTTGAGTCCCAATGGAATTATTGGCGTAGATAGCCAAGCTGGCACCCCATGCTGCGCTTGTATCAGTATTGAGAGTGTTGCCAGTACCAATGTCATCGTGTGAGAAATAAGCTCGGGCCGCAGTACTAAATGTTCCACTGTCCCCATACACGTGTAATATTGTTTTTGGCGTATCCGTCCCGATGCCGACGAGGCCGTTTTGATCTATGCGAACCTTTTCACTCCACGTAGAGTACTCGTCAGATGCGCTATTGTGTTTACTGAAACGCAGTGCATATCCACCCGTCGAGATCATCCAACGAGCTTGTGGGATATCGTTTATGACGATGTCAGATGCACCACCATCACTACCAAATATGCTTCGAGCGCCTTGTACGTGTAGATATGCTTTGGGATCCGTCCTCCCGATGCCGACGTTGCCAGCGGCCGTCAGCGCCAATTGACTACCAGCCGCCCCGTAAGTAGCAAAGTTTAGATAATTTGACGTGGAAGTAGCACCCACGTTTGCGTGTGTAATAAAAAAGCCGTCATTAAAATTAGAACTTCTACCGACGTACATACCCAGAGTTCCATTTGTTTCTACTGTAGGATCCATTAATGCGAGTTTCGTTATGTTTTGTGTACCATTTTGGTACACACTACCTTCACCCATCAGCACATTCCCTACGACGTCCAATTTTGCTCGCGGATTCGTCGTCCCGATGCCCACATCCCCACTGACATTGAGCGAACTGTTTATCCCGACACCACCCGAAACGGTCAGGGCGCCCGTCGTGTATCCCGTGGTCGCCGTCGTGTTCGTTATGTTCATGGGCCGTGCCGTGGTGTTCCCGGCAACCATGACTTGTTGAAGGTCGAGTGCGCCGACCTCGACGTCTACGCCCTGGACCACGAGGTTCGCACACCACAGGTTACCACCACAAGCGATCCCACCGTCCACCCGAAGGGCACCGACCGTGGTGGACGTCGCCGCTTGGGTGTTGGAGATGTGCACAGCCTTAGAGCTTACATTACTCGTGTTGATGACATTCTCGAACCCGCGACTCACGTTAAAGGTGATCTCCTCCAAACTGAGAGTGTTACACTGCAACTCACTCGTACGCAAGGTCGCGTTCGGGAACGTCAGGATGCCATTGGGGGATGACACAGACATGTTCTACATTACTGAGAGATTAAAAGTTCAGCCACAATGGTACGTCACACCCACGAACGCCGCCCGATGGACAGCATTCGCCTCATCCGTCTGCTGACCGGTGGCGTCGATGTATCTGATTTTGTACGCTTTTTCTGTTTCTGTGGGGTGGTCCTCCCATTGGAGTTGACCGTTTTCGTCGAGTGCGTTTTCGAGTCGTTCAGTCACCGTTTCGTGTTTGACCGCATCTGGGTAGTCAGCGTCGACTTCTTGTTCGACCATCTGGTAATACACGATGTTCCAAAGTGATGGGTCGTCGACTTCGGTTCGTTCTTCAGTGGTTGTTTTTGTGTACGTCAAGGTGTACGTATTTTGGACGTTAGCCTCCAAGTTGGACCACTCCGAGTACGTCACCGTGGATGGTTCGATGTAGACCTTGTCCCACGCGTCGTCAGCCCCGACGTTTGTCGTCGTACTCTTTGTGTACTTGACGTCGTATACGACGTTGGACGTTTGTGTGTACGTCAAAGTGTACGTATTTTGAACGTTCGCCTCCAAGTTGGACCACTCCGCGTAGGTCACATCGGATGGCGAAACGGAAACATTAGACCATTCGTCGTCGGCGGTGACTGTCGTCGTCACGAACTCATGTGGCACACCCTTCACGACCGGAACCATAGCCGTGTAGTGGATCTCGACGACGTTCGATTGCTTGATGCGTTGGATCGGCTGGATCACGGGCGCAAAGTCACAATCCATCGTAATCTTGGCCACCGTGTAGTTATGGAGGATATCATCATCTTGTTTCTGACCGTAGCCAGCGACGTTGGACGTTGTAATGTAATCACCCGATTCGAGGGGACCGTTGGTGTCGGTGACCCACATCGCGCCTTCACCGACGGAGTTGATGAAACATCTATAATCACCCTTTTCCTTTTTTCCAGTAGTCACAAAATTACCAATTCTGTCTTCTCTTACATCTGGATCTTCTGCGGAAGATAAAACACCAAAACACGATTTGTCGTATGCAACATTCGACAGTGTGACCAAAGGAACAGATTCATTTATTGTGATGGCATTTGAACCTATAGTAATCCCATTTAATTTTACGTACCGATTGTTTTTGGCGGATACGATAAGACCTTCATGTATCAAAGAATCACTTAGTGGGATATTTTCAACTACTGCTCTGTGCTGTCCCGTAAAAGTTAAATTCCCTCCATTGTTATTCGTATCGATGTAAGCTCTCACGCGATCGTAGTCATATGACGTAGTTCCGTAGTCACCACCACCTACAGCAAAATACAACGTCTCCCTGCTAGTCGACGAATTATGTGCGTGCCAGATAGCCGAACCTCTTTGATAGTTACCGGTAGGATCGTTGATTCGCATAAGCTCAATTCCTCCACCCAATCCGTCGTACGTGTTTTTTAGAACTGATAACGGTGCACCGGAACTGGATGGAACGTGAGCATCAGTATTTTTTTCAGAAATACCAATCTTTTGAAACCTCGCCGACCCCCTCACATCCAACTGCGCCCTCGGCACCGTGCCCCCCAAACACAGGCTCGTATCGGTGAGATTGATGGCC
>Ga0181565_10003073_pt1 | contig 12786 bp, 16 predicted proteins | sample 101ome_16_FD_129661 | JGI IMG/M metagenome (GOLD analysis project Ga0181565, IMG submission 129661) | Coastal salt marsh microbial communities from the Groves Creek Marsh, Skidaway Island, Georgia - 101401AT metaG (megahit assembly) | ecosystem: Environmental > Aquatic > Marine > Intertidal...
CCACCATGTAATGCCTGACTAAGGCTAGAGAGATTAAGATTATGAACTTTGATACCAATGTAGATTTCCTGCAAAATATGTTCTGGCAGATCATTTTGACCGCTGGCCCGCTTTTGATGGTTGCGTTAGCTGTTGGTCTGTTGATTGGTATTATTCAGGCGGCAACCTCAATCAACGAAATGACCTTAAGCTTTGTGCCTAAGCTAATCATTGTGCTGTTAGTGTTTGGGTTGTTGTCTGGTTATATGCTGAATACCCTGACAGGCTATTTTGACTACACCTTTGATCAGATCGTGGCAATCAACTGATGGGTGCGGATCTCGCCATTGATGGTGTTGCTGGCCCCTCCCTTCCAGGGATGGAATTGCAACTTATCATGGGATATCTGGCTAATTTCTTTGTTAGCAGTTTGCGTATTGGTTCTTTTATTTTATCTGCGCCATTTTTTGGGGCACGGTGGGTGCCTTTAAATATCCGGATCATCATGTCGATCTCACTAGCCACTTCGATTGCGATTACCATGCCTTTGTTACCGCCAGAAATCCTTGGCTCACCAGCATTAATTACCATTGTGATGACCGAGATAAGCATCGGGTTATGCGCAGGATTAATCTTGACGATCTTTTTTGGTGCAGTTTCGCTGGCTGGTGAAAAAATTGCCTCAACCTCTGGGCTTAGTTATGCAGCGCAAGTTGATCCTAACGCTGGCGGTCAGACACCTGTGGTCAGTCAAATCCTCTATCTGTTTCTGATGGTGATTTTTGTCAGTCTTGACGGGCATCTGATTATCATCAGATCAATCCTTGAAACCTATTATATTATGCCTGTTGGGTTTCAACCTAATGCTGATGTTATGGTGGCCTCCGGTATCAAAGCGGCAGGGGCGATGTTCTTTAGCGCAGCCATGATTATGTTGCCTATCACCATGATTCTTTTGTTCATCAACACCTCAATAGGTATTGTGACGCGTTCGGCCCCACAACTGAATCTGTTTTCCTTTGGTTTTCCAATTTCGTTAATGGGTGTGTTTTTCGTTCTTTATTTTGCTTCTGATTTTCTGGGTTACGCTATGTCAGACCTGACTAATGACGCCATCCAGCATCTTCATGACCTGATAGGAGAATTGCATCATGGCTGAGGAAAATGACAGCCAAGAAAAGACCGAAGACCCCTCGCAACGAAAACTTGATAAAGCGAGGGAAGAAGGTCGAGTTCTTTCCTCAAAGGAAATGTTTGTCTTTACCGGCATGCTAGCCGGATTGGCTATCATTTCGATGGTGCCAATTTTTGGTGGAAGAATGCTTCAAACGTGGGGGTCTTTATTTATCTTTGACCACCCTGAAATCCTCGAAGGAGCATGGTTGGCAAGGGTAGAAGTTGTTTTCTGGAACTTCATTTTGCTGATGGCTATCGTCGCGGTGCCTATTGTCCTTGTGGTATTACTAACGCAACTTGCTGTTGGCGGCATCAATTTTTCTGCGAAAGCGTTAAGCTTCAAGGGTAACCGGATCAATCCCATTTCCGGATTGGGGCGCATTTTTTCGGTCAAAGGTTTGGTGGAGCTTGGCAAATCCCTCCTAAAGGTGGGTCTGTTATTTGGCATTGCCACAGTCGTGATTTATCAGTTTATTCCACGCGTCGTTCCGCTAACCCAAAGCACTATGAATCAGGCCTTAGAAATGATGCTGTTCGGCCTGCAAGTCTTAATTGGGATGCTGTTGATAGCCTTGTTGATTATCGCTGCGATTGATTATTTCTGGCAACGCCACACCCATATGCAAAGCCTAAGAATGTCGATGAAAGAATTAAAAGACGAAATGAAAGAGACCGAAGGTTCACCAGAGGTGAAGGCAAAAATTCGGCGCATGCAGATGGAACAATCTCGGCAAAGCTCTCGGCAAAGAGAAGCCTTGGATCAAGTTGCAGATGCTACCGCCGTGATTGTTAACCCAACCCACTTTGCCGTAGCCTTGCGTTACACCGCAGAACAAGGCGGTGCACCTGTGATCCTTGCCATGGGCAAAGGGCTGATCGCAGAACGCATCATTGCCAAGGCGAATGAGCATAATATCACCGTGTTCCGTAATCCTTTACTAGCGCGAGCGCTATATTTTACAGGCGATATTGGCGCAGAAATTAGTGAGAAGCTTTATAATGCTGTGGCGGTTGTGTTGGCTTATATCTACCGTATTGACCGCGGTGAGGTTTTACAAGAACCTGATGTTAATGTGCCCACAGAATTGCAGTATGATGAATTTGGACAACTGCTGAACTAAGATCAAAAGTCGGAGATGTGATATGCCAAAAACAAGACATCATAGCCTAGGGGAATTAATCAGCACTGTCACCTTTTTCGGGTCGGCGATCTATCTGGTCATAACCGCGCTTCAATGGCATGATATGGGCGATACGCTCCGGGCTGGCCTGTCGTGGTTAGCAGCCTTGCTTTGTTTTCTTGGCGCGTTGCGCTTTCGCATAGCCAGCTGGGTGATGACAATTCAAAATTTACGAAAGTCGGATCATGACCAATCGTAATGCAAACGCCAAAAAACCGTTAAATTGTTTTGATTGTAGGCATCATTTTATCACCCATGATCCTAACAGACCCTATGGATGCCGCAAGTTTGGCTTTAAGGGGCGCATGTTGCCATCGCGAAGCGTGATTGAGGCGGCTGGCACGGAATGTGCATATCACGAAACGAAACTGGTTTCTGCCAATAAACGGCGCTGAACCCTTTTTAGGAGACGATAATGAGTATGCGACCAAAGGATATTCAGGACAGCATCAAGATTGCACTTGATGCCGCCGATGCTGCCACGGATGTGACAGCGGAATACGGCAAAATCAAACGTGAAAATCAGGCGCTGGAGGGCAGTGTGAAAAAAATACATCGTTCCACAACCATTATCTTTTTCAGTGCCATTATTGGCGTGGTCGTTACCTCTATCTTTGCTGGACTGATCTATTTCCGCACCATGTCCGATCTCAATGCTATTACCAGCACAAGTCGTGAAGCCTTGGTCGTATTTGCAGAGAATGTCAATGAAGTGAACACAACACTAACCAGTCTTCAGTCTGCTTTGAAAACACAGCAGTCTTTGGTGACTCAGAACAATCAGTTGATTTCAGAATTGCAAAACCTCAATGGCAATATTGAACTAACCCGTGATGCGATTGTAACGAAGATGCAGGAAACCACCGATAAGGTGTCTGCCAGTAATAAGGCGCTTACCGATGCTGTAAGCAAAGGATTAGCAAATGAAATCACGGGCCAAAACAAGCGCGTTATGACCCAGCTTAACACTATTGAAGCAAATACGATGGAAGCCATCAACAATATGGCTACGGGTATGGATGATGGTCGTCAACTGAACGCCATCTATACACGCCAAGGCGAATTGCTTGAATTGCTGAACAAAATGATGTCACAGAATATGATCATCATGCAGCAGATTGAAACCAACAAAAATAGCATTACCTTTCCGTAATGAATACGGTATGTTCCGGCATGAAAGGAACTAATCATGCCTGATGAATCTCTGGAGTCTGGACTAGGTGAAAATGTAAACGCCTATTCCAGCCTTCTTGCCGTTAAAGAAATTAACACCATCTCTCGTGCGCGTACCTTGCGGCTGATGGCAGGGGATATAATCTTTGGTGTAGACGGCCAAATCTACAAAGATGGTATCATTGAGTTCCAGACTCTGATGGAAGAATGTGATGAGGAGACAGGTGTTCTCCTGACCATACTGCGTAAGGATTGCATCTTTAATATTATTGCCTATGGCCCACTTGGGGTGACATTAGAGTTTCCTAAACCCGAAGACCTTGAAGAGATTGTCAAGAACATCAAGAGTTATGATTTTCCCGCACGCGAGGAATTGATCGTGTTTGAGGTGCTCAAGGACCTTTACCGCCGCTGTGAAATTATTGACACCTCACCTGATCCCGTCGCGTTCTATGTTCCCCCTATCTGGCTGATCCAGAACCGGCTATTTGAACCCCTTCTTGCGGTCTCCGTCATCTATGCCATCACCTTTGCTGTGCATTGGGTGCTGTTCGTCATTAGCTATATTTTATTAGCGCTTTATTTTAAGCGTGGTTATTTGATGATGCTGCGCAGTTTTATCATTTATAAAGAATATCAAATGTGGATGGTGATCGCTGCCCGCGATCTCAAAGAGGTGCAAATTACCGTTCGCAAGATTGATGAAAAGGCACGCTTTAGAAACTCTCTTATTGGTGATCCTGAACCCCCACAAGAGCCAAAGAAAAAGAAACGTAAGCGGTCTTCTATCCCTGGCACCTAGGCTGCTATATCACTTACTTGAACGTCAACATGCTCTGTGATGCCATATCGCTTGATGTCAGCATAGCTTCTGAGCACAAGGATATTTAGGCTACCTATCCCATTCCTCTGGCCATTGTGGGACAGCCCCCCATCACTAGGCGATGACCTGATATAGCAAATGGTATCCTTTATCGTCAGATCATGCCATGGGGCATTGCCCCCTATCCTTGCCAGGCGGTTAAGGTAACAACGCTTTATCTTATTGGATGGGGACAAAAAGAAAGGCTGAAACCTCAATCTGGTTTCAGCCCCTCAAGCGCTTAATATTAAATATCGCTAGTGTGTATCTTGATATATGCGACCTTTTCCTTAGGCCAGCACCTGATGATGGACACAGATGCTGGCATGGAGGGTCATTAGTAATTGATTTCAATTTCAATCCGGCGGTTCTTTGAACGGCCTTCTTCGGTATCATTAGACGCCACGGGTTGAGCTTCGCCATAACTGATGGCTTCTAGCCTCTGGCCTTGGATAACCCCTGTGTTTTCGAGTGCCTGCACAACACTGGAAGAACGCGCAGCAGCCAAATCCCAGTTGTCACGATAATTAGATCCAAAGACTAGTGGGACATCATCCGTATGACCAGAAACCTTGATCTTACCTTTACCTTCACTGCTGGCACCAGCAATCTTAGCCATAATTTCCTGTGCTTGCGGCGTTAGAGCGGCCGAACCAGAGGCAAACGCCCCGCCAGAGCCCACAGTAACGATAACTTTATCATCAATACGCTCAACATCAACCAAGCCTTGGCCAATTTCTTGTTTCAGCGCAATTTTTAGCTCATCTTCGGCAATCTCAGCCTTACGGTTCGCATCTTGGGCAGCTTCGCTCGCTTCTGATGATGCTTGCGCCATTTGCTGTTGTTGTGCTTGGGCGGCTTCGGTGGCGGCAATCATTTGCTTTAACTTATCTTCAATACCGCCGAACAGCACCTCTTGGTCAGCTTGCCCACCTGCTTGTTTTGCGGCTTCAAGTGCGTTCAAGGTTTCTTTTAACAATTGCGGCATATTTTGCTGATCGGTGTCTGTCGCCGTAAAGTTGACAACCACGTTTTCACCTAAAGTTTCCACTTCGATGTCACCACGCGCAATCGCATCCTCAAGTGCTTTGAGGATATCATCTGCACTGCCATCGCTGCCTTCACCATCATTAGTTTTAGTCTGAACTTCGAGATCAGGCTTTGTCGTATCCGTGGTTTGCTGTGTCATATCTTGGGTTAAGGAAGGCGCCGGAGATGGGCTGAAGTTCAATGACAGAACCGTCGTACCCTTTGGCTGTTCAACAATGGGGATGACCCGCTGAACACCAAAGGCATTTTTAAGTGACCCTGAAATCTGTTTAAACTTTGGGACATTGAACTCAGCAAAAGACAAAATCAAAACAAAGAAAGCCATCAGCAAAGTAGCCATATCAGCAAATGTTGCCATCCATGCTGGCGCACCAACAGGCGGACATTTGGGACATTCTTCGTCCTGCTCTTCTTCTTCTACTGCTTCTTCATTTTCCTTAGCCATGATTTCTTCCTTTTCTCAAGCCACGATAGAGCAAGATGAGAAGCCGATTATGCGGCGGCTTCTACTGATGCTTGCAATTTCGGTGGTAAGTTAGAGACCATCTGATCCTGAATGTTACGTGGGGATTCCCCGCGCGCAATATTCTTAAGCCCAATGACAACCATTTCCCGATAAACCGTTTCATAGGCGGTATAACCTTCGAGTTTTGTGACCATCGGGGCAAACATGATATTAGCAATAAAAGCGCCATAAAGGGTTGTCAGCAAGGCCACCGCCATCGCTGGTCCAATCGCCTTTGGGTCAGCCATATTACCAAGCATAAGCACGAGACCGACCAATGTACCAATCATTCCCATAGCCGGGGCTAAGTCCACCCAAGCCTTAATTACCCCTTGGTTGGCTTCGTGACGTGACCGCATAGCTTTAATTTCTTGGTTCAACTGCGCGGTAAGTTTTGCTTCATCCGCGCCATCTACCAACATCTGAAGACCTTTTTGGAAGAACTTGTCCGGCACATCTTGGCCTTCAAGCGCCATCATACCGTCTTTTCTGGCTATACCTGCAAGTTCAACCATGCGAAGAACCAGCTCGTCTTGTTTTTTAACTGGTGGTAAAAATGCTTTCGCCATCACCCCAAAACTGCCCAAAAAGACACCCAAGGGGGCGGTATACATCACCGCAAAGAATGTGCCGCCAAAAACGATCAGAATAGAGGGCGTATCAATAAAGGGGCCAATACCACCTCCTGAGACCATTGCCATTAGAATCATTCCAACGGCACCCGCAAATCCTACTAACGATGCAATATCCATAATAAAAAAACCTGTGATGATTGTTCAAATCTCTGGGCTATATCTGCAAGATTGATACCAACATAAATTGCCAACTTATTATTGGTCTAAAAGTTGCAGTGTCCCTTTTGTTGAAAACATAATATTATATTTCTATAATATTTGGAATGGAGAGTATTTATGTGGCTGTCTCGCCTGTATAATCGCACATTCAAGGTTATTTCACTCTTCGGGCTTTTTGTCGGAATGATGGGCTTAACTGCTACCCCTTCGATGGCTTCTACTCAGTTTATCATTCGTGATCATATTGTGATTGATCTGAAATCAGGGGTGGAATGGCTTAGATGTAGCGTTGGGCAGACATGGAACGGTGAGACTTGTGTTGGCAAGATTGTTAAACTCAATCATGATCAAATAAAAGAAGCCATCCTTCAAGCCAATACACAACTTGGCGGGAATTGGCGCTTGCCCAATCTCGATGAGCTTGAGGGAATCGTCTGTTATGAATGTGAGGATATCAAAATCGAACTTGATGTTTTTCCTAATACCTCAGGTGAACCCTATTGGACTGGTCAGCCAAACCCCTACGCCACAAGGCATATCTACACCGTCAATTTTTTCAATGGTTATACCTATGGACGGTTTTTTCCGTATCAGGAAATGGCTGTTAGGCTTGTTCAGGATCGTTAACGGTGCGGCGTTTTTGTATCCACCAAAACAGCAATTTCACCAAAAAACCTAACCCACCAACGATCCAGATTGCCGCGGCAATATATTCTGCCGTAAGAAAGTTTAGAAACTGAAACTTATCACCAGCAATCAGCCCGATTAAAACAAGCATCGCCACCACCATGATAAATAGACGGATAATCCGGCAACGCTGGCATCCGGTGTGGCGACTTGGACGTGTTCTGCTAACCGTAATCAGGATAGCCTCCATTGTTATTTGGGCATTTTACCATAGCGTAACTGTGGCATACCATGTTGCAACATTCATACCAAAAATGATGCGGTTGGTCACGCCGAAAACTTGACACTATATTAATACTTTATTAACTATTTAATGTTAATATATTGATATTATTAATTATATTTTATTAATAATTGACAGTTTCCTGCGTCAAATGTTTATTTTGCTCAGTGTCAAAATTTACTTCATCTTTTTTTCAAGACGGGCTGATTAAGAAGAATTTAAGGCCCAAAGAAATAGGATGGAGGATCAAGATGCAGTTAATGCCATCAATACGAGCGAAGCAAAAACAGTCGCTTATTATTACCCCTCAGCTTCAACAGGCTATTAAGCTTTTACAGATGACAAATCTGGAGATTCAAGCCTTTTTAGAAGAACAAGCGCTTGAAAATCCATTTCTTGAAATGTCGGGGGATAGCGCTTCCAGCCCTGACACCCCTGATACCCCTGATCCAACCGCGAATGATCAAGTGACCCCATACACAGATAGCCATGACCAACCAGCCTCCCTTGCGGATATTACCCCAGAAAACAATGCCCTTGCCGATGACCCCACCGCCCATAGCGATCTTGATAACCGGTATTCTTCGCTAGATGTACCGCAAAAAGCACATAGTGATTACGACAACGAAGGTGAAGACAGAATGGGCCGCATTGCTAATCCTGAACCTGGGCTTCATGCCAAGGTTATTAGCCAGATTGATTTGTCTATAGCACCTGAAGATCGGGCTATTGCCTATGTTCTTACTGATATGCTAGCCCCGACAGGTTGGCTAGAAACACCGCTAGATCATATCTCTGACACCACTGGCCTACCACTGACGCGGCTTGAAGCGGTGTTGGCATCTCTTCAATCCCTTGAGCCGGTTGGAGTGTTTGCTCGCAATTTGGCAGAATGCCTAAAGATACAAGCCATTGATGCCGGCGATTATGATGCGGTTATGGCGATTATTCTTGATCATCTGGATTTGCTTGGCAAAGGTGAGATTGGTCAACTGGCACGCAAAGCAGATTGCACACAAGATGCTATTCTTTCTGCTTTACGCTTAATACGCAGCTATAACCCAAAGCCTGGGGAAGCGTATAGCAATGACCTGCCTCCTCTGGGGGAACCTGATGTCTTGGTCAGAAAAACTGCCGAAGGATGGTCTGTTGATCTCAACCGTTCCACCTTACCAACCCTTCATATTCGCGAAAATTATGCTGATGAGGTTACCGCAAAACTTGCCCATAATAACAATGGCGCAGAAGATGGTTTTGTTGCCAATGCGGTAAGTTCAGCACGGTGGCTAAAGCGGGCCTTAGAACAGCGCAACGCTACCACCTTAAAAATCTGTGCCGCGATTATCAGCCAGCAGCAAGATTTCCTGAATTATGGAATGGAAGCACTCAAACCCATGTCACTGAAAGTGATTGCTGAGGCCGTCAATATGCATGAGAGCACGATTAGCCGTGTTACTAATGGCACTGTGATTAATACCCCAAGGGGAACCTTTTCTCTCAAAGCGTTTTTCAGCGTATCTATCGCTTCAGATCAAGGGGAAGGCGGTATGGCAGCGACTGCTGTCCGGACGCGCATTCGTAATTTGATCGACGGAGAAAACCCCAAAAAACCGCTAAGTGATAGTGATATTGCATCAGAGATTAGCGATCAGGGCATTACCCTCGCACGCCGGACTGTGGCAAAATATCGTGAAATGATGCGTATACCTTCATCATCTGAACGCCGCCGAATTGCGCGGATGCAGATGATTGGATAACCCTATTATTGGTCATAAGATATTTTAAAGGTTAGAAATTACCGAGCCCGTGAGGACAGTTTTAAATGAGCGCTCAAAAAAGCCTCACTAGTCTGACCGAAATCCTTTAGATAATGGGACAAAGGAACCGTTTCTTTGTGGGTAACTTTCTCATTATCATCATAATGGACGACATCGACCGCCATCGCTGACACCGGGGTATCGTCAGTGGTGATGAATCTGTTGGCAATATCTTCGTTCATGGCTTACTCCTTTTTCATATCCGTTTGGATAAAGGTCATATCGCCAATTTTGCATTTTTCGTGCCAACCCTTACACTGTGCCTTCAGGTCATCTGGTCATAATCCCAGTTTCGCCATATCTTGAATAAAATCCTGATGCGTTATTGGCATCTGTCCCACACGCTGAAACAACAGCTCAGCTGGAAAAGTTTTGATAAGTGCTCGGCTTCCAACAATTGCTGTATGCCCCCAAACGGCCTTGGCCAGCACTTCTGGCAGTCCAAACAATTGATCAGCTTCATAAACACGGATCACATTTCGCCCAGCCTGATCAAGGATGAGAATACTGCCTTGTTCAATTAGATAAAAGTGATCTGCCATCTGTCCCTCACGGAACAGCACCTCACCACTAATCATCTTAATTGCGCTACTTACCCCTGTCATACCATCACCACGCTATAATCTTGAGTTAAAGCTTGGTATTTTTTGATCGCATCTGACGCCATAGAGCACGCAAAGACCCAGCTGGTGCTATCCTCATCACTCCAATGGTGTTCGATTAAAAGCCGTGGCATCACCAGAACCTCACAGGGGGTGGTGGCAATGACATTATTGTCATAGGCCTCAAGACCAAGAAAGGATACAAGGCTAACCACGTGACCAGAAACAAAATTCTGACCATCAACCCCTTTCAACTGACCTTTAGCTGTCCCCGATAACAAGTAATACGCCATATCCGTTGACGATCCTGCTGTAATAACAGCCTCACCTTTTGCTATAATCTGTTTGGGATGCACATCAGTGATAGCATCAACCTGCAACGGCATTTTCATGATTTTATCCTTCAAAGGAAAAACGACTGACTGGGCAAATTGTTAAGCGCATTGATCATTATTATTGGGTTTGTTTCGCTTTTAGCCGCCCCAATAGGTATTCAGAATTCATATTCTTTTTTTAGATCTTATGTTCGTTCATGTTCTTTGAGGATTTTCATCAAAGCATCCACATGCTGTTCGGATAAGTGAAACTCACGCCGCATTTTTTCAATTTTGACAATCTCATCATCGGATAAAACACCGTCACTAAGCGCAGAAGCAATCTCCGCTTCGAGCATCAATTTGCGTTGCGACATCTGATTTGAGAAAGCCGAAGCGACAATACCCGTTAATAAGGCGACAACACATACGCCCATCAATGCCGTGATCGCCCCGATCACCTGCCCCATAGGCGTCACCGGCGACACATCCCCATACCCGACAGTAGTCAATGTGATCAGTGACCACCACATGGTTTGTGGAATTGAAGAAAACTTTTCTGGCTGCGCCTCGTTTTCCAATAGATACATCATGGCGCTAGACATAAATAGCGCGATCAAAAACAAATACAGTGCGGCGCCAAATGACCCGATTTCTGATCGAATGGCTGAAACCAGATCTTCCAGAGCAGAAGAATAATGCGATATTTTAAAAAGCCGCACCAACCGCAGAGCGCGAAGCCAACGTAAATCCATTTCACCCATGAATAACGGCAATAGGCTAGGTAATATGGCCAGCAAATCAATAATACCTGTAAAACTAAAGATATAGCGAAGCCGTCTTAGCGTGGGCGAGCGATAGCCAGACGCCTCATTAGCCCCACTTGCCCAGATGCGCAGGATATATTCTGTGCCAAAAATGAAGACGGAAAAAAGCTCAAATGCCCAGAACTGGGCTTCATAAGCCGTGCCAAAATGCCCAACTGATTCCAGACAAATCGCCATAACATTGAGTATGATCAATAAACCAAGAAGGCGATCAACCATTCGGCTTGTGCTATCGTCTTTGCTGCCGCGTTCGAGAATTTGCAGCATTCGCTGTTTTGAGATCATAAAACGTCCAAATATAGAACCAACCTAATCCGAATGTTAGTATAATCGGAAAATGTGCTGGCTTCAATCCGAACGAAGCTGATCTGCTAATTCCATGTTCTCAATACAGCGTTTTGTGAACTCCATTACATAGGCTCGGCCATAAAGCTGAGACATGCGCATGATCCCAAAACGTGCTGAAGCCAAAGCCACCGCCTTAGGATCACGGCGAAGGCCTGCCACCATATGCAGCAATTCTTCAATATTGTCGCGGATATTTTCAAGCCGGCGAATATCTTCATCGCTTAGAGTTGAATTATCATCGTCCAACATTTTATGAAACTCAGGGCGACGTTTATGTAAATAGATGACTTCACCCATGCGCCGACCCTTTCCTATCTGGTGATACTTATATATACGGCATCGACGGTGACTTCTTTACCTTAACGCAGCTTTTATTTTTGGCATGATCTGGCACGGGAATTGCTGAAGCTTGGGTATGAGCAAACCATTTTCACCATATCGTATGATCCTAGCCGCCGCGGTTATAAGCATGGCAGTTAGCCCTGCTTTTAGTCAAAATAACATCCCTCGTGAGCAAGATAGCGCTTCGGATAATGATTGTGAGAGCCTGACAAAAATAGTGGAAAAAACCTTTGCCCTACCAACAGGCATCTTGACCTCTATTAGCCGAGTTGAGGCAGGACGGGTAACGGATAATGGCGAACAGCGTGCTTGGCCATGGACAATTAATCACGCTGGCAAAGGTGTTTTTTTCGACACCAAAGACGAGATGCTAGAATATGTCAGCACCCATCTTGATGATAGTGATCAGAATATTGATATTGGCTGTATGCAAATTAATCACTTTTGGCATGGCGACCAATTTGTAGATCTGGACGAAATGGCTGATCCCTTCACAAATATTGTTTATTCCGCCATTTTTCTTACTGACCTCAAAGCCACGCATGAAAGCTGGGATCAGGCTATAAGGCATTATCATAACGCCAATCCCAACCAAAATGCCCCTTATGTGGAAAAAGTCTATGCTGTGTGGGATATGCTAGATGATCCTAACGATACGTCCATCCTAACAGAGGCTGACGCATCAACGAATGATACACAGCCGATCAATCTGATCACAGCCATTCCACCAGAACTGCCCCCTATTGAGACTGCTAACAAACACAATGTGCCTTTACCATCCGATGATATTCATACCACATCACCCGCCATTCTACCGGCAACAGACACACCCCAAAACGCTGAGATTGCTGTTACCCAAGCATCTACAGCACCTCATAGTCCCGAAGCATCAGATCATTTAGCCAG
>Ga0181565_10003086_pt1 | contig 12758 bp, 12 predicted proteins | sample 101ome_16_FD_129661 | JGI IMG/M metagenome (GOLD analysis project Ga0181565, IMG submission 129661) | Coastal salt marsh microbial communities from the Groves Creek Marsh, Skidaway Island, Georgia - 101401AT metaG (megahit assembly) | ecosystem: Environmental > Aquatic > Marine > Intertidal...
TAATCAGATTATCATAATTGAGTATTTTTTAGCAATAATATATTATTTTGATCTTAATAATTTAATTCTATAGTTTAACAAAATATTATGGCTGTAGTAATTTTTAAAAAAAGGTAAAAATTTTATGAGTGTTTTAGATGTTTTAGAGGTTCCAAGTATAATCTTGAAGCAAACTTCGGTTGATGTTCAATTATTTGATAACGATTTAAAGACGTTTGTTAATGATTTATTTGAAACGATGCATGCGTCTAAGGGAATTGGCTTAGCAGCACCTCAAGTTGGAGTGTTGCAACGTGTTTTTGTATGTCAGCTTGAAAAACAGCGTTTAGTTTGTGTTAATCCAACACTTCGTTTGTACGGTGAAAAGGTTGAATCTGAAGAAGGCTGTCTTAGTATCCCAAATATGCTTGCTACTGTAGATCGGTATCATTGTGTAGAGATTAGCGCATATGATGAAAATGGCGTATCATATACCAAGTCATTCAAAGGGATGATGGCGATTGTTATTCAACATGAGTATGATCATCTGGAGGGTGTTTTGATTACAGATAATCCTATCAAAACACAATTTTGTTATGATAATAATAATCTGGAAGAGGAATAGTTTATGAAGCGCCATATGATGAAATCAAAGATTGCCTATGCTGTATTAACAGATGCGAACTTGTTTTATGAAGGTAGTATTGGAATTGATCAAGATATTATGGATCAAGCAAATATTTTGCCTAATGAACAAGTGCAAGTAGTAAATGCTAATAATGGAGAGCGATTAATTACATATGCGATTGCCTTAGAAAGAGGCTCAAAGCAATTTGTTTTAAATGGACCTGCTGCACGCAAGGGTTTGGTTGGAGATGAAGTTGTAATAATTTCATATGCAATTCTTGATGACAATGATGTCTTGGAGCCCATAGTAATTAACTTAAAACATGGCTAATCATTATCCCGAAGGGTTTTCTTATCATGATGGACGTGCTTATATTGGAAATATTGCACTTGATGATGTTATTGCATCTCAAGGGACACCCCTATATGTTTTAGATGCCAAGACAATTACAAAAAATTGCAAACAATTTTTAGATCCATTAACGCAACTCTATTCTAATTCGCGTGTGCTTTATGCATGTAAGGCTAATTTAACTGTTGGGCTTGCACAATATCTTTATCGTCTAGGAATGAGTTTTGATGTTTCTTCAGGAGGCGAGTTGTATACATTAATTAAAGCAGGCGTAGATTCCCAATCTATTTATTTTCATGGAAATAATAAGACGTTGCCGGAATTAGAATTGGCTTTAGATTATAATGTTACACTTATTGTTGATAATTTTCAGGAGCTTAAGCATATAATTCATGTAAATAAAACGCAAAAATCTGTTCGGGTTATGTTGCGGATAAAACCAGAAATTGATGCACATACTCATGATTATATAAAAACTGGAAAATTAGATTCTAAATTTGGAATTGAACGGAATGATTTTAAAAACTTTTTTACTTTGATTTCAGAACATTCTTGGTTTGATTTTGTTGGAATTCACGGTCATATTGGGTCTCAAATATTTGATACAAAACCATACTTTGAATTTCTTGATACGATGATGCCTTTTTTAAAGCAATTACATGATGAGTTTGGTGTAACAGTAAAAGAATTTAATTGTGGGGGAGGAATGGGGATTTTTTATACAAAAGAAGATACTCCATTTAATATTGAGTCTTTTTTGAGTGACTTTACTCAGTATTTTATTCAAAAATGCGATGAATTATCTTTAACAAGACCAGTATTATTATTTGAACCTGGACGTTCTATTATCGGACCTGCAGGGGTTACTTTGTATACTGTTGGGGCTGTTAAGCACATTCCTAATGTAAAATCTTATATTTTTGTTGATGGCGGTATGGCAGATAATATTCGTCCGCTACTTTATGATTCAAAATACGTATTTGATCATGTCAATAAAAAGGAAAATACAACGAAAGGCGTTTTTTCTATAGCTGGAAAATTTTGTGAATCTGGGGATATTTTAGCTGAAAATATAGAATTATCTGAGGTTGTCGCAGGAGATCACTTAATAGTATTTTCTACTGGGGCATATAATTATTCTATGGCTTCAAATTATAATCGAAATGCTCGTCCAGCAATGGTTTTAATTTCTGATGATAAAATAGTTCCTTTGCTCAAACGTGAGACGTATGCGGATTTAATACGTTTGGATTGTGAGATTGAAGGGAAATAGTTTTATAATAATAAAGAAAACTTATGAATCTTATTCAACAAATTCCATATTATGCGAATGTAAGCCTCTGTATTGATGTTGTACTTGTATATTTATTAACATATCGCTTACTTGCTTGGTTAAAGCGATCGTATGCATTAGATTTAATTAAAGGGGTATTACTTGTTATTTTAGTTTTTGTAGCAAGTCATGTTTTATCACTAACCACCTTAAACTGGATATTAGAGAAATTTGCTACTGTTCTTTTGATTGTAGTAGTTATTATTTTTCAACCTGAATTACGACGGTTTTTAGAAAGAGTTGGATCTACTGGAAATTTATTTACGATATCATCCTATTTTCCAGAGGTAAAATCTACAGCAACTATGCAATCGTTGATTCGGGCCGTTGATTATTTATCTCGTGAAAAAATTGGAGCAATTATTGTAATTGAAGGACAAACCTCATTAAGCCAGTATTGTGATACGGGTATTCGTGTACGAGGCGATCTAAATATGGAAATGCTTTCTTCTTTATTTTGGCCAGGATCTCCTACCCATGATGGTGCTGTTATTATTAAAGATAGCATTATTGAAGCTGCGGGTTGTTTTTTACCTTTAACAGAAACGATGATTAAAGACCGTAGTCTTGGGACTCGGCATCGTGCAGCATTAGGCTTATCAGAAATAACCGATGCAATTGTTATTGTTATTTCTGAAGAATCAGGCGTTATTTCTTTAGTTGAGCATGGCGTAATGACACGTTATTTAACAAAAGAAGCGTTGCAAACACGGTTGGTTTCACTGCAGTCTCAGGCAGAAGTTTTTAGTGGATTTTCTTGGCGAAATCCTTTTAAATTTTTATAAAGATTTATATAACCTAATTTGTGATTCAATTTGCTTACACACGCTTAATGTGTCTAGTGCTCTTACAAGATTTGAAAAACTTTCATGAGAAATATTATTTGTAATAATTACAATTTCTGCGTTTTCTGAATCACTTTCTTTTTGAATAATTTTTTCGATGCTTATTGCATGTTCTGCAAATTGTAAGGAAACTTTTTCTAAAGCACCGGGTTGATTGCTTACTAATATTCTTAAAAAATAATGGGATACTGTCTTTTCGATAGGTAAGATAGTTCCTTTTTTAAAATTTGTTTCAAGATTTCGAGAAGATGCTTCTTGAGCAAATTCAAATGATAGATCAATTACATCTGAGATTACAGCAGATGCTGTTGGTGAGCCTCCGGCGCCTTTTCCCATCAACATAGATTCTCCAACTTGATCTCCAACAACATAAACGGCATTAAATTCATTATGGACACTAGCTAAAGGATGATTTGATGGAATTAGTGACGGGCAGACTTGTAATTGATAGGTGTTATCTTCAAGATGTTTTCCTTGAGCTAACAATCGAATAGAGTACCCAAATTCTGTAGCATAATTTAGATCTTTTAACGTTATTTTTTCTATTCCTTGATAGATGATTTCGTTGATTTGGCTATCTATTTTAAATGCAACTGCAGCTAATATCGAGCATTTATAGGCTGCATCTAATCCGCTAATATCCATCGTTGGATCAAGTTCAGCAAAGCCTAAGTCTTGTGCTTGTTTTAGCACATCATTAAAATCTTTTTTCTCTTCTTTTATCTTTGTTAGAATATAATTAGTTGTTCCGTTTAGAATGCCATAAAATGCTTTAATTTTGTTAGCGGCAAAACCTACTTTTAAGGCTCTTATAATTGGGATGCCTCCACCAACAGCTGCTTCAAAACAAATATCTACACCATTAGATGAAGCAAGGTTAAAAAAATGTTCTTTATGCTTGCTGATTACTTCCTTATTAGCAGTAACAACATGTTTTTTATTAGATAATGCCTTTGTAATATAATCAAATGCAGGGTATTCTCCGCCTATAACTTCGATAATAATTGAAATTTCAGGATCATTAAGAAGTGATTCAACATCGGTTGTTAATATATTAGGATCATCAATTTTAGATTTGTACTTTTCTATATTTCTTACAGCAATTTTTTTTACAACTAATGGTTGCCCCACTCGACTTTCAATTAAAGAACCATTTTCTATAAGAATACGGTAGGTATCTTCTCCAACATTTCCAAATCCAATTAACCCTATTTTTATCATATCTTCCTCTGTGCTAGTAACTATATCAATCACAATGCATTTTTAAAAGTTAGAATTTTTTTAATTATTTGTATTTTTTTATTAAATTAATAGAATAGATATAATGAGTGTAAGTAATTTGCTTTTAATTGATGTTAAAAATAATGACGTAGTGGTTTCTTTTTGTAAAAAAGAAGGGGCTGTATTAATGCAAGAAACTCGGTCATTTGATTCAAAGGTATCTTCTGATTTTGGACGATATGCAGATGCTAATGAATTTTTGTATGCCACGCGTTCAGCGATTAATAGCTTGATACTTCAGTTTCCAAAAACAATGACGATTGATTGTATTGGTATTGTTGGTAATATGAATTCATTTTTATTTTGTGACAAACAATCTGGGATGGTTTTGACTCCAACATTTTTTTTAGAAGATGATCGGGCTTTGGATGTGTATCAATCTGTAAAAAAAACAGCGTTTAAGCATGATTACGAATCAATTACAAATCAAATATTTTCTCGTTATTCTTTATTTACACACTTAAAGTGGTTTTTAGAGAAAAAAGACCAGTTTTTTTCATTTTCGTTTCAACAAAGTAATTGTATGAGTTTGGAACTATATTTATTGTTTAATTTAACGGGGTTAAATGCTTTTGAACAAGATTATATGTCTGCATTTTCATCAGGAATTGTAGATTTTGTTGATCGTGATTTTAGTTCGATTATCCTTGATGATCTTAATTTAAGTAGAACTTGTTTTCCAGAATTAGTTTCACCATTTTCAATTAAACATAAAAGCAAAGGGTTTATTCCTTTAAGAGATGATATACCAATTTCATTTATTACACATACAAGCATACAAAACTGGTTATTTGATTCAACCATCGACTATGGTTCGTTGAATATTAATTTAACCCATAATTCCATCACTTTAGAGCAGCATATTGGCTATGAAACAGGAGCTAATGATGCTCTAATTTCAAAAACATTTGTGGAAAAGAGAAATGATTCGTTTTACTGTCTTAAAGATGTAATTCCTATTCCTCATTTTTCAAAAAAACTACTACCAGGTAATTTTTCTAATTTAATTACAAAACAAATTTCTCGTGATAATCACAATTCATGGATTGTTCTAAATCCAGATCATTCGGATATTAATCAAGAATTTGCTTTAATTAATCATAATGTTAATTCCTTAGATTATGGTTTTGAGACGGCACTGTTAGAGGGTCTTTTTTATTTAGTACGATTAAAATTATCGCATTTCGAAACAATTTCTAATATGAGACCTCATACATTTTATTGCACTTCAATCTTATCAGTTCATGATTCTGTTTGGCAGTTATGTGCGGATATTTTACAGCATCCATTAAATATCGTTGATATGGAGCATACATATTATGGTTTTTTAAATGAACTTAATGGTAAATCGTCATTTAGCCAGAGTAGTGGTAAAAAAAATCTAATTCGAACAATTGTTCCTACACAAGATCCTATAACCAGTTACTCTCGTTATCAGTCGTGGTTAAATTATTATCAAAAAATATTTAAAAATTGAAATTTTTCTTGATATAGTCTAACGTTCGTCTATGAGTTTGATGTTAATAATCAATACAGCGGTAGAACCTTTTGGATTTTCATTAATTTTAAATGATCGCGTTTTGGTATCAATTAAACAAAGTTTTTCTCGTTCTTTTTCAGAATCATTACTTGAGTTGATTGATCGCCACTGCCAAGAAAATAAGTTAACTATTTCTGAAATTTCTACCATTGGTGTGGTTAATGGTCCTGGAAGTTATACCGGAATTCGTATAGGTGTTTCTTATGCAAAATCATTGGCTATGACGTTAGGGTGTCCTATTGTAGCAATTTCATCATTAGAAGCGCTGGCCTATCAATGTTTAGTTCGAGAGCGATTGGTAGCGATTGTTATGCCCGCTCGCCCAACATATATTTATTTGCAGTTATTTAATTATACGGATGAAATGCACCCTGTTTCTGAATTAATGATGATTTCTTATGAGCAATGTACTGCTATTTTTGATGAATTTGAATCACCATTAGATGTTTATAGTGCTACTAAAGTTGATGGGTTTAAATCATATGAAAATCCATTGATTCATTTCTTTTCAATTGATATTGATTGCTCCGTGCTTGGTACTTTAATTAATCAGAAAATAGCGGTATCCTCAGAAACGTCTTACCAGAATATTACTCTTAATTATGTTTGCGAACCAAAGATTGGCGCGTGACAATGTTTAAGATCATGTTATATGGGTAAATTAAAGTTATTATCATGAAATTTTTTAGAAATTTAGTACTGCTAAGTGTTGTAGTTGCAACATCTATTCACGGAGCCCTGGTTTATGATATGGCCAAAAAAAACTTTTCTGTGGAATCCATGGGTATGGCCAATGCGTATACAGCCTTTCCTGAAGGTGATGCAGGGGCACTTTTAAACCCAGCGTCACTTGCATACCCTGGAGCTGGGTATTCATTTCAAAATTTAGATTTTGATAATTTAGATTATCAAACATATCAAGCGCATTATTATCATAATAAACCTTTTGGAATTTCTTCTGTTTTTAAAGAAGATTTTAATGGCAATAAGCTAAGAATGAATGTTTTAGGTTTAGGTGTTTTTGGTGATAATGGGATTAGCTGGGGGTTAAATTACAAATCATTATCTGGCAGAGTTAATAATGCTGATGTTAAGGGGTGGTCTTCCGATTTAGGTGTTTTAGTTCGAGTTTCTTCTGGATTAAATTTTGGATTTCTTGTTCAGGATATTTATTCTAAGAATCTTGATTTAGATACAACCTTAAAAGGTTCTATAGCGGGGTTTCTGAGTAATAATTTAATTTCTTGGGCCTTAGAGGTTACGTATGATAATGATGTAAGAAAAAATGTAACGACTAGTTTTGGTACAGAGTTTTTAATGTCTGATACATTAATTTTACGCTCTGGTATTAGTCAATCTAGCTTGTTTTCTGGAGCAAGTTTGCAATTACCTTTTATGGGTTTAGATTTTGGAATAAAAAATGATATTAAGGATTCACGAGGTAGCTATTATTCTGCTGCTTTAAAGATTGGCCGGGGATCTGATTTGAAAAAATTTAAAAAACGTTATGCCTTGTTTAAACAAGATGCCTATGCAGAAATGATGCTTGGTGGAAATGTGAAAAATGGAAAGTCTTCGGTTAGTTTATTCGGTGGGAATCAAATTGGATCAAATGATTTATTAAAGTTAATTCATGAGGCAAATAAAGATTCGTCATGTCGTGGATATATTATCAGAGTTGGAAATTTTCAATCGTCTTTTACAAATATTGGGTTAGTGCAAGAAATTCGTAGTGAGTTAGAAAAATCAAAAGCTTTAGGAAAAAAAATAATAGTGTATTTAGAGGGTATGGTTGGGTTGCCTGAATATTATTTAGCATCTTTAGGGGATGTAATTATAATGCCTCCTTTAGGAACAATTCGTCAGTTTGGTATAGATCTAGAAGTAAAAAAAGCGGCAGATTTTTTTGATAAACTTGGAATTAACACTACGGTTTTTTCTTCGGGTAAACATAAAGGAGCTACTAATCTTTTTACGGATGAGCTTACGGATATGGATAAAGAGCAATTAAATAACTTGATAAAAGGGTTGTTTGAGGATGTGAATGATCAAATTACTGAAGCTCGCCCAGATGTAGTAAGTGCTTTAGCGCTTATATCTGATGGTGCTATGATTACAGCTAAACGTGCAAAAGAATTGGGGCTAGTTGATCGTTTGGCTTATTGGCCTGATGTGTATGAGATAGTTGATACATATGATCGACAATTAGAGAAATTAAATTTAAATGAATTTGTACTTGAGGAATATAATTCGGTTTTTAATATTTTTGATCGTATTGCAGTAATTGAAATTGATGGATCTATTGTTAATGGCGATTATTCAACAAATTTTATTTCTGGGAGTATGACAACGGGTGCGGATGAATTTGATAAAATTGTGAAAAAAGTGAGTGATGATAGATCATTTAAAGGTGTTATTTTACGAATTAATAGTCCTGGGGGCAGTGTATTAGCTTCTGATCGCATTTATACTGCGATACAAAAATTAAAAGAATCTGGAAAACTAGTATATTCTTCTATGGGATCTATTGCGACATCTGGTGGGTATTATGTTGCTGCTAATTCAGATAAAATTTATGCAAATTCTTCATGTATCACGGGAAGTATAGGTGTAATATCTTCCTTTCGTTCATTAAGTAATCTTGGAAAAGAATTGGGTATTAAGCAAGAAACGCTTAAAACAGGTAAATATATGGACTTATATTCATCGTTAAATAGTTTGGATGACTCTGAAAAGCAATTAATTAAAAACTTTCAAAATACGTTTTATCAAGAATTTATTAATATTGTACAGACAAATCGGGATCTGACTGATGATGAAGTTGCTGTAGTATCTCAAGGTCAGCTTTTTTCAGGTAAACAGGCAAAGCAAATGAAAATTATTGATGATTTAGGTGGGTTTTATGACGTGGTAGATTCTATGGCTTCTGATTTAAATATTGCTAATCCTAAGCTTGTATTTATGAGATCAGATAATTCGTTTAAACTTCCTTTTGGTGGAACTAATATTATGTCAAAGCTAGTAACATCGATATCATCTTATGTTCCCATGCTAAATAATAATTATTTTAAAACTAATAATTTGCAGTTTTTATATAAATGATAATGATTGTTTTAAAAGACCTAGCCATAAAGGGTTTATTAAGATAATAATTACGCTTGCAATAATTATTGCACTTAATATAAGTATGCCAATACTATAAAGTGTTGTCTTTTTTGAATTATTTAGTTGCTTAGATACTTTATTTTCATAATGCTGAATTTTTTTTTCAAATTTATCTAAACCCATCGAGTTACTTAAAATTTCGATGAATATAGACTTCAATGCGACGATTTTTTGCTTGATTCTCGATATTATCAGAACCATTAGGATTTTGATTTGGAACCAATGGATAAGCATCTGCCATAGCAATTGCACGAACTCGTTTTTTTGGAATTCCTGTTTTAATAAATTCTTTTAATACATTGGTTGCTCTGTGTGCAGATAATTCCCAATTAGATTCATATAGAGATGTTTTTATGGGAATATCATCGGTATGGCCTTCAATTTTAACAATATAATCTTTGTATTCAGATTCTTGAATTGCTTGAGAAATATGACTTAACATTGGAATCATTACTTTTTTTAGTGTTGCAGATCCAGATTCAAATAATACCTGGGATGAAAAGCGGAGTTTTAATCCTAAAGGGTCAGGTGTAATTGAAATTTTTCCTTCAAGTTGTTCATTTTCTACAATTTCATTTAATTTTTCACTCATTGATGTAAAGGGTTGGTCTGATTCTGTTTTTTGAAATGTTGTACTTATTCCAGATACCATTTGTTCTACTTTTGCTTGATCTATTGTTGAAACCGATAACAAAAGTACGAAAAACGCCATTAATAATGTAATGCTATCAGAATAGGTCATCAACCAACTTTCGTCTGCTTGTGGTGCTGGTTTAACTTTTTTTGGCATTACGATTGTTTAGATAGATCAATCCAGCTTTTGGGAGGTAGAAAGCGATTGATTTGATCTTGAATTTCAAAACTTGGTTTTCCTTCACTTAATAAAACCAAACTTTCCATTAAAATTACATTTCTATAACGAATCATTTCTTGAGTTTGGCGAACTTTTTCAGCAGCAGGTTTAAAAATTAACTGAGCAAATATAACTCCATACAATGTGGTTAATAATGCTAGGGCTAAACCTGGGCCTACATTAGCAATATCTCCGCCCATATTATCTAACATTATAATAAGTCCTATAAGCGTTCCGATCATACCAAAACCGGGAGCAAATCCAGCCATGGTTTGAAGTATATTTGCATCAATCAATTCTCTTTCTACACTAGACTCAATTAAATCTTCAATTAAAATTCGTAACTGCTCTCCTTTAACCCCTGTAGAAATTAAATCTTTACTATATTGTATGATTGGATCATTGATTTTTTTGGTTTCAATAATATTTTCTACAGCTTTAAATCCTTCTTTATTATTAATTTTTGACCATTCAATAACGTTCATAGCATCTTGTGTAAGTTTTTTTGCACTCACATGTTGCGGAAAAAATATGCCAAATAAACTTAAAATACTACGAAAGACATATTTTGCATGAAAGGAAATCATTGTTGCAGCTAACGTTCCGCCAAGAACCATAATTACACTGTTTATACTAACAAAAATCATATAGTTTTCGGTACTTTTCATAATGGCAAAGGTAAATAAGCCAAAGCCAAAAATAATGCCTAAAAATGTTCCCAGTGAAAATATTCGTTTTACCATATTGATCTAACTGCTTAATTTAGAGTATAACTTACCTCAATTTTTTTTCAATTGTTAATGCGTTCCGTAGGCAATAATAGTATCAGCAACTTTTTTAAATCCTGCAATATTGGCGCCTTTAACATAGTCTACATACCCAGTTGTTTGGCCATATTCAAGACATTGCTGATGAATTTTTTTCATTATATCTTTTAAACGTTGGTCTAAATCATCACGAGTCCAACTGTAACCCATTCTGTTTTGAGCCATTTCTAAACCAGATACAGCTACACCACCCGCATTTGCAGCTTTACTTACACCAAATAATGTTTTTGTTTCTCTAAAATAATGAATTGCTTCAGGGGTTGATCCCATGTTTGATCCTTCTGCAATTAATATACAGCCATTTTTTACGAGTTCTTTTGCATCAGTAAGATTTAATTCATTTTGTGTAGCACTTGGAAATGCTAAGTCACATTTAAGGTGCCATGGTGTTTTTCTTTCGTAAAATGGTAAGTTGTAGGCTTCTGCAAATTCTTTGATTCTGCCATGTTTATTGTTCTTTAGATCTTTTACAAACTCTAATTTTTCTTTTGTAATTCCACTTTCATCATAAACAGTTCCTCCTGAATCAGAAAAAGAAATTACTTTTCCACCAAGCTCCATAATTTTTTCAGCAGTAAATTGAGCAACGTTTCCAGACCCTGAAACAGTACATACTTTTCCTCGAATATCTTCTCCGATATGATTGAGCATTTCTTGAGCAAAATATACACAACCATAACCTGTTGCTTCTGTTCTAATTAAACTACCACCCATGTTTAGCTGTTTTCCTGTGATAGTGCCAGTAAAATTATTTTGAATTTTTTTGTACATTCCAAATAGGTAAGCAATTTCTCTTGCTCCAACACCAATGTCTCCAGCAGGAATGTCTACATTGGATCCTATATGTCTAAATAGTTCAAGCATAAATGCTTGGCAAAAACGCATGATTTCTTTGTCAGATTTTCCTTTTGGATCAAAGTCTGATCCGCCTTTAGCTCCACCCATTGGTAGTGTTGTTAGGCTATTTTTAAAAATTTGTTCGAAACCTAAAAACTTAAACGTACCTAATGTTACACTTGGATGAAAGCGCAATCCACCTTTATAGGGGCCGATGGCATTGTTAAATTGAACACGATAACCACGGTTTACTTGGATATTATTATCATCATCTTCCCAAGTTACTTTAAAAATGACGATTCGATCGGGCTCTACGATACGTTCTAAAATATTTGCTTCTTTGTATTTTGGGTTTTCTTCAATAAAGTCATATACGGATTCTACAACTTCTTGAACAGCTTGGTGAAATTCTTCTTCACCAGGATGATTTTTTTTCAGTTTTGTCATAAATGTTGAAATTGCTTTTTCTTCTGTTTTAATTGTCATCTATAGTCTCCTTAAGATCGAAGTATAAGTAACTATTATAGTATAACTTGCTTATTTTAGAACATATTTTTTAATTAAAAAATTTTTATGTTTAAAAGTTTTAAAATAGATGTACGTATAATATGTCTTTTAGTGTAAACTAAAAAACAAATTTTTCTTAAATAAGGTCCCTAAAAATAGGTGGTTATTGAATGAAACTAGGCAGTTTATGTGAAAAAAATGAAACTAGAGTGGCGATTACTCCAGATATTGCAAAAAATTTAATTAAACGTGGATGCTCAATTACTCTTGAGAATAATTATGGAAGTCATTTATTTGATTCCAAATTGTATATAGATCATGGTGTGAGATTTGCAGAAAAAGAAGATGTTTTAAACTGTTCGACGTTAGTTCAGGTCAATGTGCCTCATGATGAGATTAAACACATATCATCCGGAACAATATTACTTGCGTTAACAAAGCCTTTTCAGGATTTCTCTGTGATAGAGTCTCTTGCAACGCAGGGTGTTACTACGTTGTCAATGGAGTTTGTTCCGCGGTCAACGCGTGCTCAAAAAATGGATGCGTTAAGTTCTCAAGCAAATTTAGCGGGTTACGTAGCTGTAATTTTAGCATCTGAGCGATTAGATAAAA
>Ga0181565_10003090_pt1 | contig 12749 bp, 10 predicted proteins | sample 101ome_16_FD_129661 | JGI IMG/M metagenome (GOLD analysis project Ga0181565, IMG submission 129661) | Coastal salt marsh microbial communities from the Groves Creek Marsh, Skidaway Island, Georgia - 101401AT metaG (megahit assembly) | ecosystem: Environmental > Aquatic > Marine > Intertidal...
CCCCGTCGTCCATCGTCGTCCTCGTCGTATCATCGCGCGCGCCCCCGGTCGACGATCGACGCCGACGCGCGCGCGCCCTCCCCCCCTCGCCTCGCCTCTCCTCTCCGCGCCCCCGGTCGACGCATACGATCGCGTCGAATCGAATCGACCGAGGTCGATCGACCGACGCGCGTCGCGTGCCCGAGCTCCGTCGATCGACGCGCGTCGCGCGACCGAGGTCGACCGACCGACCGACGCGTCCGTCCACGCGTCCCCGCGCGTCCGTCCGTCGCGACGTTTCGCGCGCGAGAGAGAGATATTATTCACGCGCGTTCGTCCACGTGGGATTGATTGTCTTTTCTGTCCATCGCGCGCGACGTGATATGCCATTATCGACGGTTCATGACTCGTCATACATACATACACGGAGAGATCCCCCCACGACGCCCGCCCGGGATGGATATTTGTACGTCTCATCCACACCGATGGGATCTCGACCGCGGACGGCGTCGCGCGATCGCGCGAGTGATGTACATAAAACACAAAACACACCGACTACACGGTCCATCACCGTGCTCGACTACGACCGTTCATCGTCCATCGTCCATCGCGCGTGTGTCAGATGAACGGACATTCGGAAAGGACCGACCGCGACCGACCGACCGCGCGCGCGACCGACCGCGCGTCCGATGGATCCGTCTCCGAACGGAACGTCCGTCGCGTCGTCGCGCGGTCGAGGACGCACACCGCGACGCCGCGATTCGGGTCGATCGGTTCGTTTTTTATCTTCATCGTTCACGCACCGTCGTCGTCCACGCGGAACGTCCATCGATCGGACGCGCGTCGATCGATTCGATTCGATCGCGCGCTCCGTCTCGGTGGTGACGCCGCGATCGAGCGATCGCGCGATCGATCGCGAGACGACGGCGACGCGCACGGCGACTCGATCGACGACGCCCGTCGATGCGCGAACGATGGATGTGAATATCGCGCGTTCGAATGCACGCTCCCCGCGGTCGAGGTCGGTGACGACGAGCGACGACGGTGATGGGAACACGGGTGACGCCGATCGCGAGTGCGCGCGAAGGCACTCGTTCAGTACTGATTGTTCGGCGATGACGACGGCGACGGCGACGCGCGGCGTCGCGCGGGATGACGACGTCGACGCGCGCGCGGGCGTGACCGGTGATGATGATGTCGACGTCGACGTCGATGTCGATGCGTGTGCGATGAACGAAGCGTCCGTGACGCGTCTGCGCGCGCTCGCGGCGGCGCGCGGCGACGTCGCGACGCCCGACGGCGCGGAGCTTCACGCCGACGTGTGCGCGACGTTGTTGCGCCGGGAGGGGACGTGTGGGCGCGACGCGGTGATGACGCGCGCGGGGAGGGATGCGGGGGGGACGTGGCATCACGCGCCGTATCGCGGGCAATTGGTGGAATGGATATTGGACGTGTGCGCGGGCGAGCGATACGGGCCGACGACGGCGGACGTGGCCGTCGCGTACACGGTGCGCGCGAGACGCGCGAGACGCGCGCGCGATGAACTCGAGTGTGAACGCGTGGAGGAGGAGGGCGCGATTCGATAAGAGGGGGTGGTGTGGTGTGGTCGTCGCGCGTGTCGGTCGTTGTGTGACGCGTGGAGGGGGTGTGGATGGACGCGCGAGCGGAGCGGACGCGCGAGACGGGGCGCGAGACGAGAGACTGACGAATCGATTACGCCGCGCGCGCGTTGTGTTTTGTCGACGCACAGGATCGCGTCCTTTCGAAAACCGTCGTGCCGAAGACGTCTTTACATCTCGTCGCGTTGTGTTGTTTGCAGATTGCGGTCAAGTACGAAGAGATTGAGGAACGAGTGCCGACGATGGCCAAGCTTCGAGCGTGGACGTCCAACATGTACTCGTCGGATATCATTCAAAAGATGGAGTTGGCGGTGCTCATCGAACTCAAGTGGGAGCTGGGCGTGCTCACGCCGGCGCACTTTTTGGAGTCCTTCTTGGCGATGACGTGCAACGGAACGACGGCTGAGGATGAAGTCGATGTCGGGGTGTGGACGCCGCGGTATCGCGAAGATCTCAGGGAGCTCGTGTGTCAGTTGTACTCGCTGTGCGTGCACGACGTCGAGTTGACGAATAAGCCGCCATCGCGCGTCGCCGCCGCCGTGATCGCGGCGGCGCGACTCAACTTGGGTCTGAAGCCTCTGTGTCCGCCCGCGCTTCGTACCGTCGCGAACGTTGTGCCGCAACAGATTTATCCCATCGTCATGCGGATCCACAGAATGTGGGAGGAGGCGTGCGCCGAGGACGAGACGATGGATCACGACGCCGAGGAAAAGGCGCCGGCGAAGAACTTCAGCTCGCTCGCGATCGATGTCCCAGATGTCAACACGGAACTATATGAGGATCAGAAACAGAGATTGACGGAGAACGCGTCGCCTGTGTCTCCGTTTGACATGCACTGGGACGAATGAGTCTCGCTCGCCGCCGCCGCCGCCCTCGCCTGAATGTGTATATTTACCGGCATTAAGCGGCATCATTGTTCAGGGAGGGTGAGAGACAGAGAGGGAGAGAAGAGAGAGAGAGAGAATGAGAGAGAGAGAGAGAGAGAGAGAGAATGAGAGAGAGAGAGAGAGAGAGAGAGAAAGAGAGAGAGAGAGAGAGAGAGAGAGAATGAGAGAGAGAGGGAGAGAGAGAGAGAGAGTTCAATTGAGACAAGAGAAAACAACAATACTGGGTGGAGCCGGGTAACACAATTCGGCTTTCATACAAGATCAAGATCAACCCTGAGTTGCGAGGTGTTGTAACAATGTAATATCTATCTACGAGCTAAACTTGCTATCCTAGTGTGTACATGTGTGCGTATCTGTGTCTGTGAACTTTGCGTGTGTGTGTTGTGCGCGCGCGCGCGTTTCCCTCAGCCTCGGGTGCGCTCGACTAATACCGTAACCGCTCCTCGGTGACCGTAAACGTACCTCCACGACGTTTCGCCGGTACGTCCCACGTGGCGACGCCGGCGTACTCACCGTACCCGACCGTCTCGTTCGACGGCGTCAACAAAATTCTCTGCGTCACCGCGTTCGACCACTCCACCGGAAGAAAGTCCTTGTACTCACCTCCTCTGTGCGGGGCGAGCGTCGACTTCGTCACCAATACCGCCGCTCGATGCGCGTTCGACAAACGCTTAAACAACCTCGCCGCAGCGGTGAAGACTCGCTGAATGTTATACGGCGCCCCGTGGTCTTTCCTCGACGCTCGATCGAGCCAATAAAACGCCGCCACGTTGTCACAAATCACCACGCGCTGCGTCGATCCCATCCCCGCCGTCGTCCCACCACCGATTCCACCCCCTTCCTCCCCACCACCGTCCCTTCCCCTCGCCACCGCGTCCATGAACCGTCCATCCGTCTTCGCCGCCGCCACCTCTCCTCCCCACGCCGCGTCCAGCGCCGTCAGCGTCTTCAACACGTCCACCATCGAGTGCGCGCGCACGAGCGTGAACCTCGACATGGACTCCTCGTACACCTCATCCCGCGCTCGCTCTCGCGCGTTTTCCTTCGCTCCCACCAGCGCATCCGTGATGTTTCTATTCAACGCCCGCAAGACGCGCAACTGGTCGAATTTCCCGTCGCAATCGATCACCACCACCCGCGCCTCGCTCCCTCCGTACCGCGCCCCGTCTCGTCGACGCGGAAGCACGACGCGCGCCGCGATCTCAATCGCCAGTTCCGTCTTCCCCGAGCCCGCACCGCCGACGATCTCGATGAGTTCTCCCGCGCGAAGCGCCGGCTCGGGCGCGTCATCCATCCACGGGATGCTCGTCGGCATCGGTTCGGCGAGCGCGCGATCGAGGTACTCGCGCGCGGTTTCGTCGGGGGCGAGGAATCTGAGCGCGTCCTCGAGCGAGTTCATCGCCCGTCGTCGACCGCGGCGTCGGACGACGACGACGACGTGTGCGGTCGCGGCGCACCCGCGCACCCGTCGGTCGTCGTCGACCGTCATCACTCGACGGCGCGCGCGCGGTGTGACGACGACGACGGCGATGACGCGCGGCGAGGTATCTTCGAGCGCGTTCGATTATCTGTGCGTGGAGATGGTGAACGACGCCCTCGATCGCGCGTCGACGAGACGCGCGCGCGATGATGGTTTCGGTGGTGCGTCGAGCGCACAGGATGGTGGTGGTGATTACGACGACGCCGACGACGTTCGCGACGACGCCACCGTCGCCGCGGCGTGCGAGACGCTCGCGCGAACGGGTGAGAGAATCGGTGAGCGGTGCGCCGAGCGCGCGACGCGCGGGATGGATCCTTTCGCGGATGAACAGAGCGCAATCATGTGCGCGTGTAAAGAGTTTTGGACGCTGGCGCACGGAAAACGAGCCGACGCGCTCAAGACGAACAATAAGGGCACGTTCGTGTTTCACGACGATTCTTTCAGGGCGATGCGAGGGGTGGTGGGCGGCGCGCGCGCGCGAGGGACGAGCGGGACGAGCGGGACGAGGCTCGCGAGCGACGACGGCGGCGGCGGCGGCGCGTCCGCCTCGGACGTCTCCACCGCGGACGCCGATCCGCGCGTTCGCGCCTACCTCGCCCTTCACGCCGGCATCATTCGAGGCGGTCTTCGAGCGCTCGGCGTGCGCGCGCGCGTTCGAGGCGAACTCCGACCGCCGTCCGGGTCTTCGGCGGCGGCGCGCGCCGACGCCGCGCTCGCCCTCGACCCGCCCGCCGTCGCGTTCACCGTGGACGTCGTCCGAGCGACGGACGAGCGCGCGTGACGACGACGACGACGACGACGGGCGTCCCGCCGACGCGCGCGGTGTGACGACGACGACGACGTGACCTCGACGCGAGAGAATAGGTAGTAGACGATAGAGACGAGTTGTGACAAATATCTGCAACTCCAGAAGGGTACTCACGACGGTTCACGACTCGTCGCGACCGGCTCTCCCTGATGACACACAGAGGTGACGAAATTCACGAACGCGCCGACGTCGCGTCACACGCGCGCGACGACGACGCGACCGCGCGATCGACCGCGCATCGCGACGAGAAACGCGAGCGCGGTCGCGACGAGGGCGCGCGCGCGAGAGACGCGAGAGACGCGCGAGATCGAACGATCGGTCGGTCGGACCGCTCGATCGGGACTCGGGACTTTCGGGTCGGGTCGCGCGGACGCGGTGCGGTGCGACCGGTGCGCGTCGAGCGGTGGACTGGCGTGAATAGTGAAGACACTCTCTTCGTCGTCGTCCTCGACGCGGTCGAGCGCGATGTTCGCGCGGTGTGGATTGCGAGACGGGAAAACGAGACGCCGTCACGATCGGGGGAATGTCCATCTCGAATCGGATGCCGATCGAGCGTTTGCGCGACGGATCGATCGCGCGGTGGACGCGTTGACGCGATGCATGTCGTCAAAAACGTCATCTGTCGGTGCGGAGACGAACGCGAAGACGTCCTCTGGGTCGTCGGCGTCGTCGGACGACGATACGTTTTCGATCGGCGGCGGCTTGGGTGGCGACGACGGCGACGAGAGGAGACGGGAGAGCGAACGCGGGACGAGCGGGAGCGCTGAAGGAGGACGAATGTTGTGGGAAGATGAGTGGCCGAGCGTGGAATCGGTGTCGCTGATTAATCGAGCGATTTTTCAGGCGCCGCCAAAGTCGTACGACGATAGATCGCACCCGTGGTCGCCGGCGCACTACGTCAGGTTGAGAAGCGGCGCGGGGTACGATTTTCCGTGCGTTTGGGTCCCGTGTCGACGAACGAACGCGGAGCGTGTGATAATTCACTGTCACGCCAATGCGTGCGACGTGGGTCACATTCACACGCTCTGCGCGAGAGACGCTGAGTGTTGGCGAGCAAACGTGTTATTGGTGGAGTATCCGGGTTACGGAATGTCCGAGGGCGTGGCGTACGAAACATCGGTGGATAGACACGTCGCGGCGGCGTACGTGTACGTCACGGAGGAGTGTAACGTCAAACCCTCCGACGTTTGGGTCCTCGGTCGATCCTTAGGCACGGGACCCGCGACGAAGCTCGCGGCGGCTGTGGAAAGCCTTCACGGATCGCGCCTGGGCGGAGTCATCCTGCACTCGCCGTTCACGAGCGTCAAGGAAGCTGGTTTGGCGCTTCTCGGACAGATTGCGCATATCATGACGGACAGATGGGACAATCGCGAGTGGATTAGACGATACAAGACGAGGACACTCATCATACACGCGCTCGAGGACGAAGTCGTGCCGTACGCGCACGCGACGATTCTCAACGACATCCGAACCGTTCACGGTCTGCCTTGCGAGCTCCACTCCACGCACGGCACGCACAATTTCTTCTCGTATTATCGAGACTATTTGCAGCCAATCTTGGAGTTCATCGATGCCGGCATCAAGCCCGGTATGATTCCTCGCAAGATTGCGCCGCTGCCCGATCCCATTCCTCGCGCCGACTTTTCAGAGTCTCAGGTTAGGAAAATCATGGCCATGGTCAAGGCGCAGGCGCCCAGCGAGGACGAGGACGAGATACCGATCGCGTTAAGATTCTACGGCATGGTAGACTCCGTGGGGGAGACCATCACGTCGCCGACGAAGAAGAAGAATGGCTTTAGTCGTTTCGGATCGAGCTCAGCGGAAACCGCCCCCGCGGCGGATCACAAAATGCCCGTTCCGCCGCCCATCCGGAGTCCGAAGACGCCGATCGGGACGAAGAACATCTCACCGACGTCCACCATCGTCGCTGCCGAGAGCGTGGCGATGGACGAAGCCGCGGACGAGATGATTTTGACCCCAGGCGGGGCGAAGCCCCGCTTGGCAGTGCTGTAAAATAAAAAATGTGTACATGCAGCTTGTTGAAATAAAATTAAAATCAATTGATCGATCACGCGATCAGTCGCAAGAGCTGCCCAGAGAGCTCGAACGACTTTCCGGTCTCCTCCAAACACCGATCCTTCTCCTCTCTCGACCATCCCTCGGCGACGTCGTTGAGCACGCTTCTCACTCGCGTCAACGATGCGTCCAAACCACCGTTCTCTCGCCACTCGTAAAACTCGAGTTCTTTACCGTCCAATATCATCTCGCTCACTTTTCTCCCGATCATTCGCCCCCCCGCGCTGTGCGCGAAATACACGTTGTAGTAGTGACAGATGAATTCCGGCGGCGACTCGCTCGCCAGTTTCGTCAAAAATTCCGCGTACTCCTTCCCCGCCCCGGTTGCCTCTCGCGGGGTCAGATCGAATCGCTCGATCATGTACTCGATATCTTTACGCAACGCCTCGGAGCGCTCCAATCCGTTATTCTTAAACGCTCCGTACGTGTCGTTGTTCTCCGGCGCGGCGACGACGCGTTCCATGGCGTCGTACACCGCCGCCGACTCGACCAAAAAATTCAAGTATCCCTCCACCGTCGGGGCCCATCGCGCCACCGGGCGCTGTTCCGCCTTGGTCGCGTCGGTGTTTTTCTCACCCTCCTTTGGCGCCTGCTCTCGCGTGTGCAGGGACATGGCGACGCGTCGCATCTCCTCGACGAAACCGCGCTGACGTCCCATGGATGATCCGTGGCCGTGGCCGTGACCGTGCGCGCGCGGGGCGATGTTGGCGCGCGAGCGAGCGACGCGGGGACGCGTGGATGTCGCGCGCATCGTTTGGGCGCAACGCGCGAGCGTCATGACGATCGAACGACGCGCGGACGTCTGGGGCACGATGGGTGATGGGAAGCCCCTGAAGAGAGGTTTAGCGCGCGTTGGCGGGACGGTCGAGCGGTCGAGCGATGGATGGGTTGATGAATACATTAATTGACAGATGATTATTATCTAATAAACCTAATTCGGGGGAGTCGATGCGCGCGTCATCGACGCTTGGCGCCGCGGAAACCGCCACCGCGGTCGGCGCGGTCATAATCGGCGTCTCGACGGCGAAACTGACGCTGGCGAAAGGCGTCTCGCTCGTCGAGGATTCGAAACAGGGCGCCGACGGCGTCGACGATGTCTTCGCTGCCGTCGGGGAGAGGTTTTCTGGGGGACATCACCTTGAGGGCGAGCGCGGCGTCGATCTCTCGACGGACGTCGGTGAGGAGGTCCATGGTGTCGGCGCACTGAGAATCGACGACGATCCAGTCGTCAAGCATGGTGCGCGGACGAGCGACGTTTTCGTCCGTAGAGGTGGATTCCTCGATGATGGGTTCGCCGGACTCGTTGAGAAGAGGCGGTTGCGGCGGTGAAGCAGAAGAGACGCTCTCGGAAGAGGATGACGCGTCGTCTCCAGAAAAGTCTCGCTTGGAGAGGTTGTGGCCGCCGAGCAACATGAGCTGTTCCGGACGCATCGCCGTGACGTCTCTCAGGAACACCTGTGAACTGAGCATCATCTCTTTGTACAGGAACCAACGAGGTAAGGGTGTGCGATCACGCGGAGGCTTGCGATGGAAAGCCACGCTCGACGGATGCAAGCCCGCGTGTTCTTCAACTCGAGTCCGCAGCGTGCCAAAGTTGCCGAACTGACGACGCGACGCGATGTTTCCTGGAAGACCAGACGCCCACACCGCGGTGAAGAGGGACTCGTTACCGGCGTTGTAGTTGACGGAGGCGTCGTAGCGCAGAGTCTTTTTCGAAGCCGAGCGGCCGTCCAGATCGTAATCTTGCACGAGTCCAATTCTGTTGAGCTCGTGTAAGAGCTGCGACCGAACAGACGTGATGGTGTTGAGGGCGACGATAGAGACGAAATTATCGCTCGCCCAGCGTCGAGCGCCGTCCCATCCTTGTTCGTTCAAAACATCTTGGAAGGCGTCGTACGCTCGCACGGTGGCGAGTAAATCAGACGTCGCGCAAAACGACTGTCGAATCTCTCGTGCTTCGTCTCTCATTCCGGGAGGAACGTAAAACGGATCTCGAGAGCTGAAGCATGCGGCCGCCGTGAGAACTGGATCGAGACACTTCATGACCGCACCCATGATCAACATTCTCCCAGTTCCCGGATCGAGCGGGAGCACCGATAACAGCCGACCCATCGGCGTCAAGATTTCGCCACCCGACGCTTCGTTAGGCTTGATGGCTCCAAGTTTGAAGAGTCTGTCCATGGCGTATTCCACCGTTTCGTCGGAGGGAGGATCCATGGCTTTTGAGAGGAAGTGCTGCACACCGTCGTGCGTCATCGAACACGTTTGAAGACAGGTAGCCTCGAGAGCAGTTCGTTGAATCTCCGGCGTCGGTCGTTCCGCCATCGCATGTAGGGTTCCGTGAGAATATATTCTGTAACACGATCCGGGAGCCACTCGACCGGCGCGACCGGTGCGCTGGGTCGCGCTCGCGCGCGACGTTGTCACCGTTTGCATCATCGACATGCCACTTTCGGCGTTCCAGGACATTTCGCGAACGAGTCCGCTGTCGACGACGGCGAGGACGTCGTTGATTGTGACAGACGACTCGGCAATGTTCGTGGCGAGAATCACCTTTACGACGCCATCCTTGGCCGGAACGAACACCTTTTGCTGTTCTTCTTGTGGAATTGTCGAGTGGAGCGGGATGACGTTCAGTTTCTCGTACAATTCGGGATCCGTGGTTTCCTCAAGAATGGACATCGCCGACTTGATCTCATCCCATCCCGGAAGGAAGCAGAGAATGCTTCCTTTCCTTCCAGCATCTGTCTCGACCGCCGCGACGTGTTTCGCAACCTCGACGAGTAATTGAATCGTCAGTTCGCTGACCTCCTTTGCTTTGTTCGCGCGAAAAATCTTCGTATTGACGCCCACTTTCATGGACGACTCTCCAGTGCGAGCGTTTCGCAAGGCGACAGCTCGTCGAAGCGCGCGGACGCGCGACGACGCACGTAATCGACGAGGCGATACGGCTTTTGTTGAAGTGCCTTCTAAGTTCATCTCCATGTCTTCAATCTCGGAATCAACGTCCGAATCATCGTCGTCGTCGTCGTCGTCCTCGTCATCTTCGTCGTCGTCCTCGTCCTCGGACACTTCGACATCCACCCCCTCGTCCTCAGCCTCCGAGATCTTTTCGAGCTGTCGAGCAGCCATTTCTTCCGCTTCGGCCTCCTCTAGCTCGCGCTGAAGGGTCACATCTTGAGCCGCGAGTAAATCTTTGGCGAGCTTTTTCAGATGCCCCGGGATTTCGCGCCTCGGCGCTGCGGAGGACTCTTCGCTCGCCAAGCTCTCGTCTTCGATTTCGACTTCACCTCCTCCGTCGAGCATGTCTTCGAGGTGAACGATCTCGACCGGGTGACGCGGTTTCGTCGGCACGCTCATCAAAGGAACGTTTTCTGTCGCGCCCGATCCCGCAAAATAATCGCTGAAGGACTCGGCGTCCAGCGTCGCGCTCATGAGGATGACTCGTAAATCCGGTCTCGTCGAGATGAGCTCTCGAAGCAGAACGAGTAAGAAATCGGTGTTGATATCTCGCTCGTGCACTTCATCGATCATGACGTGCGAGATGCCCTCCAACTCTTGGTCTCTCATCAGTCGACGAAGTAAAACGCCCGTGGTGACGAATTCTATGTTGGCAGCGTCTCTCGGCGCGTTGCCGTGCAACCTCACGGCAAATCCAACCGAATTCCCGATCGGTTCGTCCCGCTCGGCGGCGACGCGTTCGGCGACCGATATCGCCGCAATTCTTCGAGGCTGCGTGACGATGATGCGCGTGTTCGGTCCCTGACCTTGCGCGATGGCGTCCTCTAAGATGTACTGGGGACACTGCGTGGACTTGCCGCTCCCGGTACCTCCGGAAACCACCACCACCTGATGGTCGCGCAGCGCCTCCACTAGATCCTCACGAATAGCTTTGATCGGCAGTGCGTCTCGAATCTTTTTCATCGCCCCTTGCGGACTTTCCTCGTCTTCTAGCGCTCGCTGCAATCGTTTTTCCTCTTCTTCTAGATATTCTGAGTTTTCGCTCGCCGTTCGCTCCGCCGCGCGAGACGCCCGCGCGGCTTTGAGGATTTCTTCCGCCTTTGACGGTCCCTCGGACGACTTACGCCACTTTGATTCTTGTCGAGCGACGAACTTGGCCTCGAAAGCCGTCTGAATCTCTTCGAGTTGCGCCATACGCTCGTCGTGCTCGGCGGGCGAACCCATCGCCTCGACGAGGACGTCGATCCCCCTGTCCGGCAAAGGCGGAACCGACATCATCGACACGTGGTTCGCGGGAGACGCATCGATTATCCGATTCAACTCTTCCACGCGAGCGCGTCCGAGGATCTCGATGAGCGGCTTATCGACGACGTTTATGACGGCTTCCGCTTCGCTCCCCGCTTTGCTGATCGCCTGCCCTTGCCCCTCGAGTCTCTTCCCGCCGTCTATAAACATACTGACTTCCGTAACGAAGTTTTTACCCTTCTGTGACGTCGTCATGATCGGGCGAGACGCGCCCACCATTTCCAGTAAGAGTTGACTACGATTTTTGCGCGCCTGTTGTCTATCCTTGGCTTCTTCCATTCTCATTTTTCGCACGTCGGGTGGATTCTTCGCGTTGACGCCGCACTCCTTGAACTCTTTGTACAGATCAAACAGCGCGAGCGTCTGCGACTCCTTCTTTGAAAACGCCACGCCCGTGTTCAAGAGCTCGATGTCCCCGTTCTCCTTGACCGTCGCATCCGGAGGAACTATTTGGAGCGCCTCCTTGGGCACCGTCGTTCGCACGGCGGTGATAAACGTCTGATCGTGCGCCGGTCCACTCATCGCCGTGGACGTGCGCTGCTTGTACAACATCTTGATCGACGCTTTGTGCAATATATTTCGAATGTTTTGTCCGTCTATTCCCTCATCTTTGAGCACCTTACCCTTCTGTCGCGTCATGACGTCCCTGCCGTTTTCTCCCCGCGTCGGCGGCGCCGCCTTGACCCGCTCCGCCTTCCCGCCCCTCTTCTTCCCCTCGCTCGGCGGTTTCCCTCGTCCTCCGCGTCCACCGCGTCCACCGCGTCCACCGCGTCCACCGCGTCCACCCCGTCTGTCTCCCCAACGCCCGCCGCTCTTCCCGCCCTCTCTCGCCTTTTCGCCGCCGCCCTTCCCGCCGCCGCCCTTCCCGCTCCCCCTCCCCCCCGTCGTCGTCCCCGACCCGCTCGCCGAGGACGACGCCCGCTTCGCACCACCACCACCTCCGCCTCGCCCGCTCGCGAACGCCACCGCACCCGTCCTCCCGCTCGTCCCGACGCGTCCGCGCCCCGTCCTCGCCTCCGCCGCGCGCGCGTCCCGCGCGCCGATCCACCATCTCCCCCTCCCACCGACGATCGTCGTCGCGAACGTCCGCGCGCGCGCGTCCGCTCCCCCTCTCCACATCGTCCACGCCCGTCCGCGCGCGACGACCGCGGTCGCCGTCGTCATCCCCCCCGTCGTCGTCATCGCCGCCGCCGTCGTCATCGCCGCCGCCGTCCCCGCGACGACGACGGTCGCGACCGTCGACGCGCGCGCCAAGCCTCGTCCCGCGAACGCGCGAAAGCGCATGCACGCACGGTGGCCGTCCGCGCTCACCGTCGATCGGGCTTTGTCGTCGACGCGCGCGGACCGATGACGCGACGGGACGGATGAATGAAATGCGTGGGTGAATTAATTAATTAATTAAAGTCTCGAGACGACCGCGCGACGCGACGACGCGCGCGCATCGTCGACCGCGTCGCGCGCATCGCGCGTCCGACCGTCGCGCGCGCCGCGTTGCCGACCGTCGCGCGTCATCGCGCGCGGCGGCGGTCGCCGGGACGTGGAGGCATCATTGACGGGTCGTGACTCGTCGAGGAGTCCCTCTCGCGGTCGCCTCCATCGTCCACTCGACGGTTGACGCGCGCGAGTGACGCGCG
>Ga0181565_10003105_pt1 | contig 12713 bp, 12 predicted proteins | sample 101ome_16_FD_129661 | JGI IMG/M metagenome (GOLD analysis project Ga0181565, IMG submission 129661) | Coastal salt marsh microbial communities from the Groves Creek Marsh, Skidaway Island, Georgia - 101401AT metaG (megahit assembly) | ecosystem: Environmental > Aquatic > Marine > Intertidal...
AGAAAATCCTTCATTAATCAAATTTTTAACTAAAGGGTGGGATGATTCTCTTTGGTATGTTCTTAAGAAGTACGAACCAGAAAATAAGTCGAAGTTTTGTCGATTGGAGTCGTAAATTAACATGTCATGGCAGCGTAATCCCCATTCTTTCAATATGGGTCTTAATCCCAAAGCAGGGAAATCTGTAAGGGCAAGTTCTTCGATTGGGTCTAACGCAAGAACCAATCCCCCTTTGCTTTGGTTTATGAAATTTCGAATCATGGAAACTTCTTTATCTTGAAATATAGCTTTCGGCCCAATAACTATTAATCCCAAGGCATCCGCAGGAATCCTTTCAACGGTTCCGAGATCGATGCTTGAAACTCTAATGCCTCGGTCTTCAATGAGTCCTCTGAGAAACGAATTACCGCTCTGAGGATCTGAATCTTCGGGACTGGATTCACCATGGCCACGGGTAAAGTAAATAACTTTTTTCTGTTTAGGGGGAGCAGATAATTCAAGAATGGCCCTCAGCAATGTTTCCTCACCTTTAAATTTGCCAGGCTCCTGTATGCCATTCTTCAACTCTTTCCAATCCGAGTAAAATCCCGATTCCCAAATAGCTTGCCTGGCCAGTGATTCAGTAGATCTGAAAACTTGCTGCGTGTCATAAGGATTGGTACCCTTTTCTTCTTTGTACCTAAATATGATTTGTTTTCCGTTTTCAGGGGAAGCAGCAACCAATAGGTTTGGTTGGTTAATTTTATATTGATCCAGAATATCATCTTTTTTTCTTGGAGCCAAAACATCCACCCTGTGAACCTTTATAGGGTAGGGGGTATCAGCTCTTTTTAAAGCATCTAAAAGAAGATCCAAGTCATGCATTAATCTTTGAACTATTTTGGGCAACTGCGAGTCTTCCGTGATGGTGATGATTAGATCCACTGGTTGCTCCATACGATTTAAAAGAGCTACACTTTCCTTGGATAAACTGTATTTTTTTTCAGCAGATAAATCGATCTGCATATCAACTTTTGAAATAAGAAAGTTTAAACTTAGACTCAAAGTCAATAAAAGCGTAACCACAGACCAACGATCGAGTCTGCGGTTCCTTTTTGCATGTTTAAAATCCATAGATCAATGCTTCAGTCTTTCCAAAGTAAGGGTCGATAGGCATATAAATAAAAAAGCGAGTACTAATTGATGAAGCATGGTAGCCAAGTCGACAATACCAACCGAGAAGTGTTGGGCTTTACTCAATCCTTGGTTAAGAGAACCGAGACACACATCAATAATTCCTTCAAGGTGAGTCGGGGATGAATGGTCACGATACTCACCGAAAGAAAAAGCCATAACTGCAAGATACAAAGTCAATAATGTGAAGGTGAGCATTCCTGCAACCATTTGGTTTTTGGTTAGCGAGCTTGCAAATATTCCAACCGCGGTAAAGCTGGCTCCGAAAGAGGCAAGAAAAACAAATCCACCCAACCAGTGCTCTTGCTGATTGAACCCCAAACTCAAGGCTTGATTAGGGAAACCATACCATAAGAGCAAGGGAAAGCATAAGGCGAGGGTACAAATAATCAGAAAAAAAATAAAGGCAGCCGACCATTTTCCTAAAACAAGCCCGAAGGAGCCAACGGGAGCAGACATCAAGGTTTCTAATGTGCCTAGTCTCCTTTCCTCTGCAAATGATCTCATCGTTAAAAACGGAACCAATGCGGGTGCCCCAAAAGTTAGACCGATAATAAGTGAAGAAAGTGGGGGCAAAACCCAATCAGTTCGAGCAAATCCTTCAATAAAAAACCGAAAACCGATCCCCAGAAGGGATAAGAAATAAAAACTGGATACATAGGTTGCAGGAGAAATGAAGAGACGAAAAAGTTCGTGCCGTAAAATATGCCAATATCCCATCATTTTTTATTTCAAAATATTTAAACTTTCTGAGCGAACTGCTTTGTGCTTTCCTCTTCCTAAGTAGTCTTGTATCTCCCAGTTCTTTTTGGTCGCTCGTAAAAAAATGGTTTCTAGGTCGGGTCTTGAAATCTGAAATTCCGAAATACTCAGCTGTTCATTTTTAATCAGTTTACGCAGTATTTCCTCCGCCTTCGATTCCCCTTCGCTGATGGAAAAAGTATATCTACTTTTCTGAGATTTTTCTATTTGGTCATCGTGAATTAGTTCACAATTAGGTTCTATGAGGCGGATTGTACGATGAATATCTATTTTATTTTCTGTGGTAACGATTTCAAAAATTGTTTTGTTAATGAACATTTCTTGTAACTCAGTCATGGTTCCTTCTGCAACAATTTGTCCATGACTCAGTATGATCATTCGGTCACAGCAGGCCTCCACCTCCGAAAGTATGTGACTCGAAAGAAGAAACGAGACTTCGCCTCTCAATCTCTCCATCATCTTTCGCGTGATGGCAGCCTGCCTCGGATCAAGCCCAATTGTGGGTTCGTCTAAAATGACTAATCTTGGTTCAGCCAACAAGGCGTCCGCAATTCCAATTCTTTGTCGAAAACCTTTAGACAAATTACCAATCATCCTTTCTGAAACACGCCTTTCCAAATCGCAAGCATCCAAAACTCTTGCTATTCTCTCTCGTTTTCTTCCCCCCTCTAATCCTTTTAGATTTGCTCGGAATTTCAAATATTCAATAACTCGAAGATCTTCTGGTAATGGGTTGTTTTCCGCTAGAAACCCAATATGCTTTCTGACTGCCCCTTCTTCTTCTGCCAAATCTACACCACATACTTTAGCTTCTCCTGAATCGGCAGGGATTAAACCCGATAAAATGCGCAAAGTGGTACTTTTGCCGGCACCATTTGGCCCAAGGAATCCAACGATTTCACCCTTGGCAATCGAGAAACTAATTCCTTTAAGTGCTTGAATTAATCCATACCTTTTTCGCAGATTAATCACTTCTACAATCGGTAAGGGCTTGGTTTCAGTAGTCATATAAGAAGAATCAAGCTTATTGGCTTAAGCAGGCTAATGCGAGACCATCTAATGTAAGGTTATGGTGGATGATTGCTCCATCTATGTGAAAATTCTCAGCTTCACCACCTGTCTCAATGATTGATTTCACCACTTGGCCGTTTTGGCCCAATTCGCAGCTTATTGCATCAATAATACCGTTAATCATGGGTAAGTAGCCATGCTCGATTCCGTTCATCATCGCCATTTTTGTACTTTTACCGATAACCTGTGAGCAGCTTGGTTTCTGATTGAGTTTAATATTCGGAAGCAGTGCGGTTTGATTGCTCAAATAGTCAAGCATACCTTGAGGTCCGGGAAGAATGACTCCTCCTACATAACCTCCAGATTGAGTAATGACATCAAATGTAGTAGCTGTACCCAAATCGATAACTATAGCTGGCAGGGTATATCTTTTGAAGACTGCATATGAATTTGCAATTCGGTCCGATCCAATCTCACAAGGTCTTGGGTATTCGATAGGAAGCCCAGGACAACTTTCAGAAGTTAAGCAAAATATTTCTGTTGATATTGAACTGACACGATTGAGAAGAATTTCTTTGGCTTTGGGGACGACTGAACAAAAAGCAACCTGTCCCTGATGATTCCACGATTGAAGCCATTCATTATCACCCGTACAAAAATCAACTGTAGGAATTACTCGTTCTTCGTAAATCTTTCCTTGATGCCAAATTGCTCCTCTACATGTGGTGTTACCAAGATCAAGACAAAGAAATGGGCTAGGCGAAGTCATGGGATAAGGGAAACTTCTCCAGCATGAGCAATCTTATGCCTGCCGTTTCGAAGCTTAATTAAAAGCCCACCACTTGGATCAATCCCATCTGCCTTGCCTGAATATGAGGCTTTACCATTTTTTATTTTAACCCTTCTGCCTGATAAAAAATCCATACTTTGCCACTCATTCATCAGTAATGGATCTGCAGTTCCAAGAATACATTCCTGGCTTGCCTTAAGGGAAACCTTAATAATTTTCGCTGCAATTTCGTGCATCCTCCAACTGAGTTGACTGATTTCTTTTAACGAGGTTGACCTCTTTTTTATCTCCTCTGGAAAATCTGAAGGAGAAGAATTGATATTGAGACCAATACCAAAAACAATCGATCTAACCTGATCACAGTCAATGGATGCTTCGGTAAGCATGCCTCCAAGCTTTTTGTTATTTGCAATGAGGTCATTTGGCCATTTAACCAGAAGATTTTCAATTCCAGTATGATTTCTCAGAAACTTGCCAATCGAAATCCCCTGCCAGAGGGTGAAGTTTCGAAATTTCAGCAACTCGACATTCGGTCGAAGTGCGATGCTTAAATACAAATTTCCAACTTTTGGGCTGTGCCATGTCTTGCCCATGCGACCACGTCCCTTGGTTTGCTTTTGACTGAGGACAGCAAAAGGGGCTTCATGCCCCATCGCAAGCAATCGTTCAGCTTCGGAGTTGGTGCTGTCAGAAAGTTCTAGCAAATGAACCGGAAGGTCAATTTTACACTCCCGAAGCCATGCCTCAAGGAGTGGTCGAACCAAAACATCGGGTTCACCCGCCAATCGATACCCTCTATTCTGGCTTGCCTCAATAGATAGGCCCGCTTTGCGTAACTTATCGACCCTAGACCATACGCCGACTCTCGACATCTTGAGCCGATCGGCTAGATAATTCCCGGATACGTAGTGGGGTGAGGCTTGCAACAAAGAACTCAATACAAATAGATTGGGATCCAGTTTTTTTCTTGGACTACTTTTTTTACCCTTAGGGTAAAAAATCTTCTTTTTTCCTGTTGGGTATTGAGCCATTTAATCAATCCAATCTAAACCAATATCAATCCACTTGGCATTATGAATGGGAGCCCCAGATGAGATAAAGTGAGGGCGTGCTTGTGCGTATTCTAAAATATTTTTCTGATTGATTCCTCCACTGGCCTCGAGGACGAGCTGATCATTGCCCATTTCAACCGCCTTAGCCACATCAGAGGGGGTGAAGTTGTCCAATAAAACGGCATCCACACCACTCTCCATAGCGGGTGGTAACTGCGAAAGGTGGTCGATTTCCACTTCTACTAACTTCTCTTTGTCTCTTTCTTTAACTTCTCTAAGAAAATTCATCAGAGGATCTCCACGATCAACGCCCGCAGCAGCTAAGTGATTATCCTTAATCAATATTCGGTCGAATAAACCCAAACGATGATTGAAAGAACCTCCGCATGAAGTGGCATATTTTTCGAGTAAACGATGACCGGGAGTGGTTTTTCTAGTATCCAATAAACCGACTCCATACGGATCAAGAATAGAGACAAATTTTCCAGAGCTCGTGGCCACCCCCGATAATCGCTGCATAAAATTAAGTAAGGTTCTCTCAATTGCCAAAATTTGCTTTATCGAACCGGAAATGGTTCCAATAGTTTGATCTTTCTCACAATGAACCCCGTCATCCAAGTGAGATTGAAATTCTAGCTGATCGCATGAAAAAGCCTCGATTAATAAGTGGGCGAGTTGAATACCACATACAATCAAAGGCTCTCGACAGGTCAGCTGGGCAGTGCCAGTGCCTAGTAAATTACAGACTTCAGAGGTCAGGTCGTATTCCCAGGTTGGCCGAACTTTTTGAGGATTTAGATCTTCACGAATACAAATTTTGATTAGATCCTTTAAATCCTGAGAGCTTTCTACATCACGCCACGAAATTCTTTGGCGAAAATCATTAATTCGGGGTGGTTTTATGGTCACGAAACCGGGGAAAGCTGAGCACTTTTAGAGTAGGAAAGAAGATCTTCAGGGGAGGGGGTGTCTGAAATAATTTCTCCAGGATTCGGGCCAATGCCAATGAATCGAATTTTCGGTAATGTTATGCCGTTGATTCCATTGGGAAATGCAACCTCTACCAGACTTGAGAACATTTCAGATATGTACTGCTTAGCTTGTTCAGGAAGCTCCTCAAACTGGGTAATGCCCCGTAGGTCTTCAGTCCAACCTTGCATGCATTTATAAATGGGTTTCAAGGTTTGACGGAGTGATTCATTTCTGGGTACGGATCGGGTGATGCGACCATCCGGAAATTCATAGGCTGTACAAATTTTGAGCTCTGTGGATACAGTACTATCTAGGGTGAGGGCATCCAGTTTATTGATCACAATTTGATCAAAACCTCCATACCTCAGAGCATTTCCTTTCTCAACGGCATCAAACCAACCCACCATTCGTTGCCTGCCCGTGGATGTCCCAAATTCTAATTTTGCCAACTTTTTACCCCAGGGATCTGAAAGATGGTCAATCTGAGTGAGGAAGTGATGGGTGCCTACTTTGGTGTCATAGGCCTTACAACACCCTATTTGAGTGAGGGGTTGTATCGGAATTCCTCCAGAATGAAAGAGTTCTGCACTTGTGGTGTGAGATGCAGTCACATTAGGCGTAAAACCATGCCTTTTATCCAGCCAGTACGCCTGTCCAAATTCAGCGACAATCAGTTTCTTTTTTTGAGTGGAATCGATAAGGAAATCGCGACCGTCCCCAATGCAGTTTTCCAACGCTTTTCCCGCCTGCCAGTAGACATCAATGACTGAATCTATGTTCAAGGAGAAGGGTTCATTTCCCAAAAATCTTTTGAATTCAAATTCTTCTTTCGGGAAAATGTTCTCATCGATGGATGCTTGGTTAGCCCGATTTTCTGCTGTGCTAAGGGTATCAAAAAACTGAAACCATGTGGGTTCGTCTACTTTGCAAACCCAACGAATTGTGTCTAACGCCCGTTGGCATCTTTGCTTCATCAATAGAACAAAGGCGTCTTTACTTTCGAGAAAGCTTTGGTAGAAAATTTGCCATTGTCCGGTTTCATCTCCGTACGCTGGGCTGATTCCACGGCCGGTAGACCCTCGACTTGCCATACCTAATTGATGAACCCGATAATTTTCCCAAGCGAGGTCGAGTAGACGGTGACTCAGGTCACTCATTTGGCACTTTTGATCGATAAGTAACCGATTCATTACCTGCAATCCTCTGGCTTCGAGGGGTTTTGCTTCCCAAAGAAATTTTCGAGGGTCTGCCACTACACCTGCTCCGATGAGAAGGGTGGCCACATCTGGATCACCTACTCCGGAGGGTAGGAGGTTCAGCTTTAAGCCTGCTGCGGTGTGACCGGCATTGGCCCCGCCATTGACTTTCATCACCCCAGCGGCGGGTTCGTTATTTGTCCTTTTTTGATGTTCGAGGATCTCATGGACAACCCGGCCTTTTCCTTCATCCCCCATACTAATGCCAATGACTGATACAAGGGGGGGGTCTACATATTTTTCCGAAGTAACCATGAAGAAGAAAAGATTAGGATCGGTTTAAATCGCTGCGTTTGATTTCAACCACATCATGAGGAGCAGACTCCCGTTGACCTGCGGGGGTCACTCGAATATATCGGGCATTTTTTTGGAGTTCCGATAAATCTTGGGCACCCAAATAACCCAGTCCGGCACGAACCCCACCGGCTAAATTTTCTAATACTTCTCGAAGAGATCCGGAAACTTCTTTGAGTGCTTCGATTCCTTCGGGAGCACTTTTACTCTGTAAATCTTTTTGGCTGTGTCCATATCGGGCTGCGGAGCCATCTCGCATGGCCTCCAAGCTTCCCATTCCCCGGTACTGCTTATAGTACTTCCCTTCAATTTCGATAATCGCACCGGGTGCCTCGCGACAACCAGCGAGCAATCCACCGCAGATTATCCCATCGGCTAAAGTAAGAGCTTTAACGATATCTCCCGACTTGTTGATGCCCCCATCTGCCAGGATCTTAACTCCGGCTTTTTTCTTGGATTTAGAAGAGGCATAGAGTGCGGTCATTTGAGGAGTTCCCACACCAGCAACGATCCGAGTGGTGCAAATTGATCCGGGACCCTGACCAATTTTAATGATGTTGGCACCTGCACTTCCCAGAAATTCAACCCCTTCTCCTGTAGTCACATTTCCTGCCATGATCGGAAGATCACAGAATGCATCCCGCAGAAAACGAACCGCATCCCCGACTCCCTTGGTATGACCATGGGCAGTAGATACTGCGACAAGATTGAGTCCGTGGTCTACCATTTCTCCAACATGTTGAATCAGGGAGTCTTTTTCGATGTTTCCTTGATCATCACGGGGTACGGAAACGGCGGCTCCACACAATAAGCGAAACATGGAGTCACGCGATGGCTTTAGGTGTCCACTCGATTCATCCATGATCCTTTCTATATCACTCAATGTGTATAGACCTCTCATCCGGTCTTGATCATCGACCACTAAGAGTTTGTGGATACCCATGTGTTTACTAAAAAATTGATCCGCTGTAACAATTGGATCTTCTCCCACCTCTGATTCTCGAATCGTAAAAACTTTGTCCCTGGCAAGCATTCCATCGGTTACTTTATGATCGCGATATCGCTGTTTAACCACTCTGCCTGGAAGCAGTCCAAGTAATTTACCATCCTCGTCCACAATGGGGAATGTACGAAACTGAAAGTTTTTATCCTCGATGGTCTTCAATACATCTCCGATGAAGTGATCAGCAGAGAAACAAATAGGGTCTTGGATTAGTCCATGAACATGGTGTTTAACCCTAGCCACTTCCTTAACCTGTTGACGCTGACTCATATTGTAGTGGATCAGTCCCAGTCCACCATTTAGGGCCATTCCAATTGCCATTTCGGATTCGGTCACCGTATCCATGTCAGAAGAGATCATGGGTAAGCTTAACTTGATCGAATCGCATAGTTGAGTATCCAACTTAACTTGCCCCGGAAGAACCTCTGAGTAGCGGGTTACTAAGGATACATCATCAAAAGTAAGCCCGTTCGGTAAGGAACGGGAGAAAAACTCATTCGCTTCGAGAAATAACTCGTTATCCATGATTGGTGCTTTTGTTGTCCATCGACTATGTTTTATATGATCTAAACCGATTTTATTCTCAAGGATATTTAATGAAACCCACTCGAAGTTATCTCCTTTTATCACAAACCCTCAACTATCCTCTACTCAACTCCCGCGGGCTGATTCGGGAAAAGAAGGCGTTGGTATTGCACCAAGTAGATGAGTGTGGGAAAATCTCTTTTGGTGAAATCTCGCCCCTGGCTGGTTTTGGTGAATTTAATGTTGATCAGGCAGTAGTTGAGGCAAAGGTTTGGTCTACAAAGGGTGGGGAAGCCCAATCCTTCTCCCTTCTTGAGCCTGCTATAAATTGCTTACATTCGGAAATATGGCGTTCTACTTTGCCTGAAACGACTCTGCCGGAATCGGCTCATCTTTGGTCGAAAGAAAAAACAGAGGTAAAGGGGGTGATCAAAAGAAAAATAGGTCTACAATCTACCCGAGAAGAAATTCCTGTTATTTGTAATTGGCTTAATCGATTGGGAGAAGGAGTCACCGTTCGTCTCGATCCCAATGAGCGTTTTTCACGGGATGATCTGAAGCGATGGATTGATGTGCTTCATCGATACGATTCCATTCAATTTATAGAACAACCAACCAGAAGAAGCGATGTAGATTGGTTAATCGAATTTTCTCAGGATTCTCCCATTCCTTTAGCCCTTGATGAAGCTCTTCTGCATATGCAATCGATGCATTTAATTTCCCAACTTCCTCTTCATCTTTTTTTGGTTTTCAAGCCTACTTTTTTTCCTGACTGGGAGGGCATGCTCCAAGTGATCCAGAGCCGTGACAACCGGGTAGTGATTTCCACAGGTTTTGAATCCCCTTTTGGGTACGAAGCTTTAATTCGCCTTTCTGCTTATTCCTGTCTCTCTCCTGGATTAGACCGTTCCTGCTTTGTTGATCAGGCTCATGAGTTTTCTTCCCATCACCAACTGGTACTCGCCTGTCCATCAGTGACCATTACTGACTTGTATAAATTATGGCATAGATTGCAATAATGACCATTTCTTCCTACGCAAACAGAAGTTGCCCTTGGCAAAGCTTGGGTAGCCCGAATGGAGATTTTCTTTTGACCTATGCTAAGCAAGCTTATCGTCTGCTATCTGATGGAAGATCCATCATATTTAGACCTAAAGAGCCCGAAGGAATGGCTGATAATGGTGCTAACTTAACCCTTGGCTTTTTTTCAGGAGGAACCAGTGGTGATCCAGAATTGGTCACCCACAGTCAGCAAACCCTCGGGTGTGCCGTATCTGGATTAGTGGATCGAATAGGCTCATCCCCAATAGACAGTGTTTGCTGCCTTCCTTTGTGGCATGTGGGAGGTTGGATGCAGATCGAAAGAGCATGGGCTACCCAAGGACAGGTCGTCTTTTGTGATTACCGTGATTTATCCAAGAAAGAAAACGGAGACATTCTTTTGGGAAAGTGGATATCTCTGGTCCCTACTCAATTGCATGAATTACTAAAGTCCCAGTCCGCAGTCGATTGCCTTAAATTGGCCAAGGGTATTTTTATCGGTGGTGCAGGTATGAGCCTACAGCTTGTGCACACATCCCGTTCCTTGATGCTTCCAGTTTACCCATGTTACGGATCTTCAGAGACCGCGGGCATGGTTACCCTGCTTTGTTCCCATTTATTTTTGGGTGGGGTGGATGGAGTGGGTAAGCCTCTTTCCCATGTATCCATTAAATTCGATGGAGATACAGGCACGGTCGAAGTGCAATCTTCGAGCCTGTGCTTAAGTCGGGGAAGTCAGGACTTTCAGCCCAACTGCTGGTTAAGAACGCCAGATTTAGGTTACATCAATTCTAATAACTCTCTAGTTATTACCGGGCGGAGTGATCGGGTGATTAATTCGGGCGGAGAAAAAATACAGCCCGAATTGATCGAAAGCATGCTTTATAAAAGTGGCTTGGTTGAGCAATGCCTAGTATACGGAGAACCCGATGAAAAATGGGGGGAGTCAGTAACGGCTTTGATTTGCCCGAATAGTATCAACCTTGAGGAATTAAAAAGCTACACGAAATCGAAATTACCTGATTACATGTATCCAAAAGTATGGAAACTTATGGATGCACTTCCCCTTTCAAAAATGGGGAAAAGAAAAAAGTAAAAGAGGCAAGTGGGATGAAGGGGTGCGGAAAACACCTAGACCTTTTCGATGATTTTATCCGCTAAACCGTATTCAATCGCTTCTTGTGCATTGAGGTAGAAGTCTCGATCAGTATCCTGTTGGATTTTTTCCATGGGTTGACCGGATGTTCGTGCGAGAATCGTATTGAGTTCCTCTCGCAAGCGCTCCATTTCCTGTGCCTGAATATTGATATCCACCGCAGCCGCCACCATTCTTCCAGTAATCAAGGGTTGGTGGATGAGGACACGTGAATGTGGGTAAAGATACCTAAGGCCTTTGGAGGCTCCACAAAGCAGGATGGAACCCATACTTGCAGCCATCCCAGTTACAACGACTTTAATCGGAGAACTGATCAATTGCATGGTATCAAATATTGCCATACCTGCGGTGATAGAACCACCTGGAGAGTTGATGTAGAATGTAATCTCTTTTCCTGGATCGGTCGCTTCTAAATGAAGGAGCTTTTCGGTGATATCTCGAGCCGATTTATCACTAACCTCTCCCCAAAGGAACACTTTACGGTCTTCTAAAAATTTGGATTGGATTGCCTCAGCAACCGAACCGGATTTCTTTTCCTTATCTTTATCTTTTTCTTCGCTCATGCAGGTGAATGGATATATCGAATTAAAGGTTTTTGTCGAGCATCTCGAGTCTGCGGGTATGTCTGCCCCCTTCAAATTTGGCGTTTAACCAAGTATCGACAATTTTAAGAGCAAGCTTTTCAGAGATTTGTCTTTGGCCAATGGAAAGGACATTCGCATTGTTATGTTCCTTGGCAAGTCTTGCGGTTTCCTCACTCCAGCAAAGAGCACAGCGAACGCCTTTTACCTTGTTTGCGGCCATGGCTTCACCATTGCCACTTCCTCCCAGAACAATGCCCAGATCGCATAGGCCATCCGCCACGCTTTCAGCCGCCGGTCTGATGAACAGAGGGTAATCAACGGATTCGTTAGTAAATGTACCAAAGTCTTGCACCTCATGACCGAGGGCTTGCAGGTGTTTTTTGATGGCTTCTTTATACTCAAAACCAGCGTGATCCGTACCAAGAGCAATTTTCATTATGTGATTAGCGGAGGGAAAGTAGTGCGAATTTCAGATCTCATCAAATCAGGCCTAGTTCCATTTTGCCCTCTTCAGATATCATATCCTGTGTCCAAGGTGGGTCCCAGACAATTTCAACCTCAGCTTGATCGATTCCCGGAAGTTCAAGAACTTTACCCTTGCAATCATCTGCAATCACAGGCCCCATTCCGCACCCTGGTGCCGTCAGGGTAAGGTCTACATAGGCCACCCGACCATGTTCTTTGGTATCTTCGATCTCAACCCGGTATATCAGTCCCAAATCCACCACATTCACGGGAATCTCAGGGTCGAAGACAGTTTTTAGGTTTTCTTTAATTTCTTCCACGCCGGCAGGCTTAGCATTGCCATCGATTGGGAGTTTGGATGCTTCTTCCAGGTCTTCTCCTAAGGCATCCGCATCCCTAGCCGCAATTCGATACATCCCCTGCAGGGTCATAACCGTAAAGTTTCCTCCCAATCGGTGAGTGATCGTTACTTTTTCACCCCTTCCCAAAGTGAATTCTTCACCATGTGGAATGAGAGTAGCGACCACATCCCGATTTAGTTCGACTTCTTGTTGACTCATGGAATGGATTTAAGAGGTAAAGGCATTGGCTAGAGCATTTAAAGCCGTGTCGCGGGTTTCTTCATGGTC
>Ga0181565_10003109_pt1 | contig 12708 bp, 13 predicted proteins | sample 101ome_16_FD_129661 | JGI IMG/M metagenome (GOLD analysis project Ga0181565, IMG submission 129661) | Coastal salt marsh microbial communities from the Groves Creek Marsh, Skidaway Island, Georgia - 101401AT metaG (megahit assembly) | ecosystem: Environmental > Aquatic > Marine > Intertidal...
GTTCAGCCATTTCAGCTTATCCGTGTTAAATGCAGACGGTGATTTGTTGACAGCTTCGAGCTCAAATAGCTGAATCATTTCATCAATACTGAAAACTTCCTGATCACCGTGCGACCAGCCCAGTCGGACCAGATAATTCAATAAGGCTTCGGGCAAATAACCTTCTTCCATGTACTGCATGACACTGACCGCACCATGCCGTTTTGAAAGCCGCGCACCGTCATCGCCGAGAATCATCGGCAAATGAGCATATCGAGGCACAGGTAAACCCAGTGCATTAAGCATATTAATCTGTCGAGGGGTATTATTGAGATGGTCATCACCGCGAATCACATGGGTGATCTCCATATCCGCATCATCGACAACCACCGTCAGGTTATAGGTTGGCGAGCCATCTGAGCGTTTGATAATCAGATCATCCAGTTCACTGTTAGCCACTATGACCTTGCCTCTGACGATATCATCAATGACTACAGAGCCTTCCTGCGGATTTTTAAACCGAATCACATGCGGCTCGTCAGCACTGACCACGGCATGTCGACAGTGTCCATCGTAGCGGGGCTTTTGTTTGGCCGCCATCTGCGATTCACGTAAGGTTTCCAGACGTTCTCTGGAACAGTTACAGCGATAAGCCAGTCCTTTTGCCATCAGCTGATCGATGATTTCATCATATCGATCGAAGCGTTTGGTCTGATAAAACGGCCCCTCTTCATACTCAAGACCTAACCAGGTCATACCCTCAAGAATGGCATTGACCGATTCCTGTGTGGACCTTTCAAGGTCGGTATCTTCGATACGCAGCACAAACCGGCCACCGTGTTTGCGGGCATAAAGCCAGGAGAATAATGCTGTACGGGCACCTCCGACATGGAGATAACCGGTGGGACTGGGAGCGAAACGTGTTCTGACGGTCATAATCAATAATGCTGTGGAAAAATTCAGCCGATTTTAACGTTTTGTGGTTAATAACGACAGAGATATTGACGGGTTGATCAGTCCTGCAGAATTTCAGCCATGTACTCGGCATCTGCAGGCTGGGTTAGCACGGCATGAATCGAAAACAGCGCTTTGAGCTTTTCGACATATTGCAGTTCATTTTTACTGGCAATGACGATAACCCTGGCACCGGGCGCGTACTTTTGCAGACTATGCAGGAAAACATCCAGATTGCTCAGGTTTGCACCGGCATAATTGTTTCCGTAACCATAAAAAAATTCCCCGACGACATAATCGGGTTTGGTTTTTTTCAGGGCACTGATGGCTTTACGCATCGCGTTAAAGCGTTGCTCCTGAAATCCCAGCGAAGCATAAAGATCGGCAAAGTTAGGATGAGTCGGCGATTCGGCCAGAGAAAAAATTATTTTGTTCATGGTCATAAGATATCGCCATAATTTGTTCCGATGCAATAGGGTATTTTTAGCTTCTGCAGTAAACTACCTGTATATAGCTGAAGGTATTTCGAATTATGAGTGTCAATGACGATCAATCAATTTTTTTGGCAATGAAACAGGATGGTCCATTGCGCGTCGAAGATGAAGTCAGTCATTTTGAACAACGTTTTACGCCCCGATCCAGACAACTGATCAGAGATTTCGCCAGTGACCAGACGACCATGTCAAAATACCGGGCCGTTCGCGACCATGTATTTGACTTACTGGACATCGATGATTTTACGCAGGTACCGGCATTACTAAACCAGGCCGATAAAATCCACAAACTGCATAACCGTTGTTATCATCTGCTCGCTAACTTGTATGGCATTAGTGGTGATGCCTCGGAAATCCGCAGTCAGATCAAAGACTACGCGCTGTCTGCAGATAACGTGATCACTTACCTGAAACAGCATGTGCTGGCTTGCTACTCTTCACATATCGAACTGAGTAATGAGATAGAAACTACCCATAGCCCGATTGATTTGTTACTGATCCAGTTTAACCAGCGATTTCATAAAAAAATTCGTTTTGAAGCCAAACGTAAACTGGTTTTGATGTCACTGGCGGCTTCCATTGATCAACGTGAGCGTGAGACTGATATCGAAGCCAAGTTCGCCAGCTTTTTAAGCTTTCTTAATGATCATGTCTGGAGCCCCGACCTGAAGATCGGTGAAGTCGAAACCGCCTACCTGCACAGTTTGCATGATCCGCAAAGTTTCGCCTGTGAAAAAGTCGAGGTTCTGAATTGTCTTGATGATATTTCGCTGGATCATCTTGGTGAACGCGAAAAAGTCACTTTGATCAAACGTCGACTGTTTCGCTACAACGGCCGAAATATTCCAATTTACGTCAGTGTGCGTAAAAAAGACCCGGCCGCCAAGATCCTCAAACTCCTTCGCAAAAATGAAAAAAATCCGGCGGTAGCCGTCGATGACGAACTGGGTTTGATGGCCGTGTTAAACAGCCGGGCCGACGTCAGGCGCTTTGTGCGGCATCTGACCCGCTCGGCATTGAATGCTGAATCCATCATGGTTCTTGAAGATATCAGCGATACATTGACCGGTGGCGAATACAAAGGCTCATCCGGCTCGAGCAACAGCAAAACGCCGATGCTTAAGTTTTTTGCGCGACTCGGCGGCATGCGGGTCGAGTTTATTATCCATACCAATAGCAGTTATCTGGATTATCGTTACAAACGCGATGTCGCCCATGAAGAATACGAAGTGCGCCGACTGTTTGATTCAGATGTTGCAAGCTTCCTGTTTCCGGAAGATATCTACCATCTCGATATGCAACGAATCCGTGAAAAACAACTGGCTAACTTTCGGAAATCGATAGAATCTTAACTTAAGCAAGGTCCTAATATCAGGTTTCAAAAGAGGTGTTAATGCCGGTCTAAAACCGCGCATATTTGCCGGAGTTTGATTCGAACCGGTTTTTTTCGTGATTCCCGTTTTCGGAATAAAAATCTAGTCCAGAATAAAAAAAGATGTGTTCTGAGTTTTCGTTAACCTTGAATTCAGCCTGTTTAATAGGAATTATCGACCCGACAATATCTCAAATCATTGAGAATTTTCATTTTGACGGTTAAAAATTCCGGTTTAATCCATTCAATGCGGCAACCCGATAGGCTTCAGCCATGGTCGGATAGTTAAAAGTCGTCTCGGTGAAATAATTGATATTATTTGCCTTGCCCGGCTGACGCATAATGGCCTGACCGATATGCACAATCTCTGAAGCCTGCTCGCCAAAACAGTGTATGCCGAGGATTTGTAAAGATTCACGGTGAAACAATATTTTCAACATGCCGGTGGTGTGACCCGATATCTGTGCCCGCGCAAGATTTTTAAACTCTGCCCTGCCCACTTCATAAGGAATCTGCGCATCGGTGAGTTCATGTTCTGTTTTACCGACAGAACTGATCTCCGGACTGGTATAAATGCCTGTCGGAATGTCCTGTATGAGTTTCCAGTCAAGTTTAGCACCGGCGATATGCAAAGCCGTAAAGCGCCCCTGATCATAGCTGGCACTTGCCAATCCGGGTGCGCCAATCACATCACCAACCGCATAGATATGCGGTATTGAAGACTGAAAAGTTTCATTCACATCAATCTGGCCACGCGAATTCAGTTCAAGCCCGATATTATCCAGTCCTAACTCGGCAGTATTACCACTGCGTCCGTTAGCCCATAGCAATACATCGGATTTCAATTTTCGTCCTGACTTGCCGTGTAAAATAACACCGTTGCCGGTTCTTTCTACGGCATCATAAGTTTCATCGTGGCGGATCATGACGCCCTGATCTCGCAGGTGATAACTCAATGCATCGGTGATTTCATCATCAAGAAAAGACAACAGGCGATCACGCGTATTAACCAGATTTACTTTGACATCCAGATTGGCAAAAATCGAAGCATATTCGCAACCAATAACGCCAGCACCGTAAATAGTGATTACCCGGGGCGTTCTGTCCATGCGAAGAATCGTATCGCTGTCATGCACAGCCTCACCATCAAATATCACGTCCGGCGGATGATAAGGACCAGAGCCGGTGGCAATCACAAAATAGTCAGCGGTAATCCTGTCCTGACTGCCATTTTCATTTTGCACAATGAGTTTATGCAGATCTTCAAACGAGGCGGTGCCGTGAAAAATATCGACATGATTTCGCACATAAAAACGATGTCGCATACTGACCTGCTTGGCAGTAACGGAATCGGCGCTTTTCAGTAACTGCGGGTAGGTGACATTCTGATTGGCCAAGGTGTGCTCAAACAACGGATGATGACGGTAATCTGCCAGCAATTGCACATTGTGTCTTAGCGCTTTGCTGGGAATCGTGCCCCAATGAGTGCATCCACCACCGACCTGATGATATTTTTCTACCAGTGCAACAGATTTATCATGCTTGCTCAAAGTCATAGCGGCACCCTCACCACCGGGACCACTGCCGATTACTATCACGTCGTAGTGTTGCACAGAACGGCTCCTTGATTTTTTAATGGCTTTTTAAATAAAAATTAATTTTTTAAAGTATAGAAGCTCAAACATATTTTGCAGTGATTTAGCAGACTGCTTTTTAGACAAATTCAGTTGCCTTGTTCTATTTTTGTTCTATACTATTTTTAACGTTTTTTATGGATTTTACGATGAACGCAACACTCACCCGACGCCAACAGGAAATCTATGATTACCTGAAAGAAAACAGCAGCCAGTTCGAGCATGCACCAACATTAACAGAATTATGTGATGCACTGGGTCTAAGTTCCCGCGGTTCGATGCACAAACAGATACAGGCATTAATCGAAGCCGGTCTGATTGAGCCGATGAATCAGCAGCGTCGCGGCATCAGGCTTACCGAACAAGCTCCGCAGGCAGCCAATGATGATGAGCTGCCGATGATGGGCTACATCGCTGCTGGTCGCCCTATCGAAGCGATGGAAAATCCGCAGAACATGCAGGTCCCTTTTAATCTTCGTACCAGCAAAAACTGCTATGTTTTACAGGTACAGGGGGACTCTATGATTGATGAAGGTATTCTTGATGGTGACTTTGTCGTTATCGAACAGCGCAGTACCGCTCGTAATGGAGAAATTGTTGTAGCATTAATCGACGAATCAGATGCCACGCTTAAACGTATCGAGCAAAAACCCGGTGAAACCATACTGCACCCGGCCAACCCGAATATGTCACCTATGCACTTCCATCCAGATCAGGTGCGTATTCAAGGCGTGTTAGTCGGACAAATGCGTAGCTATCAGTAATTTATGCCTCAGCAATAATCGTCGCCCGACAGGGTGCCGGATAGCCTTCAATGGTTTTGCTGATATCATCAGGGTCCAGGAAATCCCGCAAAGACTCAAAGCGCATCCAGTCGGTAGAACGCTGCTCGTCTAACGAAGTCAAATTTGTATCAACACATCTTGCATTTTTTAACCCTGCACGTCTCATCCATAACAGCAATGTCTCTATACTGGGAATAAACCAGACATTTCGCATTTTGGCATAGCGGTCTTCCGGGACCAGAGTCATGCCCTGCTCTCCCTCAATAACCAGTGTCTCCAGAACTAACTCACCACCATCACGTAACAGATTTTTTAAATCCTGCAGATGTTCTATAGGTGACTTACGGTGATAAAGAATGCCCATAGAGAAAACCGTATCAAAGCCTTTCAGGTTTTGCGGCATATGCTGAATACCTAAAGGCAGCATATAAAAAGGCAGCACCTGCGGCTGTAAAAAATGTTGTATGACTCGATACTGATAATAAAACAATCTACCCGGATCAATGCCTAAAACAAAACGGGCACCCCGATCAGCCATGCGCCAACCGTGATAACCACTACCACAGCCAACATCAAGAACGTTACGCCCCTGCAAATCGGAGATATGCGGAGAAACACGTTGCCATTTCCAGTCAGATCGCCACTCGGTATCAATATACACACCATGAACATCAAACGGACCTTTTCGCCAGGGCATAAAAGCCTGTAACTGCTGTTTTAGCTGATGCTGGTCCGGGATATCACGGCCTCGAATAACAATCGGGCCATCATGCATCTCAACCGATTCACAATCAATTTGAAGCAAATTTGCAAAAGCTTCCTGCCAGCGGCTTTCGTCGCCATGCATACGCGCATCAAGCGCAGCCTCAAGATCCTGATCAATAGACCCCAGCCATGATTCCAAAGGTGAGTCCTGCAAGAAGGTTTTTATCGTCTCCAGTTGAAACATATCAGGATTTTATAGCGATCATCGACATGAAATTAAAACATTGAAACCAGGTATCGACCCGGTTAAAACCTGCATCTTGCAAACGCTTTTCATGTGTCTGCATCAACTCAGGCCTTAAAACATTTTCTAAAGCCGTTCGTTTCTGACTGATTTCAAGATCACTATAGCCATTAGCTTTTTTAAAGGCATGATGAAGATCAATCATACGCTGATCGAGTATTTCATCAGCAAAACGAATCTTCTCGGAAAGTAACAAAACACCACCTGGCAACAATGCGTCGTAAATTCGTTTCACCAGACTATCTCTTTGTTCAATAGCAATAAACTGCAGGGTATAATTAAGAATCACCACAGAGCAGCGATCAAACTTTACATTGATAATGTCATCACAAACAAGATCGACAGCAATAGCAGGAGACTGTTTATCGAGGATCAATGCAAAACGATCAAGCATCTGCTGAGAATTATCAACAGCGATAATTTTGCTATCTTTGACGTTGATCTGGCTGGCCAGCGCAAATGTGCTTTCCCCCAGTGAACAACCCAAGTCATAACAAACTGAACCTGACTGAGTATATTGCTTGCCAATGACGCCGGTCATAGCGATAACACTACTGTAACCGGGCACTGAACGTTTAATCATATCCGGAAATACAGCCGCAACTTTTTCATCAAAGGTAAAGTTCGTCGCAGCGTTCAGAGGCTGGGAAAAAATATCATCTCGCGCTTGTCCAACCATAGGTATTTAGTCCAGTCCGCACTCATCACCATAATTAAAACAAAGCTCTTCATCGGCTTTAATATTCTTCAAAGCGTAAAGATCTGCACCTTCAAATTCGGTATTAGGTTTTTTGCGTTCATGATTTAAAAAGCGTAATAAATTCTGTCCACTGATACCAATACAGTCTTCATCATTATCAGGATCATAAACCCACAGTACATAGGTTCCGTTACGTTTGGCATGAGGCCCATGGTAAGTACCTATGTATTCACCTTTTTTGATCGCTTTGGCAGCAAACAGGCCGGTACCGTGTTTTGAGGACTTAGCGGAGTAAACCCATTCCTTGAGTTCCTTGTTAAACAGACGTTTATGCTGATGTTTGATCACTCGATTGCTCCGATGGAATTCCCTGAGTGGCAAAATAACGTTTACCGGGAGGATAAGCAGCCCAGCCTACCTGATGGTTCGGTATCTTATAGGTTTCATTAATAAGATAATCACGGACCTCAGTCAAACGGCAGAATTCCCAGTTCAGACTGCGCCACATCACTATCATTTTTTCGACAACCGGTAACCATTTACGACCTTCATAAGCTGCACGCAAATGCATAATATGCCCCTGAGGCAATTGCTTTTGGCTATCCACTAACAAATACTCATGGACATTGTCTTCATTGATTTCATCAAGCTGCAAATACTCTTCAATGCCGGGCAAAGTGACCGGAAGATTAATAACCTCTGTATGCACATCATGATAGGTCGGATAAAAAGCTGTCTTGCCACGAGTGTCGACGGCGATATCAAAACCTAATTGAGATTCAAGTTGTAGTAGGTGTTTGTTGATCACAAGGCCGGATGCACCGTGAATATGTGGTTTTTGGCCCAATAAAGCTTCGAAAGCCTCGATTGACCAGACAAGTTGTTGCCGGGTTGATTCACGATCCGCATCTAAACCGGATAACTGCCAGTTAACGCTGTCCCAGGCGCATATTCCAAGATCATGATTTTTCTGTGCACAGGATTTGATCAAATCAGCATGTGATTTTGCAAGATTAAGCGGTGGTAAAAGCGTGCCTTGTAATTTTTGTTTGAAAGGTAACTGAGAAGATAAAACAGCCGGTCTGAAAAGCCGCTTAAGATTAAGACCACTATTGTCATAACCTAGAGAAAATAAAATCGTTGCATCAACCTTATAGCTTTCGAAAAGATTCAGCAGCGCAGGCAGGCCCTGTTGATAACCGATATGGTCTTCGACACTGATTACGAAAGAAATACGCAAAACAAGTCAACTTTAATTAGAAAACCACACGGCAACTGTCACCATAAACGGACATGATGCTTTTCAGTTCTTTGAGGACCTGTTGACGCTCTTCCGGGCTAAAACCGATAGTTTCTTCCAGCGTTTCACCTGCTTCGAGTCTGTCAATGTCAAGCCTGACAAACTGACAGCCTTTTTCGCAGATTATTTCGACACATTTATCAATTTTATCCATTCGGGAAGATTATCAAATGCTTAAATAAGCTGCCATTATAAATAGACAGAAAAAATATGTTGAATTTTTTTGTTCTCTTTTTGTTCTCTTTAATCTATAGTACATACATAGAACAATAATTTTCTATCTGGAGAACAAAGCCATGTTTAATAAAATCGACTACATCATGAAAGATCAGACCCGTGGAACCGTAGATGCCATCATGAATTACGATCTGACCTGGCGACAAAAACGCAGCAATCGTTCCCTGCATTTGAGTGTTCTTGCAGGTCTTACTGTTCTCAGCCTTATCACCCAAATTATTTAATCTACCCACCTGGCCTCCCCCTTTTTCAAGGGGGGGAGGAAGTTCGAAAAAAACCGCGAATCAGACGACGACAATCCAATTTGGCAATAAGCCAAAGTCGATCAAATTATGCCGTTTAATCAGAGATTATTGTGTATCTCAAGAATAGATCGGCCGGACTCCTGCGAAGATTTCGCCGCATCATTGCGTAGCAGCTCCAACTGCTCAAGATAAGCCTCATTAACATCACCGGTCACATAAACACCGTTAAATACCGAAGTATCAAACTGCTGAATAGAGGTTCTTCCTTTACGATTCACTGCCGCAATCAGATCATCGAGATCCTGATAGATTAATTTATCGCAGGAAATCACATCACGGACTTCATCTTCAGTTCTACCATGGGCAACCAGTTCTTTAGCCGCCGGCATATCAATGCCATAAACATTGGGATATCGAACCGGCGGCGCAGCAGAAGCAAAATAAACCTTCTTAGCGCCCGCTTCTCTTGCCATCATGACAATCTGCTTGGAAGTGGTACCACGAACAATAGAGTCATCAATCAAAAGCACATTTTTGCCTTTGAATTCCATTTCTATCGCATTGAGTTTTTGACGCACCGATTTTTTACGCACCTGTTGACCGGGCATAATAAAAGTACGGCCAATGTAGCGGTTTTTAATAAAACCTTCGGTATATTGGACTCCAAGTTCATTAGCTAACGCCAACGCAGACGTACGGCTTGTATCAGGGATAGGAATTACAACGTCAATGTCATGATCCGGCCATTCACGTTTGATTTTTTCAGCCAGTTTTGTCCCCATGCGTGAGCGAGCTTTGTGCACAAAAATATTATCAATAATAGAATCAGGACGGGCGAAATAGACAAATTCAAAAATACAGGGGGAATGGACAGGGTTAGGTGAACACTGGTAATTGAAGAACTCACCCTTCTGATTAATAAAAATCGCTTCACCGGGTTCAATGTCACGAACCAGCTCAAAGCCCTGTGCGTCAAGCACCACAGACTCGGAGGCAACCATGTACTCGTCACCAGTCTCAGTTTCACGCTTACCAAAAACAATAGGACGAATACCGAAAGGATCACGAAAAGCAAGCAGACCATAACCTGGAATCATTGCAACAGCTGCATATCCACCACGGCAACGACGATGCACACCGGCAACCGCTTTGAAAATATCATTTTCATCAATACGTAGTTTGCCCTGCACCTGAAGTTCATGAGCCAGAACATTGAGCAGGATTTCAGAATCAGAAGTCGTGTTGATATGACGTAAATCTTCACGAAACACATCTTCTTTGAGTTCTTCGGAATTAGTCAGATTTCCATTATGCGCCAGAGTAATGCCATACGGCGAATTGACGTAAAAAGGTTGAGCTTCTGCAGAAGACGATGAACCGGCTGTCGGGTAACGAACATGGGCAATGCCCATATTTCCCTTGAGCTTGATCATATGGCTGGTATGAAACACATCCCGTGCCAGACCATTATCCTTGCGCAGATGCAGCTTATTACCTTCACAGGTCACAATACCTGCAGCATCCTGACCACGATGCTGTAAAACCATCAAAGCATCATAGAGAGTTTGATTTACCGGAGCATGTCCGACAACACCAACAATTCCACACATAATCTGTTTCCGGAATATCCTGTTAAAAATCAGTAAGAAAAGTATTTGGCAATATCATCGGGCAACAAGGAACGCAGCCAGATGGAGATGTCCTGAAAATAACTGATCAGCATCGATTGCTTCCACCATGGGTCCTGTGGAAAAGCCGTCAGCCCTGCCAATAAAATAATCATAGCAACGATAAGCACACCGCGCACGATACCAAAGAACATACCTAACATACGGTCCGTGCCGGTCAATCCAGTATGTTCAACCAAAGAAGAAACAATGTAAGTAATGATACCGCCAATCAGCAATATGACTATCATGATGGCAATAAATGCCACACCAAAACGGGCTGATGGCAAGGATATCCATTGAATCAGATGCTGTGAAAGGTCTTTGAAAAAAATCCAGGCGATAGTAACTGCCAACGCCCACGTGATCAGCGAAAAGGCTTCTTTGATAAAACCTCGGAACAGGCTGATAATTGCTGAAATAGCAATAATGCCGATTATGCAGAAATCAATCCAATTGAGCATTTTACAACCTAGGGATATTTGACGACCTTGGGTTTAAGAAAGAATTTACTACTGATTTCTGCAGCAATTCTGTCAGCATTTTTTTTACTGATCTCGGGACCTACGCGGACTCGAAAAACCTTGAGGTTCTTGACCTGCGCTGATTCCAGAAAAGTATCATAACCGGCCTCTTTTAGCTGACTGACAACCTTGTTGGCATTATCCTGACTGGAAAAACTGGCAACCTGTACCATCCAGCTGGATAAGCCTACACGTGTTTTAGCCGGCGTCTGATTGGTTTTAACGGCCACCGACTGCTGTTGTTCAGGTGAATTGAGATCCAGTACTTCAGCACCTTCATCCGGCTGAATAGAAGAACCGTCGTCGCCAAAAGCCACATCCTGCAGACGTTGTTCAATCTCATCAGGTGCAGGAAATTGATGCATAGGGGGCGCTTCAGGCGCTTGAGGAATATTGGAAAAATAAATACGCTGATCAACAGGTCGATCTTCTTCGATTAACATCGGAATAAAAATCACTGCCAGCGATAGCAATACCGCTGCACCAATCAGTCGTTTTTTAAGTTCCTCAGTCATTGATCGCCCGGAGCTATTCGCTGCGTATTTGGTTTAGGAAGTCGCCAGCTACGAGGAAAGAACCACAAACCAACACACTATCCGAATCAGAATGCGATTGTAAAACAGATTGCCAGGCTTCTGCGAGCGTTTCATGACAATGAATCTCGGCATCATTTGTCAAAGTTGTTAAAACCTCAGCCAGTTTCTCCGCAGATTGGCCTCGCTGACCGGGAGTGGGTACAAAATGCCAGCTATCAATAACATCGAGCATAGGTTTGAAACTATTCTCAATATCCTTGTCTTTGAGCATGCCGACAATAGCAAACAGACGGCCTTTGATAACAAACTTTTTCAAATTCTCTGCTAACACCGTCATAGACTGCTGGTTATGTGCCACATCAACCACTACAGGCAGCGGCAAATCCTGCAGAACCTGAAAACGCCCGGGTATCGAGGCATTCAGCAGACCTCTTCTCAAGGCTTCGGTCTGTACCGGCAACCTTGTCTGAATACATAATAACAGCGCAATGACACCGGCAGCATTACGTAACTGGTGTTCTCCACGCAGATGAGGTACCGGCAATCCATGACGTGAATGTTTTTCGCTGACAAAACTCCAGTCATGCTGATGAGGAATCGCATTAAAGTCTTCCCCGGCAATTTTCAGATCAACCTGCAAGCGACTGGCTACTTCAACAATGGAAAACGGAATATCACAACCGGAAAAAACCGCTGCCTGCCCCGCCCTGAGAATACCGGCTTTTTCCCGGCCTATCAGATCACGGGTATCACCGAGCCAATCCTGATGATCAATCGCGATTTCGGTGATTAATGCCGCATCAGCATCGATAATATTGACCGCATCAAGTCGACCGCCCAGGCCAACCTCAAGAATCACAACCTCGGGCTGTTTTGCTCTGAATACCTGCAAAGCCGCCAGAGTGCCAAATTCAAAATACGACAGACTGATATCATTTCGTGCCTGATCGATAGACTCGAAAGCTTCACAAATATCCTGATCAGAAACATTTCGACCGTCGACACGAATGCGTTCATTGTAATCGAGCAGATGAGGTGAGGTGTAACAACCGGTTCTATAGCCAGCCGCCTGCAGGATAGCTTCCAGCATAGCGACGCTGGAACCTTTACCATTGGTGCCGGCAACAGTGATTACAAAGGGTTCGAAATCGTCTTTACCAAGCAATTGCTGCCAAACATTAGCAACCCGTTCAAGGCCAAGATCAATATTTTTGACATGCAATGTCGACTGCCACTCCAGCCAGTCAGACAAGTTGTCAAAGCGCATGGCAA
>Ga0181565_10003111_pt1 | contig 12707 bp, 7 predicted proteins | sample 101ome_16_FD_129661 | JGI IMG/M metagenome (GOLD analysis project Ga0181565, IMG submission 129661) | Coastal salt marsh microbial communities from the Groves Creek Marsh, Skidaway Island, Georgia - 101401AT metaG (megahit assembly) | ecosystem: Environmental > Aquatic > Marine > Intertidal zone...
GAGTTGCGGCTGTATAGCCATTTTCCAGAGCAGCAGCATATAGAAAGGGCTTGAAATTGGAACCTGGCTGGCGTCTGGCCTGGGTCACGCGATTAAAATTACTTTGATAAAAATCATAGCCTCCGGTAAGTGCCAGGATCGCCCCGTTATTCGGGTTAATGGATACCAGCGCACCATTTGCGGCAGGAACCTGGCTAAGCATCCAGCGATTTTCCTCATTAAGGCTGACTCTGATCAGGTCGCCGACTTCTACTACTTCTCGTGCAGTTCTTGGGCTGGAAGTCCAAGTGCTGTTGTTAATAAAGCGTTTAGCCCAACGAATGCCATCCCACTCGATAGTGATGGTTTCACCATTTTTAAGTAATGCGAGTATGGATCTTTCATTTATTTGTTGTACAAAAGCAGGTTCCTGGTCACCTATCGTTGGCGTTCTGCCTAAAATAGATAACCACATATCAACGTCATCACTTTCATTTGAAGGCCTCAGATGGTTCTCGGGCCCACGGTAACCGTGGTTCCTGTCATAGTTTTCCAGGCCATCAGTAAGGGCCTGGTTGGCTAGCGCCTGGGTTTCACTGTTAACAGTCGTATAGACTTCAAAACCATCAGTAATAGCTAAATCACCGTAGCGTGCTTCCATGTCCAGCCTGACCATCTCAGCAATGTAAGGAGCCTCCACTTCAATTTCCACACCATAGCGTTGAGCGGTCAAAGGTGCATTATCTGCTTCATTAAACTGAGTCTGAGAAATCATGTTGAGCTCTAGCATGCGGCGTAAAACCCGGCTTCGGTAAGTTAGGGCTCTTTGCTCCGAGCGCAATGGATTAATGGTATTTGGTGCTGGCAATAACGCGACCAGCATGGCCATTTCGGATAAGTTCAGTTCACTTGGTGCTTTGTTATAAAACTGACTGGAAGCCGCTGATATGCCATAGGCTGAAATCCCAAAAAAGATACGGTTCAGATAAAGCTCAAGAATTTCCTCTTTATTGAGTTCCCTCTCTATTTTCAAGGCCAGCAGTATTTCTTTAAATTTCCTTGAATAAGGGCTTTCTCCTTCAAATGAAATGTTTTTCGCCAACTGCATGGTCAGGGTACTGCCACCACCACTGGGATTTCCGCTTAAAATCCCGAACACAGAACGTGCCAGCGCCTTTAAATCTACCCCATTGTGTTGATAGAAACGTGTGTCTTCACTGGCTATCAGGGCGTCCACAAGGAGAGGGGGGATATCACTGTATTTAATCGGATCGCGCCGGACCTCTCCAAACTCAGCAATTAATTTGTTATCTGCAGTGTAGATGCGTAAGGGATTAACCAGCCTGACATTACGATAATCTTCCGCAGGCGGGAGTTTGGGAGATAGGTACAGGTAGGCACTGGTTGTGACCATAACCACTCCAAGACCACCAAACAGGCAGCACCAGAGCACTAGATTTAAACATTTGCGTACTATATTCATAGTACTACCATGATACCTGTACCAGAGTTAATGTCGTTAAACGTAACGACAGGACGAAAGCAGGGAAAACACCATAACTTTAGCACTTTTAATTTGCTATTACCTCGGAATAATGATGATTTTAAACGTTTTTTTGCGACAATTGTGATTGTATGCGCATAATTCTATTCATCACTTGGTAGATTGAGCCGATATGATAACTGAAAAAAAATTTACTTGTGACTACAGTGGAGTGTGATGTAGCTAGCAATTTAAAGTAATTTGTTGGAAAAACACTTAATTATTTGAAATTAATACTTAAATTAAGTAACGTGCTGGGTTGTGAGAGTCTGCATTCTCTTAATTGAAGAGTATGTGTACGGAATTTTGGCTTCTTGCCAGAATGAACTGACTGGGAAATTGGTAGAGAGTTAGCTAAATAGTATCAGCCTGAAGAGGCAAAAAAGGGTTTTAAAGAGTATGGTTTGGTGAGTATTTTTAGCAGAAAAAATACAGCGCTGCATGGCGTGGATATCAGCTCCAGCTCTATTAAGCTTATTGAATTAAGCAAGTCGGGTAGTAAGTACAAAGTAGAAAATTATGTCAGTCGTCCGCTGCCTGAAAATGCTGTTGTGGAAAAAAATATAAATGAACTTGAAGCAGTTGGTGATGTGATTATCAAAATGGCTTCTGTTTTAAAAACAAAAACTAAAGATGCGGCTGTTGCACTAGCCGGTTCGGCCGTTATTACCAAAACAATTGAGATGAATGCTGCTTTGACTGATGCTGAAATGGAAAATCAAATAGTGATAGAGGCTGATCAGTATATTCCTTATCCTTTGGATGAAGTTGCCATCGATTTTACAAGGCAGGGCCCTTCCCCTAAAAATGAAGAAATGGTCGAAGTCCTGCTGGCTGCTTATTCAGAAGAACAGCAAATACCGAAACCAAAACTGAGCTGCTTATTTTTATCATGCCTTCCATTATTAACGATGTATAAGGCACAGATTTTGTGCTTGCCTGTTAAGCACACTGCTTAATGAAGAACTCTGTTGACAATATTTTCTTAATCGGGCCGATGGGTGCGGGTAAAACCACCATCGGCAAACTGCTCGCGCAAGAATTAAAACTTGAGTTTTATGATTCTGATCATGAGATTGAGGAACGCACGGGAGCCGATGTCGCCTGGATTTTTGATATGGAAGGTGAGGAAGGTTTTCGTAAACGTGAAGAAAAAGTCATAGAAGAACTTACTGCAAAAAATAAAATTGTTCTGGCTACCGGGGGAGGAGCCGTACTTTCTGCGCAAAACCGCCGGTTCTTGCACAGTCGGGGAACAGTAATTTATTTGATGACGACAATTAATCAGCAATTGGAACGTACCCGTAATGATCAAAAACGACCTCTTTTACAAAATGCCGATGATCCTGAAAGCAAATTACGGGATTTAATGGATGAGCGTGAACCACTATACCGGGAAATTGCTGATCACATGGTAATGACAAGCCGCAGAAGTGCCAAGGCAGTGAGTACTGAGTTGACTCAGTATATTTTAGGCAGCTCGAATAAAAATTTTAATCAATATGCCTGAGCTGACAACTGTAACTGTAGATCTGGATGACAGATCTTATCCAATTTATGTTGGTTCTGATTTGCTGAATCAGCGTGAATTACTGGCGCCATATATTCAGGGAAGACAGGTTTGCATTATAACTAATGAAGTTGTCGCTCCTTTATATCTTAAGCAAGTCAAAGCGTCTCTCGCGGAGTTTGAACTCTGTGAATTTATCCTGCCTGATGGGGAATCTGAAAAAACACTTGATAACGTTGCCAGGATCTATGATTTTTTACTGTCCAAGCAGCTTGATCGTAAGGCGACATTGATAGCGCTTGGCGGTGGTGTTGTAGGAGATATGACTGGTTTTGCAGCGGCTACTTATTTGCGCGGCGTTAACTTTATTCAGATACCAACAACGCTGTTAGCCCAGGTTGATTCGTCAGTGGGCGGCAAAACAGGGGTAAACCGCCCCCTGGGTAAGAATATGGTTGGTGCTTTCTACCAGCCGCAATGTGTCCTTGCTGATACAGACACCTTAACGACCCTTGCCGACAGGGAGCTTTCAGCAGGTTTAGCTGAAGTTATTAAATATGGCTTGATTAATAACCTGGAGTTTTTCAACTGGCTTGAAGCCAATATCAATGACTTGCTTGCACGCGATAAAACCAGCCTGATGCATGCCATTAAAATCAGCTGCGAAGAAAAAGCTGCAATTGTTGCACAAGATGAAAAAGAATCCGGTGTAAGAGCAATTCTTAATCTGGGGCATACTTTTGGTCATGCTATAGAGACTGCCATGGGTTATGGTGCCTGGCTGCATGGTGAAGCCGTTGCGGCAGGAATGCTAATGGCAGCAGATTTGTCACAGCGAATGGGGATGTTGGCATTGGAAGATGTCGCCAGAATCAAGGCGCTTATTAAAGCGGCAGGCTTACCTGTTGTGCCGCCATCATCGATTAGCAATTCAGACTATCTATCATTAATGAGCCGGGACAAGAAAAATACCCAGGGTTCAATACGCTTTGTAGTACTTGAAGCGCTAGGTAAAGCCTTTCTGACCTCAGATGTCGACCCTTTGTTGCTGGACCAAACACTCCAGGCAGGCAGCAGTTTGGGTCAAAGTTCCGCTTAGCCGTTCTGGCAAGCTCCAAAGCCTAGAATTTCTGTTAAGCCCTGTCATATCGGACGCTTTATGGGATTAATCAAGATTGCTGAAAACCTACGCCTTGTGTAAAATGGCTGGCTCTTTGGCGTTTTAAAAGAGGCAGTTTCCCCGCCGGATGAGTTAGGGCTGAACCGCCCTAAACGTTTACACCTTGATTAACAATTGGTAGAGAATTTGGTTATGAGACCCGGGTTATACCACCCCAGTGAGTTCAGAGATAATTGTGGCTTTGGCCTGGTTGCGCATATTGAAGGGCAGGCCAGCCATGATCTGTTGCAGACAGCTATCAACTCGCTGACTTGTATGACGCATCGTGGCGGTATCGCAGCAGATGGCATGACGGGTGACGGTTGTGGTTTGCTGATGCAAAAACCGGATGCTTTTCTGCGCGCTGTGGCAAATGAGCAGTTTGGCGTTGAATTAAGCGAAAATTACGGCGTTGGTATGGTTTTCTTTAGCCAGGAAGAAGCCAAGGCGGAATATGCCAGAAATATTCTTAATCAGGAAATTATTCAACAGGGGCTTGAAGTTGTAGGCTGGCGCAATGTTCCTTATGACGACAAATACTGTGGCAGCATGGCCCGTGAATGTATGCCTGCTATTGAGCAGATATTCGTTAATGCGGGAAATACTGACAAAGAGCAACTGGCTGTAAAATTATTTGTTGCCAGAAGAAAAGCAGAGAATCAGCTGGCTGAAGATGAGGACTTTTATATCTGCTCCTTATCCACAACTGTGCTTTCATACAAAGGCCTGATGATGCCTGTTGATTTGCCAAACTTTTACCTGGATTTGCAGGATCCACGTATGGAAGTGGCAATGTGCACCTACCACCAACGCTTTTCAACCAATACCTTACCAAAATGGCCTTTGGCTCAGCCCTTTCGGATGCTGGCGCATAATGGTGAAATCAATACGATTCGTGGTAACCGTAACTGGGCGAAAGCCAGAATTTCCAAATTCAGATCGGCTGCAATTCCCAATATTGAAGAAATAGCACCACTGGTTAATTCAACCGGTTCTGACTCTTCTTCCATGGATAATATGCTGGAGCTGCTTGTCACCAGTGGCATGGACCTATATCAGGCTATCCGTTTGATCATGCCGCCAAGCTGGCAGAATATGGAAGATCTAGATGAAGCCTTACGCGGCTTTTATACCTATAACTCTTTTCACATGGAGCCCTGGGACGGCCCGGCAGGTGTTGTTATGACCGATGGTCGTTTTGCTGCTTGTGCGCTGGACAGTAATGGTTTGCGACCTTCGCGGTGGGTAATGACTAAAAACGGTTACCTCACTGCTGCTTCAGAGATTGGTGTTAATGACTATAAGCCTGAAGATGTTATTGCTAAAGGACGAGTAGGTCCGGGCCAGATTCTGGTTGTTGATACGCAGGAAGGTAAAATTTTACATACGGATGATGTTGGAAATTATTTAAAAGTCAGGCAGCCCTACGCTCAGTGGATCAAAGAAAAATCTTTCTACGTCGAGTCTACGCTGGCTGAACATATCCCTGAGCTGAAACCGCTGACAGCGGATGAGCGCGGGCAGCATATGAAAATGTTCCAGGTGACTTTTGAAGAAATGGACCAGGTTATGCGGCCTCTGGCTGAAAAAGGAGCCGAAGGTACAGGTTCCATGGGCGATGATACGCCCATAGCGGTTTTATCCCGCAAAGTTCGCCCGCTGTATGATTATTTCAGACAGCAGTTTGCTCAGGTGACTAACCCACCAATTGATTCATTGCGGGAAACTATCGTGATGTCTTTGGAAACGAGGATGGGGCGTGAGCTGAATGTCTTTGAAGAAACACCAGAGCATGCCAACCGGGTTATTCTGACATCGCCACTATTGTCACCGGCTAAATATTTTAATCTTTTGCATCTCGAAAGGCCTGACTATGAATCTTTCCATATCAGTCTGTCCTATGATCCCGATGTTGGTCTTAAGCAAGCGATAAAAGATGTTGTTGCAGCTACAGAAAATGCAGTACGTGCAGGAAAAGTATTGTTATTTATTTCTGAGCGCTTGCCACAAAAAGGCCAGCTGGTGATCAATGCTCTGATGGCAACAGCGGCTATACATCAAAACCTTAATGAAAAAGGCTTACGCTGTGAAAGTAATTTGATTGTTGAAACAGCCAGTGCTCGTGATGCACACCAGATCGCTTGCCTTATCGGTTATGGCGCAACTGCAGTTTATCCCTACATGAGTTATGACGTTATTGATCACATGGTTGATCATAATATTTTGAAGCTGCCGGCTTATAAAGCGCATAAGAATTATCGCAAGGGTATCAATAAAGGCCTGCTGAAAATTCTTTCAAAAATGGGTATCAGTACAATCAGTTCCTATCGCGGGGCCGAGCTGTTTGAAATTGTCGGGCTTGCTGATGAAGTCACCGAGTTATGTTTCCCGGATAGTTTAAGCCGAATTCAAGGTGCGACTTTCGAGCATATCGAGAATGATCAGAAAATTCTGGCTAAAGAAACGTGGTCAGCACGGAAAGGTTTGCAGCCAGGTGGATTGCTTAAATATATCCATGATGGCGAATATCACATGATTAATCCTGATGTTGTGAGAACCATTCAGGAAGCCGTCAGAACTGGCGATTTTGAAAAATACAGGGCTTTTGCCCAGCTTGTGGATAACCGTCCATTGTCGGCTTTGCGTGATATGCTGACTTTGCGTGAGGATGTTGATCCTGTTGATATTGATGAAGTTGAACCGCTTGAAAATATTTTAAAATGCTTTGATTCAGCAGGTATGTCTTTAGGCGCACTTTCCCCGGAAGCCCATGAAGCTCTGGCACAGGCTATGAACAGGCTTGGCGGGCGCTCTAATTCAGGAGAAGGTGGTGAAGATCCAGCCCGCTTTAACACCGATAAAGTATCAAAAATCAAACAGATTGCGTCCGGACGCTTTGGTGTAACACCGCATTATCTGGTTAATGCTGAAGTGCTGCAGATTAAAATCGCGCAAGGAGCAAAACCTGGAGAGGGCGGGCAGTTACCAGGGCGTAAAGTAAACGAGCTGATAGCCAAATTACGTTACTCTGTGCCGGGTGTAACACTTATTTCTCCTCCGCCACACCATGACATTTATTCGATCGAAGATCTGGCGCAGTTAATTTTTGACCTGAAGCAGGTAAACCCGGATGCCATGGTTTCAGTGAAACTGGTTGCTGGCCCGGGAGTTGGTACTATTGCTGCTGGTGTTGCAAAAGCTTATGCCGACTTTATTACTATTTCTGGCCATGATGGTGGAACAGGCGCCAGTCCCTTAACCTCTATTCGCTATGCCGGGACTCCCTGGGAATTAGGTTTAAGTGAAGTGCAGCAGGCATTGCGCTCCAATGATTTGCGTGGACGTATTCGTCTGCAAACAGACGGTGGCTTAAAAACCGGTTTGGATGTTGTTAAAGCGGCAATTCTGGGAGCAGAAAGTTTTGGTTTTGGCACCATCCCCATGGTCGCAATGGGGTGTAAGTATTTACGTATTTGTCATTTAAATAACTGTGCTACGGGAGTGGCCACACAGGATCATACCCTAAGGGAAAAACACTTTATTGGTGAAGCCGAGATGGTGATGAATTATTTTAAATTTGTCGCTCAGGATACAAGGCAGTGGATGGCTCGTCTCGGGGTGAAAAATCTGGTTGATTTAATAGGGCGAACAGATTTGTTTGAGTTATTAGAACCTCAAACCGAGAAACAGGCGAACATTGATTTATCCAGACTGCTGCATAACGATCACATTCCTGTTGATAAAGACCAGTATTGTAAGACAAGCAGAAATGAACCGCTGGATAAAGGTTTGCTTGCAGAACAGATGGTTAAAGATATGCTGCCAGCGATTGAAAATAAAAGTGGCGGTATTTTTAACTATGAAGTCCAAAACTTTAACCGTTCAATTGGCGCACGTATATCTGGTGAAATTGCAAAACGCCACGGCAATAATGGCATGACGGATGCGCCTATAAATATCAGATTGACAGGCTGTGTTGGTCAAAGCTTTGGTGTCTGGAATGCCGGCGGACTGAATATGACACTGGCTGGAGATGCTAACGATTATGTTGGTAAAGGAATGGCAGGAGGGAAACTGGTCATTGTTCCTCCTCCTGGCTCAAGTTTTAAAACTCAGGATACTTCTATTATTGGTAACACCTGTTTATATGGTGCCACCGGCGGTAAGTTATTTGTTTCAGGCAGAGCAGGTGAAAGATTTGCCGTCAGGAACTCTGGAGTACACGCTGTTGTGGAAGGTGTTGGTGATCATTGTTGCGAGTATATGACCGGCGGACTGATTACCGTGCTTGGAAGTACCGGGCATAATTTCGGTGCAGGAATGACCGGTGGTTTTGCCTATGTGCTGGATCTTGATAAAACCTTCGCTGATAAATATAACCATGAACTGATTGAGATATACCGTATCCGCCAGGAAGGTATGGAAGAATACCGTCACCATTTACGTGGAGTGATTGCAGAATTTGTCGCTGAAACCGGCAGTGCCTGGGGGCAGGAAATTCTTGATGACTATGTCGATTATTTACGTAAATTCTGGCTTGTCATTCCTAAAGAATCCAATATGAAAGGTCTGCTTGATAATGTTGAGACCTTAAACTAGCCCGAAGACTATAAATTCATGACTGAGACAGTTATTAAAGCAAAAAATGTTTTTCGCTTTCTGAATGAGGGTCGGCAAGACCCGCAAAAGAAAGATATTGATACGCGCAAAACTGAATTTGTAGAAATCTACGAACAATTTTCACAGCCACAGGCAGCCGTGCAGTCTGAACGTTGTCTAGAGTGCGGCAATCCTTATTGTGAATGGAAATGCCCGGTTCATAATTATATTCCCAACTGGTTAAAACTGGTCAGCGAAGGCAACATTCTGGAAGCAGCAGAACTGTGTCATCAAACCAATAGTCTGCCTGAAGTTTGTGGCCGAATCTGTCCGCAGGACAGACTCTGTGAAGGAGCTTGTACGCTTAATGATGGTTTTGGCGCAGTGACTATCGGTAATGTTGAAAAATATATCGTCGACACTGCTTTTGCCATGGGTTGGCGTCCTGACATGAGCAAGGTCGTAGCGACGGATAAAAAAGTTGCGATTATCGGTGCCGGTCCCGCCGGTCTAGCCTGTGCTGATGTGCTGGTACGAGCAGGTGTTAAGCCCGTCGTGTTTGATCGTTATCCTGAAATTGGCGGCTTACTGACTTTTGGTATTCCCATGTTCAAAATGGAAAAACAGGTCATGATTCAGCGTCGGGAAATCTTTGAAGAAATGGGCATTGAGTTCAGACTTGGCATTGAGGTTGGGGTGGATATCAAATTTGAAGAATTGCTCAATGACTACGATGCTGTCTTTTTGGGAATGGGAACCTACACCTCAATGAAAGGAGGTTTTCCCGGCGAAGATATGGAAGGCGTTTATGAAGCTCTGCCCTTCCTGGTAGGTAATACAGCCCATCATGGCGGCTTTGATGTTAAAGGCGCCAGCTATACCAGCGTAGAAGGTAAACGTGTGATTGTCCTTGGTGGTGGTGATACAGCGATGGATTGCAACAGAACATCTGTCCGGCAGGGCGCCGAATCAGTTCACTGCGTTTATCGACGTGATAAAGAAAATATGCCTGGCTCAGCCCGCGAAGTCGAAAATGCCCGTCAGGAAGGTGTCAACTTTGTATTCAATAAACAACCAGTAGAGGTTGTTGGTGAAAATGGTCGAGCAACAGGTGTTAAATTTGTTTCTACTCGTATGGGAGAGCCGGATGAGTTTGGCCGTCAGCGTGCGGAAACCATTCCGGACAGTGAAGAAATCATGGAAGCAGATGTGGTGTTGATTGCCTTTGGTTTTCAGCCGAGCCCTGCTCCCTGGTTTGCCGATGTTGGTATTGAGCTTGATGAACGCGGACGTGTGCTTGCGCCTGAAGATGCAGCATGTTCCTTCCAGACTTCTAATCCGCGCATATTTGCCGGTGGCGATATGGTCCGCGGTGCCGACCTTGTGGTTACTGCTGTTTATGAAGGCCGCCAGGCTGCAGATGGCATTCTGAATTATCTTGAAGTCTGATGTCATCTTCTCTTAAAAATGACCGCTTCTTAAAAGCCCTGCTGCGTCAGGATGTTGATGTGACCCCAGTCTGGATGATGCGTCAGGCTGGACGCTACTTGCCGGAATACCGGGAAGTTCGGGCTAAAGCAGGTAATTTCATGAACCTGTGTCAAAACCCGGAACTGGCCTGTGAAGTAACCTTGCAGCCCTTGCGCCGTTATGAGCTGGATGCAGCCATTCTTTTTTCCGATATTCTAACCATCCCTGATGCCATGGGACTGGGTTTGTATTTTGAAACTGGTGAAGGACCAAAATTTCATAAACCGGTTCGTACGGAAGCTGATATCGAGGCACTACCAGTAACCAATGCTGAGCAGGACTTACCTTATGTGCTGGAAGCTGTCAGCCTTATTCGCAGAGAACTGAACGGAGCCGTCCCTTTAATCGGGTTTTCAGGCAGCCCCTGGACCGTTGCAACCTACATGGTGGAAGGTGGCAGCAGTAAAGATTTTGCGACCATAAAAAGCCTGATGATGAATACTCCTGAATTAATGCACCAGTTGTTGGAAAAAGTATCCTTGTCTGTTACTGATTATCTCAATGCACAGATTCGCGCTGGCGCTCAGGCTGTGCAAATTTTTGATACCTGGGGAGGAGCCTTAAGTCCTCACACCTATAAGGAATTTTCTCTGGCCTATATGGAGAAAATTGTTGCAGGTCTGATTCGGGAAAATGAGGGGCGTGAGGTTCCTGTAATCGTTTTTACTAAAAATGGTGGTCTCTGGTTGGAAACAATCGCTGATTGTGGTGCTGACTGTGTCGGTCTGGACTGGACAATAAATATTGCCGATGCCCGAGCCAGAATAGGCAATAAGGTAGCCTTACAGGGGAATATGGACCCCTCAGTACTTTATGCCAGTCCTGATAAAATCCGAGCTGAAGTTGCGATGATTTTGCAGCAATTTGGTAAGGGTAATGGTCATGTTTTTAATCTTGGACATGGGATTCATCAGCATGTAAACCCCGATCATGCCAAGATATTCATCGACGCTGTGCACGAACTTTCAACTAAGTATCATTAAGAGCGATTGCGCTCGTTATTACTTCGTTAAAATAATTAAATGGCTCAGTCATTTACTGTTTTGTAAACTCCTTCACCATTAAATTATTTTGCCTCGTCCTAACTTCGCTCATCAGCTCTTAGGGAAATTTAATTGGCTAGTAGCGCTTTTAAAGATAATTTTTAGGCATGGATATCAGAAAGTTTCAAAATTATGCCTTTGTGGGTATCGGGTCAAACCTGAACTCAGAATTTGGTGCGCCGAAAGATAATGTACTGGAAGCCATTGAGCGCTTAAAAAATTTGGGTGTTGAGCCCCTGTTGGTTTCTGCTTTAATTGAAAGCAAGCCGCTGGATTGTCCGCCGGGTTCGCCGGATTTTGTTAATGCGGTTGTTGCTGTGATTCCTGAAAAAAACGCAGAGGCTCTCACCTTTTTACATGAACTACAGCGTATAGAAAATCAAATGGGCAGAGTGCGCAGTGGATTAAAAAATGAAGCCAGAGTAATAGACCTGGATTTGCTGACATTCAAAGCAGTTGTTTATCAAAGTGATGAGTTGAACCTGCCGCACCCGGAAATATTAAACAGGTCTTTCGTGCTGGAACCTTTGCAGGATCTTTTGGCAAAAGCTGAGTTTGACCACTTAATTGAGTTTATAAAAAAACTCCGCCTTAAAAGGCGGAGTTAACAGTAGCGGATAACAAAAATCCCGCCTTTCCCTGCAATTTAATGATCAAGGCAGATCATTAACGCTTATGGGGGGAGACCATAAAGAGACCATAAATATCAGGTGCCAATTTTAATAAGAGACTTGGAATAATCTGGGAGCTGGCTCACAAAAATTAGTTTTACTGGAGTTTCGTGAATTTCAGCATGGCATTTGTAAGGCTGCCGAGCTCCTCCTGCGAAATGATGTAGGGTGGCATGATGTAAAGCAATCTGCCGAAGGGACGAATCCAGACGCCTTCACTGACAAAAAACTCCTGAGCGATTTTCAGATCAATAGGCTCTTGCATTTCAATAACGCCAATTGCACCAAGTGTTCTTACATCGTTAACCGAAGGGGAGCTAAGACAGGTCAATAATTCTTCTGATAGTTGCTGCTCTATATTTTTTACGCTTTCCTGCCAGGGTGATTCCAATAATAAATTAATACTGGCTAAGGCTGTGGCACAGGCCAGTGGGTTAGCCATAAATGTCGGGCCATGCATAAATACGCCACCATTTTTGGAAATACCATCGCTGACTTTGTTGTTGCACAAAGTAGCGGCCAGACTCATATAGCCGCCGGTGAGGGCTTTACCCAGACAGAGAATGTCAGGGGATATAGCTGCGTGTTCACAGGCAAAAAGTTTACCTGTTCTGCCAAAACCGGTGGCAATTTCATCGGCTATTAATAAAACGTCATACTTGTCGCATAAATC
>Ga0181565_10003128_pt1 | contig 12678 bp, 12 predicted proteins | sample 101ome_16_FD_129661 | JGI IMG/M metagenome (GOLD analysis project Ga0181565, IMG submission 129661) | Coastal salt marsh microbial communities from the Groves Creek Marsh, Skidaway Island, Georgia - 101401AT metaG (megahit assembly) | ecosystem: Environmental > Aquatic > Marine > Intertidal...
GCGGAAAATGGCCACACCGAGATTTCTGCCCTGTTACTTGAAAGAGGTGCGGATTTGAAAGTCAAAACCCGCTCGGGGTGGGACGCGCTGATTATTGCCTCGCGTTATGGTAGCGAAGCCATGGTAGATCAGCTTATTTTCAAAGGTGCCGACCTAGAATCAGCGGATAAGGAAGGCGAAACGGCGTTGATTGGTGCTATCGAAAAAAACCACCCGAAAATAGCAGCGCTGTTGATCAAGGCCGGCGCCAATATCCAGCATGCGGATAATTTAGGTAAAACACCACTGATGCATGCTGCTGAAAATGGCAATCTGGACATTCTTGAAATGCTTTTGAATGCAGGTGCCAGTGTTAATGCACGCTCCAGCGATGGTGCGACAGCTATCATCTGGGCGGCAGGTCAGGGCAATGAAGGCGCGGTTTCCTGGTTGCTGGCCCATGGCGCCGATATCAATGCGCAGGATAATAGTGGCATCACGGCATTAGCTGAAGCCGTCAGTGTGCGCTCTGTTCAAACGGCAGGCCTGTTACTGAGCCGCGGAGCAGAATATCAGTTAAAAGATAAATCCGGCCTTACCGCGGTTGATCTTGCCGGCAAATCCCGCAGTGAAGCGATTCGCAAATTATTCTTGCCCATGCAGTAATTAATGCATGGGTTTTCTCGGATAGTTTGGAAAGTCCGGGTTTTTCCAGTCGTCTGCAGCGAGTTTGTCTGCAGGTGGGGGTAATTGAGCAACATAAGCCAATACGTCCATTTCGTCACTCGGGCTTATTGTCTGTATCTGTTTAGTCATTTTGGGGTCGGCATTGCGACGCAGTCCAAGTCTGATCCAGTCAAACTGGCGTCTCAGGTAACTGATATGTTGGCTGTGCAGTAAAGGCGTATCATCCTCGGCTATGCCCTCGGCATTCTCTCCGTGGCATTTGACGCATTGTTCATGATAAATTTTTTTGCCGTTTTGCAGATCGGCATGAGTGGCTTTACGATTTTTATCGGTCATCGGTAAATTGCTGATATAAGCTGCAACATCGGCAATTTCCTGAGGTCCGCCTAAGGCTCTAGGTGAACTGAAGGCGCGCATCATCGGGTTATCCCGATTGCCGGCGCGAAAGTCGGCCAATTGTTTGATAATGACATTTTTTAATTGGCCGGCGATTTGTGGATAAGCACCACTCCAGCTTCCCCAGGCTTCAGGGCCGTGGCAGCCGAGGCAGGCTTTGTAGAGTTTACGTCCGTTATCAAGATCCGGCGTGAGTTTAATAGCCTGCAAAAAATCTTCACTGTAAACTTTATGGTCTGATGCAGAGCTTGCGCTAGCCGCGATCAAACAGGATACCGTCAGGCCAATCAGTGTTTTTTTCATGTCAGTATTCCTTTTTCTGGCTAGTCTGCTTGTAAACCCGGTATTCAGGTACGCCCGGCTGTAAAATTATGCGAGAATTCTATTTATCAAGTAAAGGAACCTCTGAAATATTCGTGCACTTGTATCTTGAATATAAAAGAAATCGATTTCTGTGTTGAGAATCTTCGCCATAGCTTGCTATTAAGTGCGATGTTCGCCTTGAATCCGGTTTTTTTAAGCACAATCTACCGGCATTCAAAATACTGCAGAGACTCCTAAAGATAGTCATTATCATTACAACAAAAAACAAGAACTTTAAATCATGCTAAATGTTACTTCCCTGCAATGCATTCGCGGCGACCGTAGTTTGTTCCAGGATCTGAGCTTTGAACTGTCAGCGGGCGAGCTGATGCATCTTGTCGGACACAATGGCAGCGGTAAAACCACGTTGTTACGCACACTGGCTGCGTTAGCCGAACCGGCGGCTGGCACGGTAGCCTGGGATGGTAAGTCTATTGATGATCTGCAGGAAGAATACACCGGCAATGTGCTTTACATCGGTCACAAAAATGCCATCAAGGATGACTTGACGGCCATTGAAAATCTACAGATTGCCTGTGTGCTTGATGGCTCGCCGGTCGCGGAAGACCATGTCTGGCAGGCGTTGGCAAAGATTGGCTTAAAAGGCTTTGAAGATCTGCCGACCAGAGTATTGTCACAAGGGCAGAAGCGACGTGTGAGTCTGGCAAGATTGTTGTTATCGAAAACGCGGTTATGGATTCTTGATGAACCCTTTGTTGCTCTGGATAAAGCAGCCGTCAGTTTGCTGCAGCAGGTACTGCGGAAGCATATTGAAGCCGGCGGCATGGCGATCATTACTACCCATCAGGATGTTGAGCTGATCACCGATCAGGTCAAATGTCTGGAGTTGGGCTGGAAAAAACAGGGCAGGGTTTGACATGATGAAAGTTTTTATCACCGTGCTGCGCCGGGATTTGCTGCTGGCGATGCGGCGTAAATCTGATTTCACGTCAACATTGTTTTTCTTTGTTGTGGTCGTGAGTCTGTTTCCTCTGGCTATTGGTCCTGAACTGGAAACCTTGAGACTGATTGCGCCGGGAATCGTCTGGGTTGCCGCATTACTGGCTTCAATGCTGGCTTTGGATCATATCTTCAGTTCCGATTATATCGATGGCACGCTTGAGCAGATGTTGTTAACTCCACAGCCATTGACCATGCTGGTACTGGCTAAAATCATTGCCCACTGGCTGATAACCGGTTTGCCATTGGTGTTGATAGCTCCGGTTCTGGGTCTTCAATATGATCTTTCTTTGCAGGCAATAGGTATTCTTGTTTTGGGGTTATTGCTGGGCACGCCCGCTCTTAGCCTGATTGGCGCGATCGGTGCGGCACTGACGCTGGGCTTGAGAGGCGGCGGTATTCTGGTGTCGCTGCTGGTGCTGCCGCTAACTATTCCGGTACTGATATTTGGTGCCGGCGCTGTCGAGGCCGGTGTTTCAGGCCTTGGCGCGGAAGGTCATCTTTATTTGCTGTCGGCAATGCTGGTGATGTCGCTGTTTCTGGCGCCGCTGGCGACCGCAATCGCTTTACGTGTCGCTCTGGAATGATGTCGTCTGATATCGTAACGCGGAGCTTTGTGATAGTCTCGCCTGTCTTTTGAGAACCATTCTGACAAACATCTGTCAGAGCTGAACCTGAATCTGATCAACAATAATAAATCGCGACAAAAAGTATTTGCGGATCCCTAGATGGCTAACAATTTTATTAACTGGTTTAAATTTTCTTCACCGGCAAGTTTTTATCCCCTGGCCGGGCGTTTTTCTCTTTGGTCAAGCTGGATTACGGTGATTATGCTGGCTGTAGGCTTGTATCTGAGTTTTTTTGTTGCGCCGACGGACTATAAGCAGGGTGAGGGTTACCGGATTATTTTCGTACATGTTCCGGCAGCCTGGATGTCGATGATCATCTATCTGGCTATGGCTTTATGGGCGGCTATCGGACTTATCTATAACACCCGTATGTCCTTCATGATGATGAAGGCTTTGGCACCAACCGGTGCGATGTTCACCTTTCTGGCTTTATGGACCGGTGCTTTCTGGGGTAAACCAATGTGGGGAGCCTGGTGGGTCTGGGATGCACGTCTGACTTCTGAATTGATTCTGCTTTTCCTGTATCTGGGTTTTATGGCATTGCAGTCAGCAACGGATGATGTGCGACGCGGTGACCGTGCCGGTGCGATTCTGGTTCTGGTTGGCGTCATTAATATTCCGATTATTTATTTTTCCGTGAAATGGTGGAACACACTGCATCAGGGTGCCTCTGTATCCGTAACTCAGGGCTCGAGCATGGCGAGCATCATGCTTAATACCATGCTGCTGATGGCTGTGGCTTTCTGGTTCTATACCTTTGCAGTGGTTTTTCACCGGGTTCGATCGATTATTCTAGAACGTGAAGCTGATACCACCTGGGTCAGCGAGTTAAGCGAAGTCAAAGCATTGGAAAGGGGGAGCTGAAGTGGCTGAATTTTTCAATATGGGTGGCTATGCCTTATATGTTTGGGGCTCTTTTGGTGTCACCGCATTACTCATGGTTGCTGAACCACTGTTAATCAGGAACCGCCGCAAGGCAGCTTTGCAACGTGCAGCACGTTTAACCCGTATCAGAAGCGAGGAATCGTCATGAAAGCCAGACATAAACGCATGGGATTTGTAGCTTTTGGTCTCGTAGCGCTGAGCCTGGCAGGCTGGCTGGTGATCAATGCGCTGGACAACAATCTTTCGTATTTCTTCTCGCCGACTGAAGTGGCGAATAATCAGCAACCCGCCAATCATATTTTCCGGCTCGGAGGTCTGGTCAAAGAAGATTCGGTCAAGCGCCTTGAAGGTGTTGATGTCGAGTTTGTGATAACTGACCGGGTTAACGAAGTCAGTGTGGTGTATTCCGGCATTTTACCGGATTTGTTTGAAGAGGGTCAGGGTGTTATTGCTCAGGGCCGGATAGATAACGGTATTTTCAAAGCTGAAGAAGTGCTCGCCAAACATGACGAAAACTACATGCCGCCTGAAGTCGCCGAGGCTCTGGCGAAAGGTGAAAAAATGATGATGCCAGCTAACATGGGGCAGAAATAATGATTCCAGAACTAGGTCACTTTGCTTTAATCATTTCGCTGGTCATCGCCATTGCGCAATCCATTATTCCCATAGTCGGAGCTTCCAAACGCATTTCTCCATGGGTAGCGCTGGCTCGTCCAATTGCCAGAGCGCAGTTTTTATTTGTCCTGATTTCCTACATGGCGTTGACCTGGGGATTTTTGACGCATGATTTTACCATTGCCTATGTCGCCAATAATTCCAACACCCAATTGCCTTTGATATATCAGATTTCCGGCGTCTGGGGCGCGCATGAGGGTTCGTTACTGCTGTGGGCGCTGATTCTGTCATTCTGGACCCTGGCTGTGACTTACTTCAGTCGATCTGTTCCGGAAGTCATGGTGGCCAGGGTTATTTCGGTTCTGGGCATGGTGTCGGTCGGTTTTCTATTATTTATGCTGCTGACATCCAACCCTTTCGATCGGATGATTCCTGCTCCTGCTGATGGTCGTGACCTCAATCCTTTATTGCAGGATGTAGGTCTGGCTATACATCCACCTATGCTTTACATGGGCTATGTTGGCTTTGCTGTGCCTTTTGCTTTTGCGATTGCCGCTATGCTGGGCGGTCAACTGGATGCGGCTTGGGCGCGCTGGTCCCGTCCCTGGACTAATGTTGCCTGGTTATTTTTGACGATGGGTATTGCTTTAGGCAGCTGGTGGGCTTACTACGAACTGGGCTGGGGCGGCTGGTGGTTCTGGGACCCCGTTGAAAATGCTTCTTTCATGCCATGGCTGGTTGGTACCGCTTTGATGCATTCTCTGGCGGTCACAGAAAAGCGTGCAGCTTTTAAAGCTTGGACTGTGTTGCTGGCCATTTTCACTTTTTCGTTAAGTCTATTAGGTACCTTTCTGGTGCGCTCCGGAGTATTGACCTCGGTGCATGCTTTTGCATCTGATCCGGAACGTGGTGTATTTATTTTGATGTTCCTGATTGCCGTTGTCGGCGGTTCGTTGAGTCTGTATGCCTGGCGCGCCAATCAGATCCGTAGCCATGTTTCCTTTGAGATTGTTTCCAAGGAAAGTGCGTTACTGATGAACAATGTCATTCTGGTTGTCGCTGCGGCTAGCGTCTTGTTGGGCACACTTTATCCATTGATTCTGGACGCCTTGGAACTGGGCAAGATCTCCGTTGGTCCTCCTTACTTCAATAGTGTGTTTATCCCGTTAACGGCACCCTTGGTGATGCTGGTCGGTGTCGGCGCAATGATGCGCTGGAAACAGGATAGTGTTGCCAAGCTCTGGCAGAAATTACGTATTGCGCTGGTGCTAAGTATTATTATCGGTCTGGCTTTTGTTTATGTTGTGATGCCTGAGTTCAAATTGCAGGCAGCCTTTGGCATGGTGCTGGCTGTCTGGGTGGTGGCCAGTGGACTGGTTGATCTTAAAGCCCGTCTGGCAAATGGTCGTCGTTTATGGTCATTGCCTCGTTCCTACTTCGGTATGATGCTCGGCCATCTGGGGCTGGCGGTTTTCGTTGTGGGGATCACACTGGTGTCGCTTTATAGCACTGAAAAAGATGTGCGTATGGAACCCGGAGAAAGCGTTGTGCTAGGCGGTCATGAGTTTGTCTTTAAAGGTGTGCGCCAATTCAAACAGCATAACTATATGGCTAGTGAAGGTTCTGTCGACGTTATCACGCCATCCGGTGAGGTGATTGAACTGCATCCGCAGAAACGTGAATATCTTGTACAAAAAATGCCAATGACCGAAGCGGCTATTGATGCGGGATTGACGCGCGACCTGTTTGTCGCAATCGGTGAGCCGCTGGGTGATGGCAATGCATGGAGCATGCGGGTTTATCACAAGCCGTTTATCCGCTGGATATGGCTTGGTGCGCTGATTATGAGCATCGGTGGATTGCTGGCTGCCTCTGACAAGCGATACCGTAAGCTGTCACGCCAGGAAAGCATGGCGGCAAATTCGCTAGGTGTTAAACCATGAACAAGGCTGTTATTCCGCTGATTATTTTTGTCGCCATGGCAGGTTTGTTCATGGTGGTACTTAACAAAATCAATCAGGGTGAATATAACCCGCGTGATATTCCAACCGAATTCATCGGCCGCACTGTGCCGCAGTTTGATTTACCGGACCTGCTGGATGCAGGCAATCGTGTTACGGCTGAACAGTTTACCGGCAAGCCCTGGTTGTTGAATGTATGGGGTACTTGGTGTGCAGAGTGCTGGAAAGAACATGCTTACCTGCTGCATTTGTCGTCCCAGGGCATTCCAATTGTTGGTATCAACTGGCGTGATGAAGACGCGGAGGCCATTAAGTTCATTGAGCAAAAAGGTAATCCATTTGTTGCTATCGGTGCAGATCCTAAAAGTGACGCGGTGATTGATCTGGGTGTTTATGGTGCGCCTGAAACCTTTCTGATAGATGCAAACGGCATTATTCGCGAGAAGCATAAAGGGGCTCTGATTCCACCGGTCTGGGATCAGAAGTTCGCGCCATACTTTGCAGCGGAGTCTCGATAGATGAAATTCAAATTCCTGATCAGCGGTTTGCTGTTGAGTTTATGTGTGTCAGTGGCACAGGCGCGTTTTGCGGCTTTTGAATTCGATTCAAAGCAACAGGAACAAGACTACAAAGAACTCACCCATGAGTTACGTTGTCTGGTTTGTCAGAATCAGAATATTGCAGATTCCAATGCGGAACTGGCGCAGGATCTTAAGCGCAAGACTTATGATCTGGTTAAATCAGGTAAATCCAAACAGGAAATTACCGATTATATGACCGAACGCTATGGCGATTTTGTTATGTATCGTCCGCCGGTAACTAATTCCACCTTACTGCTCTGGGCCGGGCCTTTCATCATTTTGTTGATCGGACTTGTGGTATTAGTGCGGGTGATCAGCAAGCGGAGAAAAGCTGAGGCGGATAATTCCCTGACTGCGGCCGATAAAAGTCGTGCCGAAGAGCTTCTTAAAGGCGATTAATTATGTTGTTTGAAATTATGGTCGCACTGCTACTGGTGCTGGCATTGTTGATGATTGCGCCACCTTTACTGCGTCGCGCGCCGCTACCGGCACTCGATCGTAAGCAACAGAATGTTTTCATTGCGCGCGAAAGACTTGATGAAATAGCGGCTGACCATGCGGCCGGCGAGATGACTGATGAAATCTATGAGCAGGCCCGCACTGAGCTTGAAGCCAGCCTGATTGATGATATCGATAAACTCGAGGACAACAATATTTCATCAGCGGATGAAATATCCGTCACCGATAATTACGGTCGCATTGTCTATATTCTGCTGGTGATTCTGGTGCCGCTGGCTTCTCTGGGTTTTTATTACCAACTCGGTTCGCCACAATATCTGGATTACAAAGGCGCCAATGCTGGGTCTTTGCAGATGGTCGAGCAGATGCAAAAAGAAGCTCCCAGCATGGAGCAACTGGTCAATAAACTGAATGATCATTTGCAGAAACAACCAGATGATGGTGATGCCTGGTTTATGCTGGCAAAAACCTATATGGCTGCAGAGGAGTATCAGCAGGCGCTGGATGCTCTAAAACGGGCTTATGCCATTGTTGGTGATCATCCTTCTATTCTATTAGGTATGGCAGATGCCTCAGCCATGCTGGTTGACGGCAACCTGACGGGAGAGCCGACAACCTACATCGAGAAAGCGCTGGAAATCGATCCGTCGAATACTACCGGCCTCTGGTTAGGCGGTATGTCAGCTCAGCAGAATGGCGACTTTCAGCTGGCCGTGGAACGCTGGTTGCTGTTAGTTCCACGGTTGACCGACGATGCCAGCTCCAGTGCACAACTCAAAGGCTTGATCAACGAAGCGATTATGCAGGCTGAAGCGGCGGGTACCCCCGTCGATGTGCAATTAGCGCTGGAACATGTCAAAGCTTCGGGGCAGGTTGTAGAAAAACCGGCCGAAGAGACTGCAACAGTCGCTGTTGAGGCACCTGAAGCGGAGGGTCGGGTTGCTGTCAAAGTCTGGGTTTCAATTGCTGACAGTGTCAGTGCACAGATCAATCCTGAAGACACTTTGTTTGTATTTGCCAAAGCGGTTAGCGGGCCGCCTATGCCTCTCGCGGCTTTTAAGGGTACCGCGTCTGAGTTGCCGATGGAAATTACGCTTGATGACAGTATGGCAATGATGCCGCAGATGAAGATATCCAATTTCGACAAAGTCACAGTCAGTGCCCGCATTGCCAAAGGTGGCACACCGACTACCCAGAGCGGCGATATTACCAGTCCGCCCCAGGAGGTCGAATTAACGGGTACGGTTTCAGTGCAGCTGGAGTTGTCTGAAATTGTAAAGTGATTTTAAGCTTGAGGCTTTTATCCCACAGCGTTTTATTCACGCTATCTGAACTGCATGGGATATGGGTAATGCCGATAATTATCCGGAATAATATCGGCGTAGACGACGGAAGTTCATAATCCTCGTATCTTCTCTTGCGGTCTCCAAAATCCTGGTCTAAGTTTAAAATTTATAATTATAAAACTGACCGGGCAAACCAAGCCTCAGTCAGGGAACCTCTGAGGTTCCTTAGTATTCAAATCAACACCAAAGCTTGTGGAGATCCTTTAATGAAATCATTAAGCATCAGTCCCGGAAAATGTACCGGGTGTTTGCAGTGTGAGCTCGCCTGTAGTTACGAACATACGGGCAGCTTTAATCCATCACGATCCGTGATCAAGGTTTTTACTTTTCATCATGAAGGCGTATTTGCACCTTACACCTGTACCCAGTGCGATGAGGCATGGTGTCAACGTGCCTGCCCTGTCGATGCGATCAAGGTTGATGCGGCGACTGGTGCGAAAGTGATTGTCGACAGCCAGTGTGTCGGTTGTAAGGTCTGTACCATTGCCTGTCCATTTGGCACCGTTAATTATTCAGCGCTTACCGGCAAGGTTGTCAAATGCGATCTTTGTGGTGGTGATCCTAAATGTGCAACCGCCTGTCCTACCGATGCGATAACTTATATCGACTCCGACTGGACCGGCTATGAGCGTATGCAGGCTTCGGCCGCTAAAGCACTTGCTGCTGCAACAACTGAATAAGGGGAGCCGACATGTCCTGGACTGGAAAAGTATTACGCGTCAATCTGACTGCAGGCACCTGTACGCCTGAAGATTTAAATATGCAATGGGCCAATGACTATCTCGGTCAGCGTGGCCTCGCCAGCAAATATCTGGTTGAAGAAATCGACCCTAAAGTCGATCCACTCAGCCCTGAAAATAAAATGATTATGACCACCGGGCCATTGACCGGCACGATGGCATCGACAGCGGGGCGTTATTCCGTGGTTACCAAAGGCCCGTTGACCGGTGCAATAGCCTGCTCAAACTCGGGTGGTTTTCTAGGCAATGAGTTTAAAAATGCCGGTTGGGATATGCTGATTTTTGAAGGCAAAGCCGAGAAGCCGGTTTATCTCTGGCTGCACAATGACAAGGCGGAATTGCGCTCTGCCGAGGGTATCTGGGGCAAAACAGCCTGGGAAACCGACGATATACTGCATGGCATACATCAGGAACCGCAAATGCGTATCGCCTGTATCGGTCGACCTGCAGAACAGGGTTGCCTGTATTCAGCGATTATCAACGATAAACACCGTGCTGCCGGCAGATCCGGTGTCGGTACAGTGATGGCCTCGAAAAATCTTAAAGCCGTCGCTGTGCGCGGTACGCTTGGTGTGGGTGAAAACATCAAAGACATGCCGCGCTTCTTCGAAGCGGTTAATGCCGGCAAAAAGGTATTGGCAGAGAATGCCGTGACCGGTCAGGGGCTGCCCGCCTACGGTACTCAGGTTCTAATGAATGTCATTAACAGTGTCGGTGGTTTGCCTGCGCATAATATGAAAAATGCCGGTTTTGCCGGTGCCGAAAATATTTCCGGCGAAGCCATGCTGGAACCGCGCAAAAGTGATGGCAAAGCCAATCTGACAACCAATGCCGGTTGTTTCGGTTGTACTATCGCCTGCGGTCGTATCTCCACCATCGATCGTGGTCACTTCTCGATTGAAAACAAACCTCAATACTGGGGTGCCTCCGGTGGTCTGGAATATGAAGCGGCCTGGGCATTGGGCGCTGATACCGGCGTTGATGATTTGGATGCGCTGACTTATGTGAACTTCCTGTGTAACGAAGACGGGATTGATCCGATCAGTTTCGGTGCGACGCTGGCCGCTGCTATGGAGCTGTATGAAGATGGTGTTATCAGCAAAGAGCAGACAGGCGGTATTGATTTGAAATTCGGTTCTGCAAAAGCCTTTGTCGCTGCCGCAGAAGCCTTGTGCTCCGGTGAAGGCATCGGTCCGGATCTGGCTTTAGGTTCCAAACGTCTGTGTGAAAAATATGCTCGTCCTGAATTGTCGATGACTGTAAAAGGTCAGGAATTTCCAGCTTATGACCCGCGAGGTATTCAGGGTATCGGCCTCAACTACGCCACTTCCAACCGCGGAGCCTGTCATTTGCGCGGTTATACCATTGCCTCTGAAATTTTGGGGATTCCGGTTAAAACCGAGCAGACGGATACTGAAGGCAAACCCGAACTGGTCAAAGCTTTTCAGGATGCGACAGCCTTGGTGGACTCTTCCGGTTTGTGTCTGTTTACCACCTTTGCCTGGGGTATGGACAATATTGCACCGCAGATTGACGCCGCCTGTGCCGGTGACTGGAGTGTTGAACGTTGTCTGGAAGTCGGTGAGCGTGTCTGGAACCTGGAACGCGATTTCAACATGAAAGCTGGTTTTACCGCAGATGATGACACATTGCCAAAACGTATGCTGGAAACCGCTATTGTTGGTGGACCGACTGATGGTCAGGTCAACCGCCTAGGCGAAATGTTGCCCAAATATTACGAAATACGCGGCTGGAATGAAAAAGGCGAAATCACTGACGAGACCCGTCAGCGTCTTGCTCTTTAATCTGTAATTGATTCTTTAATCAGCTTAATGACTGACGCCTGCTCAACAGCAGGCGTTGTCCGTTACAGGAATGACTATATGAATTATGTGATCATTGGAGCCGGTCCTGCCGGCGTAACCGCAGCCGAAACTTTGCGTCAGGAGGATGCGCAGGCCAACATTTGTCTTATTGGCAATGAGCCGGAACCACCTTATTCGCGTATGGCGATTCCTTATTACCTGACGGGTAAAATTACCGAACAGGGTAGTTATCTGCGTGAAGATCAGCAGCAACTAGCCGGGCAGGGCATTGACGTCAGACAGGCCAGAGTAACCGCGATAGATAATCTTGCCCAAACGGTGTCGCTGGATGATGGCAGTTCATTGCCATATGACAAATTGTTAATTGCCACCGGTTCTACGCCGTTGCGGCCACCCGTCAGCGGCATGGATCATCAGCGTGTCAGCAGTTGCTGGACACTCGAAGATGCAAGGCAGATCATAAAACTTGCCGAGTCCGGTTCTGAAGTGGTCTTGATTGGTGCCGGTTTTATCGGTTGCATCATTCTCGAGGCACTGGTTGAGCGTGGTGTAAAACTGACTGTGATTGAAACGGGAAACCGCATGGTACCGCGTATGCTGGATGAAAAAGCCGGCGGTCTGCTAAAAAGCTGGTGTGAAAACCAGGGCGTTAAGGTATTGACCTCATGCTCGGTACAAAGCCTGAGTGAAAACCCTGATGGCAGTCTGGCTGTCAGTCTGGATAATGGCCAAAGCCTGAATGCCCGCTTGGTCATAACCGCAACCGGCGTAAAACCGAATCTGGATCTGCTTGCCAATATGCCGATTAAAACCGACAGCGGCATTCTGGTTAATGATCGACTGCAGTCATCGGATAAAAATATTTATGCTGCCGGCGACGTTGCACAGGGTATAGATTTTTCAACCGGTAACTATGAAGTTCAGGCGATACAGCCGACAGCCACTGATCATGGTCGGATTGCAGCACTTAACATGGCCGGTCATGATTATCAGCATCATGGTTCTTTGAATATGAACGTATTGGATACCCTTGGTTTGATTTCTCATTCATTTGGTTTGTGGATGGGCGTTGAAGGCGGTGATAGTGTCGAGCTTTATAATCCGGATGATTTCCGTTACCTGAATCTTCAGTTTGATGGTGACCTGCTGGTCGGTGCGAGTTGTACCGGCATGACTCAGCATATTGGCGTTTTACGTGGTCTGATCGAAAGTAAAATTTCTCTGGGCGAATGGAAAGAACGTCTGATTGAA
>Ga0181565_10003131_pt1 | contig 12671 bp, 16 predicted proteins | sample 101ome_16_FD_129661 | JGI IMG/M metagenome (GOLD analysis project Ga0181565, IMG submission 129661) | Coastal salt marsh microbial communities from the Groves Creek Marsh, Skidaway Island, Georgia - 101401AT metaG (megahit assembly) | ecosystem: Environmental > Aquatic > Marine > Intertidal...
TAATCTCCACTGTTAAAAACTATATGGCCCACGAAAAAGACGTCTTAGAGAGCGTCACAAGAATGAGGGCCGAGGCAATTAGTGGAAAGCTTAATAATGATGAAATGGTAGATATTGATAATAAAATTTCTTCTGCTGTTAGAGGCATCATGGTTAGTTGTGAGAATTATCCGGACTTGAAATCAAATACTAACTTCATTCAACTTCAGACGACCTTTGTTGAGGTGGAATCTCAAATTTCGGCCGCTAGACGAGCCTATAACGCAGCTGTTACGAGCTACAATAATGGAGTAGAGATGTTTCCCACTAGCATATTTGCAAAAATGCTCGGGCTTAAAAGAAAGCAAGTATTTGAAATACCTGAATATCAACGACAAAACGTTAGCGCCAAGGATCTATTTGCCGCTTAGGTTAAATTTATCATGATCATACCGTTCTTTTAACATTAAAAAGAACGGTATCCACCAGATAAGATCATTTGTCATGATCGTGTAGCCAAAAGCTGCAGGTAACTTACCAAGTAATACGGCCTGTACAAAGCCTATTGGCCCAAAAACTTTACCCAAAAATCCAACCAGAATAATTGGGTAGTGGGTGAGGTGATCTTTGGATGCAAGCCAATAACCAATTCCATATACCCCAACAATCATCCCAATACACTGCCAGAACTCAATATATCTGGGTGAGGGGATATTGATTAACTCAAAAAAATGATAAGGAAAAACAACGGCGTATAGGCCCCACAAAATATTATAAATAGCCGCTAACTGAAGAGCTTTCTTTTGCCATCCTAAATTTTGCATGCATCACTACCACAATTTCGTCTTTTTGGAAGGTAAGGTCTTATATATACAAAGAAGAAATAACCAATTTCAAGAAAAGTCTTCATGAAAAAATTATTAGTTACTTTTTCTAAAAGTGTCCATTTGGGAAGTAGTTTCCAAATCTCCATAAATGCATCAACTCCATGCAAATAGAGCCCATTTGGAAGTTGGATATGAAAGTACTTATTTAGGTCTTTTTTCGTCACAGGAATCTCACCCAGTTCAAAATCTGGAGAGGAAATATCAATAAAAGATAGATTATTATTGATATCATGTTTGCGGTAGAGTTCTATTTCCGTGTGGCAAACGAGACATGCACCATCGTAAAAGATTTTGAGTTTGTTGTTCATATTTCCATTCTAGAGTGTTCTCACGACTATGCCTAATTTTGAGCTAAACCAATGTTAGACACTTTAAAATAGGTAAGTACTTAAAAATATTTCGCTTTTTAGGTTTCTAATCAGACCAAAATTCTTTGAAAATTAAAAGTTTTATGAATTGTATAGCTATTACCTATAGACAATAAAAATATAGCGCAGGATAATGCATCTTTTTAAAAAGGAGTTTTACGTGAAAAATTTATTATCTATTTTATTTCTCATTCCAACGATTGTTTTTGGAGGAGAAGTTGATCTTAAGAAGAGTACATTTAAGTGGACAGGGACAAAAGTCTCAGGAAGTCATTATGGTATGGTATCACTAAAATCAGCAAAAATGGACGAGAAAGAAGGCCATATTATGAGTGGTGAGTTCGTGATGGATATGAATTCGATGACATGCTCAGATCTTCAAGGTGAGTGGATGGATAAGCTGATTGGCCATTTGAAAAATGATGATTTTTTTGCAGTTGATAAGCACCCAACAGCAACATTAAAAATTAAGCATGCAATGATGGGGAAGCTTGAGGGAACTCTTACCATTAAAGGTATTTCACAACCTATCAACTTAGAATATAAAAAAGCGGGAAATAACTACACTGGAAAAATGAAATTTGACCGCACAAAATTTGGGATCAAGTATGGCTCTGGTAACTTTTTTAAGGGACTAGGTGATAAAATGATTCACGATGAAGTCACTGTTGAGTTCAATGTCGCGACAAAATAATTTAATAAAATGCAAATCCAAGGCTGACTCCGAATCTCTGTCCAGAGACTTCAGAGTCAGACTTTAAATTAATAAAGTCAATATAAGCTGCCAGGTCAATATCTCTAAATAGTCTACTCGATGCCTCAATTTGAAATTTGGTTCCTTTAAAAGCGTTCAGATTTTCAGATTGTCTCAAAATCGGATAAGAAGCAGTCAGCTTTAAAAAGAAAGACTGATCAATGATTTTGAAAAAAGTTTTGGAGTAAGGAAGTTTACCTAAACCAAAAGCACGTGCAACTTGTTCTAGACTAAAAATCTTTTTCTCGATAATAAGAGAAGCCCATAATAGAGAATTTTTTCTAATTTGTTTTCGGGTTGTTAATCCTGCTGAAATATCATCAATGTTGTAGGATAAAAATGATTCAAACTCAAGGCCTAGTTGAGGCACAAACCCGCTTTCTAGGACTTTTCCAACTGATCCGCCGATGTTAAATGTAAACGGGGTGGAGACATCATGATTGGAGTCATTTAAGGAAAAATATCCAAATGCTCCATAAAATATTTTTCTTTTTTCGGTTATTATTCCACCTTCTCCGCCAAGGGTTAAAAGACTTGTATGATCAAATTGAACTTTTTCATTTGCCTGTTTTTCCTCAAAGCTTGATAGGGATAATTTGTATTTTCCAAAGCCAAAAATTCCTGGTGAGAACTTATCTTTTCTTTTTACGTTGACGAGCTTTACCTTAAGCATTTTAATTTTTCGCTCAATTTTTGCTTGAGTATTATCTTTGGCAAATATTAAATCTTCCTCAGGTACCCAACCGATTACTCTTCTGGTTTTTATTTTATACCAGTGTTGAAATTTTTGATTGAAGACTTGTTTATAGTTTGTCCTGCCTAAAATTTTTATGCGACTATCAACGGGTAATCTTGCCACAACCAACGGGGAGTCCTTATCAAGTGGGAAGTGGGCTTTTTCTTGTTCTGTAATGGGACGATACCAGATTTGGGAATAGCTTTTTTTGAGGTGTCCCCGTTTAGGAATTAATTTTTGAATTTCGATGACTGTGTCACAATCAGATATATCAATGAGGGCGAGTCCATCTTCAATTCTTGAAACTTCGACGACACATTTTCCTGCACCTTCAAATTGAATGGTCACCTCTCTACCTGGCTCTATTTTATACTTATTATCTTTTGTTATTTCGATAAATGCCCAAAGAGGTGTTTTTTCTTCAAACTCTAATAGTGCAAATACGTTGAAAGAAAAAACAAATAGTAAAACTCCAGTTAAATAGATTTTATTCTTTAGCATTTCCTTGTGCCCTTGGATTTAAATGATTGATATTAGTTAATTATAGCATTTCAAAAAATAAATGGAGAAAAATTTATGAATTTCTAATAGTTGATTAAAAAATGCCGTTAAGGTTCTGTGAGGTTTTTAATGAAAAAAATAATTTTTGTTTTACCATTTCTTTTGATTGCTTGCTCGACGCCTGAGCGGCCTAAAAATGAAGATACTAATTTGATTTGGGGCCAAGAAGATAAAAGTATAGAGGACATTTTTGGCAGCATTTCAAAAGATGACCATTATCATTCTAAAAATAAAACTGGCGGATTTTGGCCGGGGGGCAATGATGAGAGGTTTGCTAGAAAACCAGCTAGTGCACCTAGTGATTGTAATCATCAACACAACAATTGGGGCAACAATAGACGTGTGACAAGCCTTAATGGTGTAAATCGAAATGGCCTTACTAATCAGACCAATACCTATGAGGTAAGGGGTGAGCATGAAACTTTAATGCTCGTTGCGTATAAAATTTATGGCGACTATTCTCTATGGCGAACAATTGCCGATCTAAATCAGGACATTTTGAATGGTGGGATTGATATTCAACCAGGTATGCATTTGAAGTACTGGATACCAGTTGAGGGGTACTCTTTTGTTCCTGAAGGAAATCCATTTTTAGTCAGGAAAGGTCAGAGCTTGTCCATCATTTCAGATCAGGTTTACCGAGATTGGAGACGCTGGAAGGAAATTTATACCCATAATCAGCCTTTCATCAAAAATCCAAATCTTATTTATGAAGGCTCAACGCTATTTTACGTACCAGATCATCAACTCGCAGGTAAAAAGAGAGTCAAGTTACCATATTCAAACAGAAAATTCTCGGATGGAAGCTATCAATCAAATCGCTCCAGAGGTATAAGCAGCAGTAGTAGAAATGGCCAAGCCAAAAAAAATCAAAATTCAGCTCAGGTCCAGGTGAATGTTAAAAGCAAAAAAATCAAGCGACAACCGAAGGCATTAACTAGCTCTCAGGTGACAAAACAAGAGATAATCCCCGTTCGAAAAGCGGCTTATTCATCAAAAAGCACGGCAACTATCAGTCGAATCAAAAAAGCTATTGAGAAAACTCATGGAAATACAGAAATCAATGGAGCTTCAAAGTTTGATAAGTACGTAGAAGAAAACTTTATTGATTAGTTATTAATCAATTAATTCTGATTTATCATGCTCTATCTCAATTTGCTTTTTGGCTTTAGCACCTAATAGTTTAATGTGCTCAAGTCTTGAGAGAACATTTCCTCTGCCCGTTTTTAATTTATTTAGACTATTTTGGTAAGTTTCGTCAGTTCGTTTAATTTGTTCACCGACCTTAATTAAATCACTAAGGAAGTTCGCCATTTTGTCGTACATTTTTCCACTTTCAGTGGCAATGGCCTGGGCATTTTGATTGGACTTCTCTTGCCTCCAGATTGAGTGTATTGTTTTTAAAGTCGCCATTAAGGTGGTTGGGCCAACAATAATAATAGATCTCTCCCAGGCCCAATAAAATAAATCAGGATTTTGTTGAATCGCTAGGGAATAAGCACCCTCAATTGGAAAAAACATAAGGACAAAATCTGGAGAGTCTAATTTATCAAGTTTGGCATAGTCTTTTTTAGATAAATCTTTTACGTGAGATTCAATTGAGTCATTAAAAAGTTTTAGGAGTTGATTTTTTTCATTTTGATCTTCAGAGGAAATAAACCTTTCATAGTGGTTTAGTGATACCTTGGAGTCGACAATGATGTGTTTTTGCTCAGGAAGCATCACGATGACGTCAGGTTTTTGTTGAGATCCTTCATCCGTTTTAAGTCCAAGGCCTTCGCCTTGTGTGATATACTCTTCTCCTCGCCTTAGTCCTGAATTTTCTAAAATTTTCTCTAAAACCATTTCCCCCCAATTACCTTGAGCCTTAACATCACCTTTGAGTGCTTTTGTTAAATTTAGCGCCTCCTGATTTAACTGGTGGCCGATTTCTGAAATGTTTTTTATTTCATTTTTTAGACTATGACGTTCTTTTGCTTCCTCAGTGTAAAGGTGCTCAATTTTTGATTGAAAAGTTGTAATTCTCTCCTTTAAAGGATCGAGCAGGTGACCAATATTTTTATTAGATGTTTTTTCCATTTTCTCTATTGATTCACCCATTATCTTGCTTGATATATTTTCAAATTGCATGGCCATTCTTTTTTCAAGGATGTCTAGCTGGTCTTGTTGTTGTTGAGTATTATTTTTAAACATTTCTATCTCTTGAGCCTTTAGCGCAATTTGCCCATTCAGATTTAACCGCTCATTTTCACTTATCGCCAAATTTTTTTCTAGTTCATTTTTTTCACTAGTTAGATTGTTGATGGAGTTTTTAAAGTAAAGATAAGAGCCAATAAAGGTGACAAGAGCGCCTAGAATGCAGAAAATAATATTCGTAATTTCCATTAAATTTCCGTTTTAAAGTGTATTAAATCAGGATTATATTATGCTAAGGTTACTTAAATGAAAAGATAGGAGTGATGATGAGTGCAAGCATAAGAGCAAAACATATTTTAGTAGAACATGAATTTGAAGTAAGCGATATTCAGCGAAAGCTAGATGAAGGTGCTTCTTTTGAAGATCTTGCTCGAGATTTCTCTAAATGCCCGTCTGGACAATCTGGCGGCGACTTAGGTCATTTTTCAAAAGGTCAGATGGTTAAACCTTTCGAGGAGGCGGCTTTTTCCCTAGAAGTAGGTGAAGTCAGTAAACCTGTAAAAACTCAGTTTGGTTTTCATTTAATTAAACGCGAGAGTTAAAATCATGGCCGATTTTAGTCAACGAATGGAGCTTGTTAATAAGTTTAAAGGTGAGGTTGATCAAGCTGACTGGGAAATGCTGGCTCCTCATCACGAAAGAGGTGCACTCTTTATCGTTTCCAAAGACGCTGACCTTTTTGAAGTAGCGACTTCTTTGGCCTTAGATGAAGTTCAAGCTGTAAAATCCTATTTAGATCTGGAGCATCTGCGTAAATCCAATGACGCTGATCTGAAACTCTATGGTCGCGATAAAAATAAATTTTTTGCTAACTTTGTCGTTGTTCAGCCTTATGTGCTTTTTCAACCATACTAAGAAAAGGAAGCTCTCGTGGACAAAATATTTTGGGGAAGAAGCTTGGCTTGCGCAGAATATGAGAGGGATCTTTTTGAAAAATTTCTTCTCTTACCTAATGAAGAAATTAAAAAGATATGTGCAAATTCAAATGGAGAGCCATTTCATCTCATTCGGTCTGAGTTTTTTGATCTAGCGTTCATTGATAAGATTTATCAGATGGCCAAAATTATCAAAAAGAATTGGAAGGCCCAGCCGCAATGGATGCAGAGTCTCCTCAAGGGAAAGTCCACTCTTTTGTATTTCAACCAACCTAGTAGTAGAACATTTTTATCTTTCTCGTCTGCTGCCAGTATGGTTGGTTTAAGGCATGAAGAAGTACGCTCAATTCAAACATCTTCTAGCGTAAAAGGTGAGTCCGATAAAGACGCTCTTCGAACTTTATCTAGCTATTTTGATTGTTTGGTCTGTCGACATCCAAGTGATGTTTTTGATTTGTTTTCCGTTTGGGCCCTAACGCATAGTGATCGGGAAATTCCTGTGATTAATGCGGGAAGTGGGGTCAGCCAGCATCCAACACAAAGCCTACTTGACTATTACACGATTAAAGAAAGTTTTAATGGCCAAGTTGATGGGCTTAAAATTGGTTTTGTCGGTGACTGCTTAAGAGGCCGCACCGTTCACAGTTTGGCAAAAATTTTATCCTTATTTAAAGGGGTGAAACTTTTATTTATCTCTCCAAAAGAGCTTTCACTTGATGAGGGAACAAAAAAATTTCTCGATGAACGCCAGGTAAATTATGAATGTCTATCAGGTCCAATCTCTGATCACGTCAAAGATTTAGATGTTATTTACATGACCCGAATTCAAGATGAACATGGTGGAACCAGCAGTGTAAGGGATGAATATTTATTTAAATTAGATGATTTGGAAAGTATGCCAACCTCCAGTATCCTAATGCACCCGATGCCAAAAAGAGAAGAAATTGACCCGAGAATAGATTTCTTACAACGTGACCCACGAGTCATGTATTGGAGGCAGCAAAGAAACGGTATGTGGGTTCGCGCCGCCATATTTGCTCATCTGTTTAATAAATCGGAGCAAGTTTTTAATTTATCCTAAAAAGGGTGAGGTTTTATTTTGAAAAAAGGTAATGATTTTTATGTTTTTTATTTATCGCAACATCAAAATAAAACATGTCGCAGATTGCATTTTATTGGCACTTTTTTTGCCCTATCTTCTCTATGTTTAATTGCTTATTTCAACTCGTTTAAATTGATTTTTATTCCTGTTTTGTTTGGATATTTGCCCGCTTGGATAGGTCATTTATTTTTTGAGAAAAATAAACCTGCGACATTTAAATACCCTCTGAGAAGTCTGTTGAGTGATTTTAGAATGTTTTATGAGATCCTCACCAGGAAAATCCCCTGGTGAGAGTGAAGTTTGTTTTTTATTTGTTGTGCTTGAAATTGACTAAATCATGTAGAGGGTAGTTTATTTTTTTCATCGACTCGATGGCATTATTAACTTCTAATTCTGCTTGGTTTTTTGATCGAGTCATTATCCAAAGATACTTCCCGCTTGGAACACCAATCGCGCACCATGAATAATCATCGGCAAAATCTAAAACAAGGTAGTCAAATTTTAATGGCCAGAGGGGACTGATCTTCCAATGAGTGTTAATTGGTTGATTTTGAACGTAACCTTTTTGTGGTATTTTTTTTATAGGGCCAGTCAATGAATCTTTATTGTATTTGAAGTCAATATTAATCATCTTTTTTGAGTCGTTATAGGTATACGTTTCTATTGGGTTATGTGCGCCTGATTCAAGAAAAGTAACCCGTCCACTTTGGACAAACCATGGTCCCATAAATTTATCTAGATCAAGTTTTTTATTTGTCGCTTTATAAGTCATTGATGAACATCCTTGTGAAATTACTAGTAAAAAAAGAACAAAAAATTTTTTCATTTGTTAAACCTCTCTATATATTTATTTAAAAACTTTTTTCGGCCAGAGCCTTTTTCGTATGCTTTGTAATGTTGTGGTCTCTTTTTGTAAAAGTCTTGGTGATACTCTTCTGCTGGGTAAAAAGATTTAAACTTTACAACAGGGACGCTTATATTCTTTTCGTAGATTTTTTTTTGATTAATTAGCTCTAATATCTGAATAGATGTTTTCTTTTGAAGTTCATTTTCAAAATATATTTCTATTTTGTATTGATTTCCTCGATCATTGAACTGCCCTTTCAGATCCATGGGGTTGATGGATTGGATATATTGCTCAATTAAATTTTCTAAATTTACGGCCTCGCTGTCGTAATTTATCTGAACACATTCACGGTGGTTTGTATGTCCTCCAGAGACCATTGAATATGAAGCTGTTTCTTTACTTCCATTACAGTAACCAGAAATGACTTCAGTCACGCCAGCAATGTTTTCAAACTTCTTCTCAGTACACCAAAAACAGCCTCCAGCAAGATGTATTGTGTCGGCAAATAAATAACCGGTATGTATCGTCAGTATAAATATGATAAATGATTTAATCAACACGAATGATAATTGCTCCATCGTTTCCAGGCTCGAAATTGTGGTCGATATCCTGTTCTTTAAGATATTTTAATAATTGAACTCTAATTACACCTCGTCCTGTAATGACATGTAGATCACTTTCAATTCCACTCAGTCTTATTCTTCCAACTTCTCTTTCAACAAGGATAAGGGCGTCTTCAAGTTTATATCCGTGCAGATCTATTGTTTTTACCATAACTTTAACCACTGTTGCGTAATATCCTATGATGAATTTAAACTATTGGATAGACTTGTCACGACTTTGTCTAGAAAATCCTTTTAAGAATGAGTCTTTCCTATAATCGATTGTGCGCAATTATAGGCACTTGACCATGCCCACTGGAAATTATACCCACCAAGTAACCCCGTCACGTCTACCGTTTCGCCAATAAAGTAGAGGTTTTCAACTTTTCGACTCTCAAGGTTTCGGGTCAATCCACTCACCATGACCCCGCCTTTCATTACCTCGGCTTTTCTATATCCTTCATTTTCTTTGTAAGTGAATTTATGGCGGTGAATGAAATCCTCTAAAATATTGGTTTCTTTTTTTGATAACTCGCAGTTTTGAATATTTCTAACCTTTGTGTGTTCTAAAATGTAAGAAACAAACTTTTTGGGAAAAGCGATGGCCAATGTATTACTGAGCGTTTTCTTTAAATTTTCGTTTAAAATCTCGGGGAGATTTTCATTCGGTAATAGATTGATGAATAATGTTTCGCCTTTTTCATAATATAGACTTGCTTTAAGGATGAGAGGTCCTGAGAGTCCTTTGTGTGTGAATAATAGATCATCTTTGATAATATTTTTTTTGCTAATTTTTATTGAAGCCAATAGTGATGTGCCAGAGAGAGATTCGTAGGATGAATTCTTCATTGGCACAAGTGCTTCTCGTTCTGGCGCAACATCGATAGAGAATTTTCTGGCCATTTGTGTACCAAAGTTTGTGCCTCCTATTGCCGGCATGGGAAGGCCTCCAGAGGAGATAATACAATATTTGGATGAAAACGTTTTATCTTTAGTAAAAGTTAAAAAGTTTTCAGTTGTCTTACTTATATTTTCGACTTCGCTAGAATAGCGAAAGTCAACGAATTGAGGGTCTATTTCTTTTATCAAGAGCTCCAAGATATCTTTACTCGAATTTTGACAGAATAGTTGTCCTAATTTTTTTTCATAATATTGAATTTTATATTTTTTAACCAAATTGATAAATTCAATATTGGGGTATGACTTGAGAATATTCCAGTGAAAGTTTTTACTACTCCCTTGGAAGTGATGTTTTTCGAGGGTTAGATTCGTGAAGTTGCACCGTCCTCCGCCTGAGATAATTATTTTCTTTCCAGGTGTTTTATTTTTCTCTAAGACAATACAATTTATCTTATTTTGGCTTAAAAGACCTGCACAAAAAAGACCCGCTGCTCCGGCACCAATAATAATAACTGGGGATTTAATCATTTTTCAGGCCTAGTGAGAACAAAAATTAAAATTGGTATGAGTGTTGTGGGAAGAATAATTTTCGCCACCAATAGGATAGCCGAAAAAAAACAAAAATAAATAATGACACTGGTAATACTAAATAAACAAAATAATTTTGCCCTTCTTTTTATCGTTCCTTTTTCATTCCAGTCTCTAATCATTTGGCCAAAAGTTGGCAGGCTAACAAGCCAGCCATAGAATCGATCTGAACTTTTTGAGAAACAGTAAGCGCTGAGTAAAATAAAGGGAGTAGTGGGAAGTATGGGAAGGATAATTCCGACGACGCCTAGAACGAGAGAGGTTATGCCTAATATGAATAAAGGGATATTTTTCATTTAGCCTTGTCGAGGTTAGTCTTATTTTTATCCATCCAGTCCATAATGTCTCTTGATTCATGCATTGGATCATCATTGATATATAAACAAGGCACCGTATATCTTCCAGTGTCTTTATATAGCTTGTCGCGTGCGTTGGCATCCTCTTGGATATTCTTTAAGGTAACCAATAGGTTGAGTTCTTCAATCTTTTGTAAAACTATGTAACAAAAGGGACATGAGGGAAAATAGTAGAGATCTAGTTTTGGAGTTTTCATTATTTATACCTAGCTTAATTTTGTACGACTCGTCTATAGATGGCCTCAAAAATGCTGCCCATATTAATCCATTATAAAATAAAATTTTGGTTTAAATCATTTTTTATCAACTACATATTTGATTTTATTGATTTCAAATCCTTGACCTGCTGTTGAATGATCTGAAATTATTCGAATAATTAATTCATTGTGTGGAAAAAAATCAGTGATTCCCCCTGAGATCCTCCCGGTTATTTTCTTTAATACTTTTCCATTTGTGGATTCAATTTGTAGATAATCATAGCCATTTTCGATGTCAATTTTAGTAAAATTTAGGGCCATCATTTTTACATTAGCCTTTGATACTAGGTATGGCCTATTGGTATTATTTTGATAGGGAGTTTCTGAATTTAATATATATTCTTGCACCATTATTGATGATCTAGGAATTGGAAGCTTTGAAGGAGATGTCATATTTTTTAGTCCATACTCTGCATTGATAGATCCCGGAGTTTGGCTTAAAGGGTAGAGACTTTGATGTTTTGAGGTGGTTTTTACCAATATTTCCACGACATTCTCTGGTTCTAATTCAGGCGAATTTCCCCAAATTAGTGCAGCTACTCCTGCTGCCATAGGAGTCGCCATTGAGGTTCCTGACCTAACTTTATAACCGCTATTAACGTCTAAAGAGGTGATGGTTTCGCCTGGAGCAAAGAGGTTAACACTTAGTTGTCCATAATTACTAAAACTTGATTTATGGAGATTTGAATTCATCGCACCAACGCTAATGACATTGCCCAGGTGGTAGTTAGCTGGATACTCACCACGTAAATCGTTATCGTTGTTGGCATTACCTGCGGCCGCAAAAAATAGGACGTCATTTTCTTTTGCGTAATTAATTGCCTCAAGAAAAGCTTCATTGGAATTGGGATTTCCATATGAATTGGAGATGATTTTTGCTCCATTTTTAACGGCGTAGTAAATACCTTCAATTGCTTTTGCAATATCGCCTTGCCCATAATTGTTTAAAAACTTTATCGGCAATATTTTTACTCCTGGAGCCACGCCAGTCATTTTTCCATTTCCGGCAATAATTCCTGCGCAATGAGTTCCGTGTCCATTGTCATCCATAGCGCTTCCTCCAGCGCTATAAGAGTTATAACCTTTAAAGTCATCGATAAATCCATTGTTGTCATCATCTATGCCGTTATTGGGAACTTCATTATCATTTGTGTGGATATTTTCAGCGATGTCAGGGTGCCTGTAATCCACGCCGGTATCTAAAACGGCGACAATCATTCTATCATCTCCTTGATAAATTTGATGCGCCTTCTTTAATGAAATATTTTCTTGCCACCAATAACCATTTACTTTTTTATTTTTAATAACCTGCTTTAATTTTTGCTTGGATAAAATAGGTTTTAGTTCTTTTTCGTTAAATAGATTAATTTGGGAGTTTATTGAAAGGTGTTTAAAATATTCGTTTTTTTTCAGTATTGCTCTTAGATCGTCTAATGATTTATTTGATTCTAGCAGGGCAAACTTTTGATGAGGCCCAAAAATTCTTCGGACTTTAGTGTGTTGATGATGAATGGTCTTTTTATCAATGCTTTTTGTAAAATAGGCAATGTACTCACTTGCCAGACAGTTTTGTGAAAATACGAAATATAATGACACTAGAATTAAATTCAATTTCATATCAAGCCTTGTTTTTTTTAGGTAATATTATCATAGCAAGATAAAA
>Ga0181565_10003141_pt1 | contig 12648 bp, 9 predicted proteins | sample 101ome_16_FD_129661 | JGI IMG/M metagenome (GOLD analysis project Ga0181565, IMG submission 129661) | Coastal salt marsh microbial communities from the Groves Creek Marsh, Skidaway Island, Georgia - 101401AT metaG (megahit assembly) | ecosystem: Environmental > Aquatic > Marine > Intertidal zone...
CAAAAAAGCCTTTTCGTCCATGTTCTTCCTCGTAGAGTCCGTCCGGAATATCGACGTGTGCTTGTTTTGAGTAGACACCTGATGATTTAAAGTTTTCCATACTGTATTCCTAGTTTTAATGCTTTCTTTTTTCGCCGACTTTGTTTTTGAGCTTTCCAACTTTTTCGACGACTAATTCAATTTCGTCACCTGATTGAATCCATTTATTGAGTTCAAGCCCACAGCCTGTACCAACAGTACCTGAGCCGATTACATCACCAGCTTGAATGAGTTCTTCATGAGAGGCAAACTCAATCATTTGAGCGAAAGTGAAGTTACCGTCACCGGAATGCCCCTCACTCCATTTTTTTCCATTCACAAATGCTTGCATGAGAAGATTTGGCTCCACTCCTTCAAATTCATCCATTGTGACAATGTAGGGGCCAAGTACGCCGCAGAAATCCTTTCCTTTGCTAGGCCCGAGCCTAACTTTCATTTCTTTCTTCTGGATATCACGGGCACTAATATCATTAAGAATCGTTAATCCAAAAATGTGATCCACCGCCTGTGATTTGTGAATATTTTTTCCGGGCTTACCAATAACGGCCGCGAGTTCTAATTCATAATCAAGTTTATCGGTGTAGATCGGCCACATGATCTCTTCTTCTGGCCCTATGAAGCTTTTTGGATTTCCTTTATAGTACACGGGCATTTCATACCATTCAGATGGCACAGGTTCACCGCGTTTTTCAAAACCTTTCTTGACGTGTTTTTCGTGAACGTAGAAATCACGATAAACAGGAATATTATCAATTGGGCAAAGTAGCTTAACTTCATCCATTTTATAGCGATATTTAATTCCTGATTTGGATTGAGTTATACCTAATATTGAAAGAAATTCATCCATTCCAAGCCCCTCGGTCAGGCGCTCCATTGGATCATTTAAAAGATTTAGAAGCGTTGAGAGGCTAGATGGTAGATGATGATCTGCACGCTCAAATGCATTTGGATATCCCATGCGTTCATATTCAATAGCGAGAGTGAAGTTGGGGTCAATTATTTCATTAGTAGATTCGTCTAAAATTCCAAGACGAGGTCTAACTTGAGGTGCATTATTTAATTGATAGCGACAAATTTTCATGATGGCCTTCCAAATTTTTGATCATATTCAGGTAATATTTTTTCCATTGCTTGGTAGTAATGCTCCATCTCCTCATTTGTTCCAAGGGAGACTCGAACGTAATCTGGCATTTCATTTGATTTTAGCGGGCGGATGATGACGCCTTCTTCAAGTAACTTTTCAAACATCCAGTCACTGGCTTCTGCGCTTCCAGTTTTAAAGCAAATGAAGTTAGTGACACTTTTTATTGGTTTAAAATTTTTTGATGTTAAGTATTTTTTTAAGTCGTTGTAGCGAACAGTGTTATTCATAATTGTTCTTGCGAGGTGAGGCGAATCGTTGACTGCTCCGACCGCTCCTAGTTGTCCTATTAGATTTGGTTCAAACGGTAATTTTACTTTTGAAAGATTGGTAATTAAATCCTCGTGAGCAAAACCATACCCAACTCGAATACCACTTAATCCGTAAGCTTTAGAAAAAGTACGAAGAGTGATGACGTTATCATAACGATAATCCATGGAGTCAGGGTAATCATCTTCATTTTGAGCGAATTCAAAATAAGCTTCGTCTAAAATAACAAGAACATGGTTTGGCACAAAGCTCATTAAATGATCAAATTCTTTCTTGTTGATATAAGTACCAGTTGGATTATTTGGATTTGCTATATAAATTACTTTAGTATTCTCAGTAATTGATTTTGCAATTTCAGCGACATCATACTTGTAATCACTTGTTAAAGGTACGCGAATAAGTTTTGCGCCACTGCTTCTCGCCAAAATATAAAAACCAATAAATGTTTTTTCTGATGTTAGAACCTCATCACCTGGCCCTAAAAATGCCCTAGCGATGTAGCCCATGATGCCTTCGCTTCCATTTCCAAGAATAATATTTTCAAGTTTTAATTTATAGAGTGAAGCCAATGTACTTTTTAGCTTATGGGCATGCATGTCTGGATACCGGTGAAGCTCCCACAGTCCGTGAGTCATTTCTTTAATCGCAAATGGACTTGGTCCAAGTGGGTTTTCATTACTTGCGAGCTTACTAATTTTGGTGAGCCCTTTTTCTCTAGCGACCTCATCGATGGGTTTTCCAGCTTGGTAAACCTGAAGGTTTCTAATATAGTCAGGTACGAGCTTTTTTTGCATCATGTAAACCTTGTTGATTGTGTTATTATTTTTACCATGATCCGTGTTTTCTTGCTAGTTTGGAAGCCCGGACAGAGGTAGATATTTATGAGTGATCAATATACGTACGGCCAATTTTCTCCCGAGCATTTTGAGAAGCTTAGAAAAGGAATTGAGCTGTTTAACGAGCAAAAATACTGGGAATGCCATGAGGAACTAGAGCATCATTGGCTGGAAGACGCAGGGGATAATGCAAGGCTTATTTATTGGGCGGTTATCCAAGTAGCCGCAGCGATGTACCATTACAGGGATGATAACCTTGAGGGAGTGCATGGGCTGTTATTTAAAGCGAAGGATAAATTGACAAGAGGAATTAAAAATCAAGTTGAAACACGGTTTTTACTAGAAAAGATTAACTGGCATGAGTTTAGGCAGCTAATTTTTTCATCTCCAGAAAAAGGGAAACTTAACGAGTACAAAAAAATTTATGATTTTAGATTTCAGGTAAAGGAGTAAAAAATGTCGGTCGTCAGTAATTTTTTTACCGCTTTTAAAATGATTAAGGAAGATAAAGTTTTATTACTATTATCACTTATTCCCATTCTTATTGGACTTCTTTTTTATGGTGTCCTTGGTGGTTGGATCTTTTCCTCTATTATACCCTGGGGAAATGAACTAGTTCAAAGCTGGTTATCGATAGATTGGCTTGGAAGTATTCTCGGTTGGATTGTTAAGGCTCTTGTCACAATCCTGTTTTTCTTTGCGGTAAATTGGACCTTTTTTCTCGTTGTAAGCTTACTTGCTTCTCCATTTAATGAATTGATTAGTTCACGGGTTGAAAAAAAAATGAACAATGAGAAACTGGAAAACCTTGCGTCGGAGTTTTCAGGATTATTTAAAAGAGTTCGCTTCATCATCTTTAATGAATTTAAGAAAGTGACATTTATCATTGTTTTAAGCTTACTCTCTCTTGCTTTAAGTTTTTTCCCGCTGCTATCGCCTATTACTCTATTGATCCAAGCGCTTTTAGTGGCCATTAACTTTTTAGATTATAAATGGTCAAGGCATGATTTAAGCTTTGGTGATTGCATCACAGAATTTAAAAATAATTTTTTAAATTTCACGCTAGCTGGATTAATAGGAGTTGGTTTACTCTCAATACCAGGGATTAATATTATTTCATTACCTGTTCTTGTAGTTGTTTTTTCACTGAGAAAAAATTGAACTTACTTTAATCTTAAGTAAATTCTTACCGGTTTATATGTATCTATTTGATTCATAAAAATGATATTACCTGTTGGAGCATTAGCCGCATTAACAGGAGGAATTAACCAATTAATAAATGCAGTGACAAATTGGGGGGATAGTTCGGGTTCTTTATTTGAGATTAATGCTGCGAAGGCTTCCAAGCACGTTGGGATATCATTATAGTTTTCCATAAAGTCATGAGCTCCCTCTGAGGGAGATCCTGGGGCTTTTGCTCTTTTGTAAATACTACTGTTTGCAATTAAAAAGAGGGCTGTATACGATTTAAATTTCATAATTTCTACATTCGCATTCGGGTCATTCCATTTAGAAAATTTATACCATGGTATTGAATGGGTCCAAGATCCGTGAAGTTTTGAATTAGTCGAAACAACCTCTGAACCATCTGCGAAAGCCTGTGGAAAAATGCTAGGGCATCTTTCGCCAACTACTTTATCTTCATCATCATTATTACCTTCTCCCTCTGGTACGGCGAATGTTTCCGTTCGACAATGACTTTGGGCAATCGGAGGTAGGGTATTCCAATATCCTTCATCTGGTAAACAAATGAGCGCCAGCTTGTAGCAATAAGCACCAATGGGCACTTGATTAATTGTGCTGTCGCAATCAAAAATTGCGGTATTTTCTGCATATCTAAATTTTTGTAATTCTTCACCAGTAATTCGAAGAAACTTTTTTGTTTGAGAACCGGAGTCAGCATTACTTCTGCAATAGTATTTAATTTTGCCGGGTAATTGATTTTCCGCCTCTGCTCCTTCAAATTTAACCTTGACTACGCTAAAGCCTGTTGGGCAGGAGTCAGTTCCGGGGATAACATTGTCTGTTGCTAGAGCTGAGCCATTTAAATAAGAAGAGTCAGTCTCATTTTCAATTGTTAGTCGATCACTGACAAAGTCTTTAACAAGGTGAAGTGAGGAAGTAGAACTCCATGTTTCACTAGATATTTTATTAAATATTGTACGAAGAAGTTCATTGATTGCTTGATCACTCATTTTTGTGACTAGGTTTTCATATACCCAACTGTGAGTGACAAGAGAGTCAAGGCCTGTGTAAGTACCATCATGATGCTTTGCCTTTACTTTTGCATTTAAATAAATAGTGTTAGTTTTTTGATCGGCATAAATTAAATTTCCATTTAGGTTGATTGTTTTAGTGTTGATATTTCTATTAGTATTATCGATGCCATTTTCTGATTTAATGACCTTAGAAAATATAGTTTGCCCATTTACCTGAAGGTCGCCTGAAACAGATGCATTTCCATTTACTCTCAAGCTATCTACGGTTGCTCCACCGGTTAACTTAATTGAGCCTGTCGCGTTTAGATTTTCAGTAACAAGACTTTTGGAAAATACACTTTCTGCCATCAGGCTATTGGTGTAAATACCAGCGCTATCACAATCATTCATATCACCCTTCACTGGAAAGCTCCCACTACTCATTGAGCCAACGCTAATATTGCCACATACATGAAGATTATTACTGACACCCATGTTTCCAAGAGCATTAATGGCAGCATCTTTGATTCTTTTTTCCTTAAAATTACTATTTCCAGCATCGTTGAAGTCTGCGGTGTTTTTTATTATCTCTGATCCAGGGTAGCCAATGTCTAGGCCTTCACACCCTAAGCTATTATTAAGGGTACCATTAAAAGTTTTACAAGAGTCTTCGGTATCCGCAACGCTTTCAGCATTACAGCTATTAACAGTGGATACATTGTTGACGTCAATGACACCTTGAAGATCTAGAACTTCAGTGATCCATTTTTCCCTTGATCCGAGGGTTTGAGTTCCATTTAGCTCCACCTTGACACAAACAACAGCTGTTCCGGGGAGCTTATCAGGAAGAGCTGTTCTTATCTCTTTGACGGTATAAGCAGCACCGGAGCCTTTTCCATAGATTTCTCCTGTTTTTAGAAATACATTACCTTTTTGATCATATAATTCCGGGACAATTTTCCCTTGTGTCTTACAAGTCTCGGGGGTGGGAGAATCAATTCCACCAGCAATGATAAATGATTCAGTGGTATTAGGGTCTCCCGATAAATTTTTTAAACAAGATTCACCCTTTCGTAATTGAATATTGGTTGTTAACTTTAGCTGAGAAAGCTGGGAGTTAAAGTTCATTTTTTTTTGAGTTTTACTGTTGTTTTCAGCAAGCTTCATCGATGCAAGACCTAGAAGTGCCATCATTGAACCAGCGATCGTTACTTCGATTAAACTCATTCCATTTTTGTTATAAATAAAATTGAACAATTTATGTAACTTCTTCATTCTTGTTTTTCTCTCTTATTTACCTCAATGACTTTGATCCAATCTTCAGCACTTTTAGTGTTACTTGAAGGCAATTCATTGTCGGTGAGAATTGTTCCATCAGGGTTAATCATATCGAGTTCAGTTTTATCTTCTTCTAAGACTTCAGTTCCTGTGGGTAAATAAGATCCAGAGTAAATGGGATCATTATTTGAATCTAGCACCTGATTACCATCAGAATCAAATTGCCTTGGTAACTTACTTTCTTTAATCAATTGGTCATTTGTTAGATTGTTAAAAGTTGAGTTATCTAAAACCTCAATATTGTCGCAATTTAATGGTTTTTCACCAGATGAAATAATATGTCTATCTGTATATGTAGATCCTCTTGGGAAATTGCGTAAATACATACTTCTATTACTTATCTCATATCCATGATCTGCGTAAAAAGGAAATATTACTACTAATGTAGCCTCTCCTCCCGGGTCAGATAAAACCGTTGTCGTGGTGCCGTATGTTGTCGCCTGCGCGGTGCATTCGCCACTTTGATATGTTGGTTGAGATAGGATATTAGATGAAAAAGCGTTATAGACAGTAAATAGATTACTGATGAAGAAAGCTAAAGAAAGTGCATAGATCTTACTACCTGTCATGGTGATATTTTACCATTAGCAGGGGAGAAGAGCATAAATGGAAAAAAAGTTCCATTTTCTTATGACATAAGTGCTGAATTTTTTATGTTAAGTGGCTAAAAAACAATTACGGTGCTTGCCTCAAATAATTGTCATTTGAATTTAGCTAAATTGTTTAATACTTTTTTTAAGTGATTCAGCTTTGTTCAATAAATCTTGTTGATCAGACTTTACTCCAGAAACAATCTCATCTGGGGCACTGGAGATAAACTTTGGGTTATTTAGCTTTTTTTCAACCTTTGCTAATTCTTTAGTTGTTTTATCAAGATCTTTTTGAAGCCTTGAAACTTGTTGATCAAGATCAATGACTCCGCTGACGGGGATGAAAAGTTCGAAATTTTCAGTTGCTAAAACCAGTGATTTTTTAGGTCGATCTTTGCTTTTATCATGGATTAATGCAGATGAAGCATTGGCCATTTCTATGATGAAGTCTTTTTCATTTTTAAAATAGGTACTAACTTCAGACTTATCGGTAAACACTTGAAGCTCAATTTTTTCTTTTGGAGATAGCCCGACACTTGAGCGAAGATTTCGAGATCCACTAATTAGCTGAATAAAATAATTCATTTCCTCTTTGTCTTGTTCAAATGCAAGTTCCTCTTTGAACTCAGGAAAGTCTGTCACAATTAAAAGTTCTTCTTCATTTGTCTTCAAATAGGTCCATAACTCTTCAGTGATAAATGGGGCAAATGGATGGAGAATTTTAGTTAACTCCCTGAACGCATATTTTAAAACTGCTGCTCGGTTATTTTTTAACTCTTCATTTTCTCCATTTAGGACTTTTTTAGAGAGCTCAATAAACCAACTGCAAAATTTATCGTAAACGAAACTATAAATCTCACTACAAGAATCATCAAATCGATATTGCTCCATGGATTCATTGACGTTTTTAATGACAGTGTTTAATTCTGATAGAATCCATTTTTCCTGATGAGATAAAGAGTTAGGGTTAGGGAGTTGGCTTGGAGCATTTTCAAGGTAGGGGTGTATGAACCTAAAAGCATTCCAAATTTTGTTGATAAAGTTTCTATTACTTTCAATGACGGCCGGATCAAGATTAAGGTCTCGGTTGTAACCAGAGCCAGCAGCTAATGTGTACCTCAGAGCATCTGCACCGTATTGCTCAATAACCTCAAGTGGGTCAATTCCATTACCAAGTGACTTACTCATTTTTCGCCCTTGTTTATCCCGAACAATGGCATGGATGTAGACGTGATGAAATGGAATTTTTTTAGTGATCTTTTGTGTGAACATCATCATTCTAGCGACCCAAAAGAAAATAATGTCATGTCCAGTGACAAGGCAACTTGTAGGAAAAAAGTCATTAAAGCCTTTTTCTTTCATCCGATCTTCATTAGGCCAACCGAGCGTGCTTAGTGGCCAGAGACCAGAACTAAACCATGTATCTAGTACATCTGGGTCTTGTTGAGTATTTTTCGATAGGCATTTTGGACATTCAGTTGGTTGCCCGGCGTCTGCCCATTGGTTATTACAATCTGTACAATTAAAAACAGGAATCTGATGTCCCCACCAAAGTTGACGAGATACGCACCAGTTTCTTGGATTTCTTAGCCATGAAAAATATGTGTTTTCCCATTGCTTTGGCCAAAATGTCGTTACATCTTCTTCAACGGCTTTGACACTTTCAGCGGCCATATCCATAATATTTAAAAACCACTGCTTGCTCACCATCGGTTCAATAATTGCTTTTGATCGGTCGCCATGGCCTACTTGATGAACGTGCTCAACCACTTTAACAAGGATCTCTTTTTCTTCTAATTTTTGAACGAGAGACGTTCTAGCTTTTGCACAAGTAAGTCCTTTCCATTCAAGTCCATATTCGTTAAGGGTTCCGTCTTTGTTAAGAATATTTATAATTTCAAGGTTGTGTCTTTTTCCAATCTCAAAATCATTAAAGTCATGTCCAGGAGTAACTTTTAAGCAGCCTGTTCCAAGTTCCATATCAACATGTTCATCTGCAATGATGGGTACTTCTCTATTACAGAGAGGAACGATAGCTTTTTTTCCAATGAGGTGCTTGAATCTTTCATCCTCTGGATGAACACAAACTGCTGTATCGCCCAACATCGTTTCAGGTCTTGTTGTCGCAATTTCTAGTTTTTCATCACTTCCAACGACAGGATAAAGTAAATGATAAAAGTTACCCTTTACCTCCTTGTACTCAACTTCAGCGTCACTTATGGCGGACTCTAGGACAGGATCCCAGTTAACGATGTAATCACTTTGATAAATGAGTCCCTCGTTGTATAGATCAACGAATACCTTTTTTACGGCTTCGTTACTCTCGTCATCCATTGTGAAGAGGGAGTAATCCCAATCAGGGCTAGCGCCTAGTTTACGTTGTTGGTTTAAAATCACACCGCCGTATTTTTCTTTCCATTCCCAAGTTTTTTCAAGAAATTTTTCTCGCCCAAGTTCGTGCCTTGAGGTTCCTTCTTTATCAAGCATCTTTTCGACTACTGCTTGAGTTGCAATTCCTGCATGATCCATCCCCGGAAGGTAGAGTGTTTTAAACCCTTTCATTCTTTTAAATCGAATAAGTGCATCTTGAGTTGTGACGTCAAGAGCATGCCCCATATGAAGCTGTCCTGTTACGTTTGGAGGAGGCATAATAATGCAATAACTCTCTCCAGTTTTACCCTCACGTGGTTTAAAATAACCATTTGATTCCCAATGCGGATACCACTTAGATTCAGTTTCATTGGATGAGTATGTAGTAGAAAGTTCTTTTTGAGACATAATGAGTACCTTATTTTTTTAAAATAAATTCTTTAATTTCTTCAATTTGGTTAAGATTAAAAGTTTCATTTTCATTTGTGGTAAAGTTTTTTATCTTTACTTGAGTATTATTTTCAGTTCTTTGAACCACTCCAACGCTTAAGGAGCCTGCCTTGCTTGCAGCTTGAACAATTTTATTAAATTTTGCCTTAGCAGTGTTATTACAAACATTAAGGTTGGCGGTCCTCAGTGTTGTCGAAAGGTTTAAAACATCGAGTTCAATATTTTCATCTTCTGCTGCAATATAAATGTCATGTTTGGCGTTACTAAAGTCAGGCAGTAGATGATGAACTTCTAAGAAGTCTTTTAAGGTAACGTCGCCAAGACCAAAGCCAACTCCAGGTAACTTCTCTTCCCCAAAAATATTCATTAGCCCTGCGTAGGCACCACCGCCACATAATGCTCTTCGATTTTCTGGATGCTTATCAAATATTTCAAACACCAAGCCAGTGTAATAGTCCAAACCTCGAACAATTGAGGCATTAAAATCAACGTATTCCAAAAGATTAAGCTCTTTTAATGTTTTAAAAAATTTTTCAAAGTCCCATTGATCCTTAGAAAAATTTATTTCTTCTGCAAATTTGATAAAGGTCTCAATCGAATCTAGGGATAAATATTTTTTGAATAACGCTGATTTTTCGTTATCAAGTCCTAGCTCTTGCAATTGGCTTTCAAACACTTCTGGTTTTAATTTTTTATAACGATCTACTAATTTATATAAATCATAAGCCTTTGACTGATCTAACGATAATGTTTTTCCAAAAAAGAAATCGACAAAAGTTCTGTTATTGATTTGAATGCCAAATTGAGAACTATTCGCACCAAAACGTTCGAATAAATTTATCGCCACTTGAAGAATTTCAATTTCGCTATAAATGCTTTCTGGCCCAAAAATATCAACATTAAACTGCCAGTGCTCTCTGAGCCTTCCCTTTTGTGGGCGTTCATAGCGCATCAAGTTTGGAATTGAGTACCACCTAATTGGTTTTGGAATTTCTCTGTGAACAGAGGCAACCATCCTGGCAACTGTAGGAGTCATCTCTGGCCTAATAGCGACTTCTCGTTTCCCACGGTCAATAAAGCTATATATTTGGTCATTTATTAATTCTTGTCCTGATTTGGCTCTGTATAATTCTACCTCTTCAAGCATTGGCCCATCATATGGCTCATAACCAAATGATTGAGCCGCCGAGTGCATTGTGTCAAATAAGTAGTTTTGTTCACGTTTTTCTTTTGGAAATAAATCTCTACAGCCCTTGTAGGGCTTTTTGGAAATGGCCATTATTTTCCTCATCGTTAATTTGGCTTAATGCAAGGTGGTATAGCATATTTTAATGGGGAAAATCTCAAAAAACTAAGAAAAAATCGGCAATTTTACCAATCATTCATCGGAACAGGTAGTTCTTCTGGCCCTGTGTAGTTCGGTGATGGTTTGGGGTAATTTGCAGGTATGTTTAGATTTTGAAATGAGTCTAAGTTTGCTTGAATTTCATCTTTCGGAGACCAGTCATCTTTTAAGTCCTCACTCAAATTATTTATGTTATCTGAAGTTGCTATAGGAAGTTTTTGTGCGTGATCAATGATTTCATCAAGTTTGTCTTCAATAGGATTTGATTTAATTCTTGATTGATCGACAAAAATAGTTAACTCATTTTCAAGAGGAATTTCAATTTTTGAATTTAGTATAAACTCGATAGAAGCGCTGAATCGAATGATAAAATTTTTCAAGTGATGATAAAAAAGCTGGTTAATATCTTTAGGAGAATACGTTAGATAAAACTTCCACCACGGTTCAATAAATCGCATTTTCTTATCAATTATTTTTAGCTCATTTGTCGTGAAATAATATGACTTCAAAATTCTGTTGAGATATTTCGCAAAATTTTTGTCACTGGCAAGGCCACGGATTTCCAATGTGATTCTACTCGCAAAAACTCTGGCAATTGGAGATAGTTCACTTGATTTAAGTTCAATTTTGGAGAGTTCATCCTTTAGTGTTTCTTTTCTAATTGGGTAGCGATTGATTTCCTTAAGTATAGGATTTTTTAAAAAGAAGTTAATAAACTCTGTTTGAAAAATAGCGTTTTGATCTTTTATTTTTGAAGAATTCAGGAAATATTCTATTTTTAAAAGCTGAGGCTTTAGCTCTGTAAATGTATCAGCATTTTTATTTCCAGCGATGGTTTTTTTTATTGTCATCGCTAGATCATCAGCTCGAGCTGATGATAACAGTATTAATAAAGAAAGTATGAATATTTTCATTACTTAATGATAGCAGAAAAAATTATTTACCAGATGGGATACTGTCTTTTTTTAATGAATTTTCACCAAATAAAAGCATTTGCTCGCCATTATTAACAGCTATGAGACGTCCATCCATCTCAAAAATATTTGTAACGTAGTCTTCGTTGGTCATTCGCTGAATCTTGTTGGATGGGAGAGTCAATTTTGCAACATCAAAATAATCTTTTTTATTTTCACTGAAGTTCTTGATGAAATAGATGGAATTTTCTTCTATATGACAGCTAATTTGGCCTAAGTCAGTTGCTTTAGATGAGTAAAGAGTCGTTTCATTAAAGTTGTTTAGATCTATTGTTGTTATTTTGCTGCCTTCTTGATTGTAACCTATATAACTAGCCTCAAAAAAATATAGATTTTCATTTTTAAGACACATTTCAAGTTTTGAATAATATGAATTTAACTTTTTGATTATTTTTGACTCCGATTGCTCCAAGTTCATTTTTATTATTTCATTTATTCCTGAGGCGTTTTGCCATGAAATAAGGATAGTGTTTTCATTTGGCATTAGGACACTTTCACTGAAAAATGGGTTGGGTGAGTCAGGTAGTGAAAAAGTATATACGCTTTTGGGTAAAGTTAGTTTTTGTAGATAGATTTTCCGATTAGATTTGTTGATATATGAAACAAAGTCTCCATTTAAATGAGATTGCGGATTGATGCCCGTTCCTATCAACTCTGCTTTTCCATTTAGTGAATAAGGGTAGAGATAAATTTCCTCATTGTTGTTGGGATTAAATTCTCGGTGGGCGCCATCTTTTTTGGAAATTAATAAATATTTAGATGATTTCACTCCCTCGACCGTAAATTGAGTATTTTCATCGCTATCTATAATTTTCTTTATTGAGTAATTAGTTGATAAAAACAAACTGCCGGTGTGTTTTTGATAAATAGTGAAGCTTGCGTCTTGAGAGACAAACCTAATATTGTATAAAGCTTGTTTGGAAATGATGGGTTTTAGTGGTGTTGTAATTTCCTCAGCGTATCCTGAAGTAATTATGGTTAAAAATAATAGAATTAGGACCTTACTTAACTCCATAAAGCGCCCATAGTTTTTGAGGATGAATATGCTGGTACATTTTAAGCGAATTATATAAGTTATTCCATCGCAGCTTTCGTGG